>Ga0105050_10002242_pt1 | contig 27955 bp, 23 predicted proteins | sample FRY01_FD_78088 | JGI IMG/M metagenome (GOLD analysis project Ga0105050, IMG submission 78088) | Freshwater microbial communities from Lake Fryxell liftoff mats and glacier meltwater in Antarctica - FRY-01 | ecosystem: Environmental > Aquatic > Freshwater > Ice > Glacier meltwater ...
AATATAGAATATAAACGATGTATTGCATTGTTTCTAAATGAAAAAAAGCTTCTGAAAACAGAAGCTTTTTTTGTTGGTGGAGAATATCGGATTCGAACCGATCACCTCTTCACTGCCAGCGAAGCGCTCTAGCCAAATGAGCTAATCCCCCTTTTTTTACTAACTCCGAACCTATCACCTTCCCGCACAAAGCTGCGGGACGCTCTAGTCTCCCGATAGCTAATCCCCCTTTTTTTACTAACTCCGAACCTATCACCTTCCTGCACAAAGCTGCGGGACGCTCTAGCCTCCCGATAGCTATCGGGAGAGCTAATCCCCCTTTTTTGGGTGGACTGCAAATTTATATAAATCAATTGAAAAAATCAAAAAAAGATTTCATGCAAAAGAGTTTTTTTATGCTGAAAATCTTGTGGAGGAAATTTTAATATTAGCATTATAATATTACTATATTTGCATTTGAAATTATAAAAATAAAATGTGTGGAATTGTAGCGTATATTGGGGGTAGAGAAGCCTATCCAATTATCATTAAAGGATTAAAAAGACTTGAATACAGAGGATATGACAGTGCTGGTGTTGCTCTTATAGATGACCAAAACCTAAAAGTCTATAAAACCAAAGGCAAGGTTGCCGATTTGGAAAGTGTTGTCGCTAATCAGTCTGTTATGGGCAATTTAGGGATGGGTCACACCCGTTGGGCAACGCATGGTGAACCAAATGATGAAAATGCACACCCGCATTTGTCTCAATCTGGAAATTTAGCGGTTATTCACAATAACATCATAGAAAATTATGCAACCATCAAAGAAGCTTTGGTTGCCCGAGGCCATGTTTTTTTGAGCGACACAGATACAGAGGTTTTAATTCATTTGATAGAAGACATTCAGGAGAATGAAAAAATATCCATAGACGATGCAGTGAGAGTGGCTTTAAATCAAGTAGTTGGCGCTTATGCTATTGTTATATTGGTAAAAAACGAACCAGCAAAATTAATAGCCGCAAGAAAAGGAAGTCCTTTAGTTGTTGGATTAGGAGAGGACGAAGGCGAGTTTTTTATGGCAAGCGATGCTACGCCTATTGTTGAATATACAAAAAATGTAATATACCTAAACGATGGCGAAATTGCAGTAGTAAAAAATAAAGAGCTAAGCATAAAAACGATTGACAACATACCCAAAACACCTTTCATTCAAAGATTAGAAATAAAATTAGAAGAAATAGAAAAAGGCGGTTATGAGCATTTCATGATAAAAGAAATTTATGAGCAACCCAAATCAATTTTAGATAGTATTAGAGGTCGTTTAGATTCTAACACGGGTCGTTTTGCCATGAAAAGTATTCAAGAATATGAAGACAAATTAAGAAACATCAAACGATTGATTTTAATAGGATGTGGCACAAGCTGGCATGCCGGTTTGGTTGGCGAATATTTGTTTGAAGAGTTTGCTCGCATCCCTGTAGAGGTTGAGTATGCTTCTGAATTTAGATACCGCAATCCTGTAATTTATCCAGATGATTTAGTCATCGCTATTTCTCAAAGTGGCGAAACAGCCGATACGCTTGCGGCCATCGAATTGGCTAAAGAAAAAGGCGCAACGGTTTTTGGTGTTTGCAATGTTGTAGGTTCATCCATTCCAAGAATGACACATGCCGGGGCTTATACCCATGCCGGTCCTGAAATTGGTGTAGCTTCTACAAAAGCATTTACGGCCCAAGTTTCCGTCCTAACACTTTTAGCATTGGCTGTTGCTCAAATAAGAGGGTCTATTTCTAAAGACAGACTTCGGTTAGTAATGGCTGAGTTAGAAAACATTCCTCAATTGGTAGAAAAAGCCCTAAAAACAAATGATGCGGTTTTAGAAATTGCTAAAAAATTCCAAAACTCTAAAAACTTTCTTTATTTAGGCAGAGGATTTAATTTTCCTGTGGCATTGGAAGGTGCTTTGAAACTGAAAGAAATTTCCTATATCCATGCAGAAGGTTATCCTGCTGCGGAAATGAAACACGGCCCAATTGCTTTGATAGATGAAGAAATGCCTGTAGTTGTGATTGCTCCTAAAAGAGGAATATACGAAAAAGTGATGAGCAATATTCAGGAAGTAAAAGCTAGAAAAGGAAAAATTATTGCAATTGTTACGGAAGGGGATACAAAAATTAAAGCAATGGCAGATTATGTAATCGAGATTCCCGATTGCGATGAAGCTTTGTCGCCTTTGGTTACAACAATTCCTTTACAATTATTAAGCTATCACATGGCGGTACTTAGGGGTTGTAATGTTGACCAACCAAGAAACTTGGCAAAATCTGTTACTGTAGAGTAGGTTCCTACCTTTCTTTTTTCATCTCTCATAATCTATTTAGAAGATGTTTATATTGAAATTCATCAATTGATATCAATCAGATTTTATGGTGTATAATTTAAGATTAAGAACTTAAAAACATTTATATTTGCATTCAATGAGTGAAAAGAAATTGTATTTGTTAGATGGCATGGCTTTAATTTACCGTGCCTTTTTTGCCTTTAGCCAAAATCCCCGAATTACTTCTTATGGATTGAATACCAACGCCATGTTTGGTTTTGTAAATACATTATTAGATGTGCTAAACAATCAGAAGCCAACCCATATTGCTTGTGTATTTGACACATCTGCACCAACAGAAAGGCACGAGATTTATGAAGCATATAAAGCCCACAGAGAAAAAATGCCAGAGGATTTGTCAAAAAGTATTCCTTATATTTTTAAAATAATTGAAGCATTTAATATTCCTGTTATAACCAAAGACGGCTTTGAGGCAGATGATATTATTGGCACAATTGCAATTCGAGATGGTGCATCGGATTGCAAAGTTTATATGATGACACCCGACAAAGACTTTGGGCAATTAGTAAATGAAAATGTGTTTATTTTTAAACCTGCAAGAATGGGCAACGATTATGAAATAATGGGTGTTCCTGAGGTTTTGAAAAAATGGGACATTGAGCATATTCATCAGGTCATTGATATTTTGGCAATATGGGGCGATGCGGTTGATAATATTCCTGGTATTCCTGGAATGGGCGAAAAAACTGCCAAAAAACTGATTAAAGAGTATGGTTCTTTAGAAAATATTATTGCAAACTCAGATAAATTTAAAGGAAAACAGCAAGAGAATTTAATCAATTTTAAAGAACAAGGTCTGTTGTCGAAACATTTAGCAACTATTAATATTAATGTACCCATTGATCATAATTTAGACGATTATGAAATAAAACCTATTAATAAAGAAGCCATTCGAGAGCTTTTTACTGAATTAGAATTTAGAAACCTAACGAAAAGAGTGCTTGGCGAAGAGATTGAAAAGAAAACTGCACCTTTGGTTGCGGCCTTCGATTTGTTTAACCAACCAATTGAAGCCCAAACAGTAACATCCAAAGAACCTGCTCAACAAAAAGATGATTTTTCGAAGGATGAAGATGACTTAACTGAGATTTTTAATAACATTGAAAATACAGAACATAATTATAAACTGGTGTCGAGCGAGCAAGAAAAAGAAGACTTGCTAAAATTATTTTCTAATGTTAGTGAGTTTTGTTTTGATACAGAGACCGATGGTTTGGATGTTTTGAATTGTGAAATTATTGGCGTTTCGCTTTCTTGCAAAGCTGGCGAGGCCTTTTATATTCCAATTAGTTCTTCATCGGATTTGGTCTTTCTTAAACCACTTTTTGAAGGTAAATCAATGAAAATTGCCCAAAACCTAAAGTTTGATTTACAGGTTTTGCAATCGCATGGCATAATGATTGCGCCTCCTTTTTACGACACCATGTTAGCGCACTATATTATTGACCCCGACAAAAGGCATAATATGGACGACCTTTCAAGGCAATATTTAAAATATGACCCCGTTTCTATCGAAACATTAATTGGAAAGAAAGGTAAAAACCAATTGAGAATGAACGATGCGCCTTTGGATAAAGTAGCTGAATATGCATCAGAAGATGCAGACATTACTTTTCAGTTGAAACAGGTTTTAGACCCAATATTGGCCGATCAAAATGGAACCATACTATATGATGAAGTAGAAATGCCTTTGGTGCCGGTTTTGGCTGCAATGGAAAGAGAAGGTGTTAAAATTGATTCATATTTCCTTAATGAGTATTCAAAAAAACTGGCGATTGAGATTGGAATTGCTGAACAAGCTATTTATGCCTTGGCAGGTGAACAATTTAATATTGCATCGCCACTTCAGCTTGGCAAAATATTGTTTGAGAAATTGGCATTAGACCCAAAAGCAAAGAAAACAAAGACAGGGCAATATCAAACAGGAGAGGATGTGCTTCAAAAATTATCATCTAAAAGCGATATTGTGAAAAGTATTTTAGATTTCAGGGGATTGCAAAAACTAAAGTCAACTTATGTAGATGCGCTGCCTGCTTTGGTAAACCCCAAAACGGGAAGAATACACAGCACTTTTAATCAGTCGATTGCAGCAACGGGTCGTTTGAGCAGCACAAATCCAAATCTGCAAAACATTCCTATCAGAACAGAGGCGGGTAGGGAAGTGCGTAAGGCTTTTATCCCTAGAAATGAAGACTATCTGATTTTTTCGGCTGATTATTCTCAAATAGAATTGCGAGTTATTGCTTCAATGAGCGAAGATGAAGGAATGATGAACGCATTTGCAAATCATATTGATATTCACAGTGCTACGGCTTCCAAGGTTTTTGGTGTAGAGCTAAAAGATGTTACGAAAGAGCAAAGATATAAAGCAAAGAGTGTTAATTTCGGATTGATTTATGGTCAAGGTGTTTTTGGATTGGCAGAAAACTTAGGGATTTCGAGAAACGAAGCCAAAGAGATTATTGACAACTACTTTATTCAGTTTCCGGGTATAAAAACTTATATGGAAATTGTCAAAAAGAAAGCGCAAGACAATGGATTTGTCGAAACAATCATGGGTCGCAGAAGATATTTGAGAGACATCAATTCATCGAACGGAACCGTTAGGGCTTTTGCTGAGCGCAATGCAATTAATGCACCAATTCAAGGCACGGCAGCAGAAATGATTAAGCTCGCTATGATTAAAATTCATGAAAAAATGAACGCAATGAATATGAAATCTCGAATGATCATTCAGGTGCATGATGAGTTGGTTTTTGATGCACATAAAGACGAATTAGAGGCTTTAACGCATTTAGTGAAAACTGAAATGGAACAAGCGATGGTTTTAAAAGTGCCTATTTTGGCAGAGTCTGGGGTGGGTAAAAATTGGTTAGAAGCCCATTAAATTATGCAATTAATTATTGATGAAGTAATTGAAGGTGTCGATTTTAGTTCTACTGCTTTTGCTCTAAGAAAGCTTGAAAACAGCCGCTTTGTCAATTGCAATTTTGAAGGATCAAATTTATCTGACTTTCGGTTTTAGAATTGTAGCTTATTTGGTTGCAATCTTAGTTTAATCATACTTCAAGAAACTATTTTCAGGGATGTTGTTTTTAAAAACTGCAAAATGCTTGGCTTGGCTTTTGAGAAGTGTGCACATTTGGGAATGACATTTTCTTTTGAGGACTGTAACCTAAACCACGCTACTTTTTATAAAATCAAGATTAAAGGCACTTCTTTTCTCAGTTGCACTTTGCATGATGTGGACTTTGGTAGTTGCAATCTATCGGCTTCTGTCTTTGATTCTTGCGATTTTATGAATGCCAGTTTCGACCAAACAAATTTAATTAAAGTCAATTTCTATAACTCTATTAATATTTCTCTCGACCCTGAAAACAACAAGATTAAAAACGCATTGTTTCCTCTAGACACTTTGCCTGGCTTGTTGCAAAAGCATCAAATAAAAGTATTGAACTAATTAGTTTTTAAGCACCTGGTTCACATAGCTTAGTGCTAAGTCTAGTTGGGCTTCTTTTGTTATGTCAGAGTTGTCTATAACAATGGCCTCTTCGCTTTGTTTCAAAGGGCTGTTTTTTCTATTCGAATCTATAAAATCCCTTTCTTTTAAATTGGCAACTACCATTTCGTAGCTAATTTCTTTATGGCCGCTTTGAATCAATTCTTTATAGCGCCTTTCGGCTCTTATTTCTAAACTGGCTGTCATAAATAGTTTTAATTCAGCATTTGGAAGCACAACGGTGCCAATGTCTCTACCATCCATCACAACACCTTTGTTTTTACTTATTTCTTGCTGTTGGGCAACCAAAAATGTTCTGACTTCATCTATTTTACTTACACGACTAACCATTTGGCTCACCTCCATTTCTCTAATTTCTTTTTCAATGGAAACGCCATTTAATATGGTTTCAAAGAAATCCTCTTCTTTAGAATGGTTGAAGGTTATTTTTATGTTTTTTAAAGCCAGTTCTATCTCTGTAGGATTGTTTATATCGGGTTGGTTTTTTATAAAGTAGTAAGTTACTGCTCTATACATGGCCCCAGAATCTATAAATAAATAATTTAATTTTCTGGCTATAGCTTTTGCTAAAGTGCCTTTGCCGCAGCTAGAATATCCATCAATTGCTATATTTATTTTCTCTTGAATCAAAATAAAGTTTTAATAAAATCTATAACAAAGTCTATTTCTTCTTGCGTGCTTGTTTCTCCAAAAGAAAATCTAATTGGCGAATATCCAATATGTTGATTTAATTCTTGAAAAACATGCGAACCCTTTGAGCTGCCCGATGAACAAGCGCTGCCACCAGAAACAGAAATGCCATTTAAATCGAAATTAAAAAGTAGCATACCGTTTTCTATTGTTGGCGGCAATGCAATGCTTAAAATTGTATAACTGCTGTTTTGTTTATAGTCGCCATTAAATTTTATATCGGGCAAATCGCTTTCTATCTTGCTAATAAAATATTGTTTAATGGTTTCAATTTTAGCTTTTTTATCAGCGTATTTTTTTGTGCTTATGTCTAATGCTTTGGTTAAACCTGCAATGCCGCTAATGTTTTCTGTGCCTGCTCTCAGATCTCTCTCTTGCGAACCGCCTGTGATTAAGGGTTTTAGTTTGTTCTTCTTTTTGCAATATAAAACCCCAACGCCTTTTGGTCCGTTAAATTTATGGGCCGACCCACTGGCAAAATCGATGTTTAAATCTCCAAAATTGATTGGCAGAATGCCTATCGATTGTACCATGTCTGAATGAAAAAGTGCTTGGTGCTTTTGGGTCAGGGTTCCCACGGTTACAATGTCTAATATGTTGCCAATTTCATTGTTAACATGCATCAAACTAACTAAAACATTGTTGTTTTCTTTCAGCAATTGCTCTAAATGCATTAAATCTATGTGGCCGTTCTCTTTTATTTGGACAAACAAAACAGTTGTGTTTCTGTTTTTTTCTAAATCTTCTAATGTAAGGGTTACCGCATGATGTTCTATTTTTGAGGAAATAATGGTTTTTACACCAAGGTTTTCTACACACATTCTTAAAACATGGTTGTTGCTTTCTGTGCCACCGCTTGTGAAATAAATTTCGGAGGGCAATGCGCCCAAGTTTTCGGCAACGGATTTTCTGTTGAACTCTAAAAGAGATTTTGATTTCCTGCCAAATGAATGTGTAGAAGATGGGTTGCCAAAATGAGACAAACTGATGTCGAACATTAATTCAGCAACTTCCTTATTTAGGGGTGTTGTGGCAGCATGGTCCAAATAAATATTCATTGATTATTCTATTTTTTATAGGTTTCTATATACCCTAAAATTTTATAAAGCATTTTCGCTAAGTTGAACTGTGTCAGTATTTCGCCATCTTTTGGCGCGCATTCAACAATATCAAACCCTATGATTTCTCTGTTTTGCGCCACTTTTTTCAAAAACTTTAGCCCTTGATGCCAAAGCAAGCCGCCTGGCTCTGCGGTGCCAACTGCCGGCATAACGCTGGGATCAAACCCATCGGCATCTATCGTTAAATATACCTTGTCTTCTAACTTATCTATGCATTCATCCATCCAATTGTCGTTGTCTTGAATTTGGTGTGCATACCAAGTGTTTATTAATGCAGACGATTTTATTAGGGCGGCTTCTTCCTTGCATTGTGCCCTAATTCCAACTTGACATATTGGAAGATTTAATTCAAGGATTCTGGCCATAACGCTGGCGTGCGAGTATGGATTGTCGTGATAGGCCATTCTCAAGTCGCTGTGTGCATCTATTTGCAACACCGAAAAGTGACCGTGTTTTTTTTGAAAAGCTTTAACAAAACCAAATGAAACAGAATGTTCGGCACCTAAGGAAACAATATATTTGTTGTTGTTTAGGTGTTTAATCGTTTCTTTTTCTATCAAATTGATGGCATCTTCGTTCACAATGCCTTCAAAATTAATGGGTTTCAAGGTGCAAATACCAAGTTTTGAATACACCTCTGTGTCGGTTTCTTCATCATAAAACTCAACAAACTGGCTGGCTTTTATGATCTCTTCTGGCCCTGCAGCGCTGCCTTCAAGGTAAGATGATGTATGTTCGTAAGGAACAGATTGTATCACTACTTTACTTCTTTCGTAGTTAAAGAACAAGGGGTTTTCTATCCCCAAAAAATTATCTTCGGTGTTTAAAAAATCCATTTATTTAACGCGCTCAACATATTCAATAGTTCTCAAATCTATTTTTATTTTGTCACCGGTGTTAACAAATAAAGGCACCATTAATGTGGCTCCCGTAGAGACCGTTGCTGGTTTCAGAGTGTTGGTTGCGGTGTTGCCTTTTTCGCCCGGTTCGGTGTATGTAACCTCTAAATCTACGCTATTGGGAGGGGTGCCGCCAATTGGAATTTCTCCGTTTTCAAAAGACACCAAAAGCGTCATGCCTTCAATCATAAAAGCAGCTGCATCGCCAAAAAAAGTTTCTAAAATATTGTATTGCTCAAAAGATTCATTGTCCATACAAACCAACTCGTTGCCATCTTTGTATAAATAAGCCAATTCTCTTACCTCAACCCTCACAATTTCTACTTTTTCGCCAGGGTTAAAACGGTTTTCTGCCGACTTTCCGTTTTTTGCATTCTTCATTTTAGCTTGATAAAAAGCCCTTAAATTGCCCGGGGTTCTATGAATAAATTCAACAATTTGAACCAATTCTCCGTTGTATCTGATATACATTCCTACTGATAAATCTGATGCTGTAGCCATATTATTTTTTTGGCAAATTTAGGTTTTTATTACTTTATAAACAAAATCCGATAAAGAAAGATTTTTCAAAAAACACAGTTCGGTTATTCTTAGCGATTGTGAAGAATAAAGTTTATAGTTAGTAGTGATTAGTTTATGCTTGTATGGGATTAGTTTGTTCTGTCCATTAGGATGAAGGTATTATAAAGTGAATCAATCTAAGTTTCCGTCAGTTCTAGTTTGTCGCTGCTTTGAGCGGAATATATCGAGAACTCAATTTTTCTATGGTTTTTTAGTTAGTTGATCAACATCACCCATTTAGCTAACCAAAACCACCCATCCGCCACCAACAACCAGCCGACAAAAAATGGATGCCAGAAAGTATAAAACGAGGAAATCCTTATAATCCATAGGAAATAGCTAAAATGTTATTCCACAGATTACATAAATATTGGCGAATGCTATGGATACCAGCCATTTTTTGTTGCTATTTCTCGTTTTTTTTATTTGTTTTTTAAAGGTTTAAATTGAATGCATAGCCAGAAAAAAAATATCCAAAATGAAAGAGAGTGAGAAATATTATACTTTTTTATTAGAGTAAAAAAGGCTCTTCCAACAAGTTAGAAGAGCTTTGTATATTTTTCAAACACAATGTTTGCAGTGTTTCTAACTTATCTACTTCCTTTTAATAGGAGTTGCATTTGGAGCCTTTTCTCATTTTCTTGGACAGGTTGTCAAGACTTCATAGGTCAATTCCATCAGTCTTTTTGGATAAGGTTATTCTATTTAAGAACGCGCTGCTATGGTAATGGTATTAAAAATAAATTTCTAAATTAAATTATTTATTTAGAGTAAGAGAGTATTATTATTTGTTTTTTTCTATCCAATCTGCAAAAACGGATACTCTATGCCAATTCATTATCTGTCCGTAATAGCCAGTTTTGTAAAATTGCTTCATATTTACACCAGCTGAGGGGCATATTCCAATTAATTCCCATTCGCCATTTTTAAATCTAAAAGCACCGCCACCGCTATCTCCTCCAGTAGGAGTATATTCTAAAGGTAAAGGTTTAAAATCCCCTGTTTTATTGCATTTTTTGTTGGTAGGATGGTCGAAGTCGCAAGTAAACCATGTTTTTTTACCATTGTATTTTCTGCCTTCTATTCTATCAATGGTATTTTGGCCTGCTATTTTTTTATATTCTGCTTTAATGCTTTCAGGCTCATTGGCTTTTCCACTCGCGCCAAACCCAATACCTATTATTTGGGCATTTTGTTCATCAAAAGCTTTGTTTAATTTTGGGATACTAATAGTATTTATTTCTGTTTCTAATTCTATAATAGCTATATCATAATTCCCGCCTTTTAAGGTGGTGTCATTGTATAACGGATGTATTGTTATTTTTTTTGCTTTTATTTTTATATTGCCAAATTTTAGATTTATTTTCTCTGGTTTTATAACCAGAGAATTAAAATATGTAAAATATGTTATTGTTTGATTTCCTTTTTTTATTGTATCATATCTTTTTTCAAATGTAGTCAAACAATGTGCTGCCGTAAGAATATATTTATTGTCAATTAATACGCAAGTGCATGTTGGTGTCGTGTCTTGAAATAATTGCCCTACACATTCAAATTGTTTTTGTTGGGCTAGGTTTAAATATTCTTGTTCATCTACATCATGTCGAATAATGCCCGAAATAAGAAATAGGAGAGTAGAAACAGCCAAAAAATTTATTTTAAATCGCATTTTTAGTATTTTTATTGGATGCAAATATAACACCTTAATCCATAAAACAAAATTCTCAATGATTAATTTCAACGCTTCTTTAACCCACCAACTGATCTCTCAAAACCCCAACACCCATCCGCCACCAGCAACCACCCATCCGCCAAACTCCGCTCCCTTTTCTTTTTTTAAATAAAATGAAAAAGGACACAACCTTTGCGAGCTGCATCCTTTAGCGTTGGGGAACTTTAACAAAAGGCCCGCTACAAAAGTAAATATTACACTTCAGTTTAACTAATGCTTGTTAGACTTATAATAGAAGTTTGAAAAATTAGAATGTGTTTCTAGTGTTTTTATGTAGATGAGAATGCTTTTGATCTATTATCTTAGGTTTTTATTCAGCTCTTCCACTAGTTCATAAACTTTCGTATTTGGGTTTTGTTGATGGTATAGAAGACTCTTTTGCTTCTCAAATAATGCCCTTGCTTTTTCAATTGCTTTTTCTTGTGAAGCGTTTTCGTCATCCATTAAGATGCCATATATTTTTTTACAAAAATCATATTTCTTTCCATCCTTTACATAATTTATTCTAAATCTATTGCCTAATTCTTTGTAATAAAAAGACCTTAAATGTTGTGAATCAGTATAATTATAATGTAAATAAAACCATAATTCAAAAGCATCATTTGAATATGCTACTTTGTATCTAAGTTGTAAAGCCTTAGTGATTGCATTGTCAAAATCTGCAAATTCTTTTTCTCCACCCTTTACATCCATATCAAAAACGCACCAAATTTCGTCAAATTTAATATCAAAAGAGTCTTTAATTCCTTTAGTAAATTCAACCAACTTAAGCTTGGCTTGACCTTGCGTGTTATATGTTTTAACTCTATATTCTGTTAAAACAGGAAATGACTTAAAATACATTTCTTCCGTTTGCCCTTCGCAAACTATTAAAATAGTTTTCTTAATTGGAATGGTTTCTATGCTGTAAGCGCCTGGCTTGGCTTTTTTATTCCAGGCTTTATTCCCATCTGAAACTTTAATTGCTTTTGTACTTTTAGGCATTATTCAAAAGTCATTAATTTTGTGAAATCTCCTAAAAATGGTATTGCACCATACTTACCTTGAATATAATCTTTTTCAAATGATGCATCATTTCTCACACCTTTAATTTCCACTAATGTATAAAGATGGCTTGCTCCGTACTTATCTTTTTCTACAAAATCAATTTGGTCTCTTCTTAATAAGTCTGACGACAATAAGTTGGTATCGTGCGTAACAAAAATTAGCTGTGCTTTTTTGTTTTCAGTAGAATTATAAAGTTCAACAATCTTTTTTGTCAGCAAAGGATGAAATTTCGCATCAAATTCATCAATAAACAATGGCGTACCTTCTTTTAATGACTTATAAATAAAGGGGCTTAATTCTAACATCTTTTTTGTGCCTTCTGACTCTTGCATGTTAAAAGCAAATTTTGCCATCCCTACATTATCTAATTCCTTATTATATTTTTTTCTGCTAGACACAATTATTTTGAGGTTTTTTAAGCCATCTTTTACATCATCATCTAAATTTTCCGGTAAGTTTGCGCTTGAAAATTCCACAGGTTCAATATCACTTAAGTCAATGTCTACTTTTTTTAAGAAGTTCAAAATAAATTTCTTCGCAACAGCATCACTCAATGAATTCCATACAATGCCAAACATTTCCGTCTGCACTATATCACTAATTATTGGAATTGAAGAAATTGAATTTACAATTTGTTTAGATAGTTTGCCAAATCCTGTTGAAGCTAAGTGGGTTAAAAAAAGAGAGGTGTCTGTGAAAATTGGGTCTTCTGAACCTTTAAAAAGTTTTTGATACAAAGCCCCCTCTTCAAAGTGCGTTTGATTTATTTCAACAATCAAATTATTCTCCCTGATAAACAATGCTTGTTCTCTTTTGTTGGGGGTAGAAAAAAGCCATTCACTTTTAATAGAATTATAATCCGCCTCAAATCCATATCTATATCTTGTTTTATCTATTCTAAAAATCAACTGAAAGAAGGTGGGTTTACCTTCTGTTTCTGTCGATAAGCGAAAAGAATAAATTAAATCTAAAATCTGCTCATCTTTTACAGAGTCTTTAATTATTCTTTTAAAAAATCCTAATGCTCTAATAACATTGCTTTTGCCGCTAGCATTGGCTCCATATATGGCTTTGGATTTCAAAAGACTCAAGTCTTCTTCTATTGAAAAAATGTTGTTCTTGTCGAGTTCCGCATTTTTAGATTTAATCTTTGCGGCTGACATATTCAATGTCTGAATGTCTTTAAAAGACCAAAAATTCCCGAAACTAAATTCTTCTATCATTGCTTAATTGTAAATTTGTAACTTATCCGCAAATATAGATATAGCGATTGGTATTTCTTTACATATCTATGATTATTTTTAAGGTTCTGTTTTTTTAGCGCCACCTTATTACAAGAAAATGACACCAATTCTCAAGCACGCCACAAATATAACCCAATTCACCAAACCCCATCACCATTTAGCTAACCAAAACCACCCATCCGCCAAACTCCCTCTCCCCTAATTCGATTCTAAATCATCAAACATAGCCCTCATTGTTGGGTTGTTGTTCGTTAATTTCTTAATCGTAAGGTCCTCTGTTTTGTTATTTGCCAAACGAAGATTATTAACAGACGATAGCAGCGCATCTTTTGTTTTCTGAAGGTGTTGCATGGTTTTGTCTATTTCCTCAATCGCTGTTTTAAACTGCCTACTTGCCAAGTCATAATTTTTTGCAAATCCCGCCTTAAAAATATTTACATTCTCCTCAAAATTAGTGATATCAATGTTCTGACTTTTCACCAAAGCAAGCTCCGATTTATATTGCATAGACGCCATAGCCGCATTTCTTAGCAGGGTAATTATCTGAATAAAAAACTGAGGACGCACAACATACATTTTGTCATATCTGTGCGATACATCAACAATCCCCGTGTCATAAAACTCGCTTCCCGTTTCCAACATCGACACCAAAATTGCATATTCACACTTCTTTTCGGTGCGGTCTTTGTCCAATTCTTTCAAAAAATCTTCGTTCTTTTTTTTCGTGGCCGTTTCGTCCCCTTCATTTTTCATTTCAAACATAATCGAAATAATTTCAATCCCCGCATCGTCCGTTTCCCTATAAATAAAATCGCCCTTACTGCCCGATTTCGAATCGTTATCCTTCTCAAAATAAGCCTTTTGAAAAGCTGTAGCTCGAAGTTTATTAAACTCAATTTCGCAATGCTGCTCTAGCGTTTCGCCCAACATTTTTGTCGAAAATTTCAACTTCATATCTTTCACCCTCGCTATTTCTTCATCTTTATGCCTAATAATCTCATTTTTGCCATTCAAATCCGATTCATATCTCTGCTTCAAATTGTTGTTCTCATTCACTTTTTCAAGCTCTTTGGTCTTCAAATCATTCATCAAACTGTCGCGCTCTTTCTCTATTTTTTGCACCGCCTCGTTCACCGCAAGCTTTTTTTCAACCTCAATATTCGCCAATTTAGCTTTCAACTCCGCAATTTCGCTTGCTTTTTTACCCATCTCCTCCTTGTTTTCCAAAGCGTTTTTCGCCCTATTCACTAAATTATCCTTCTCCTGTTTTGCAATCTGCTCTTGCATCAAATTTCTTGCATTTGCCTCCGCCAACTTAACCGCACTGTCCTTTTCCCTCTCTGCCAGCCTCAGTCTGCCTTGCAATTCCTCCTCAAATTGATGGTCCCGCACCTGTTTCAACATGTCTGCAAATCCCGCTTCGTCAACCTTAAATGCTTTTTTACAATTCGGACAAATAATTTCGTTCATATATTCTTGTTTTTTTTCTTTTCTTTTAGAATGAAAGCCCTCATTTATAGAAAATTTGCGCCATTCACGCCACAAATATAACCCAATTCCTTAAAATTTAACACCCACTACCATAAAAATAAAACCCAATTTGCAATCAACACCAACAACCCTCAAATAGCAGCCCAACAAACATTTTTCTTTAAAAAAAAACAACCTTTCAACGCTCCTAAAAACTCCTTCGCAGCCCGAAATCATTCATCTGCCAGGGGCAATTCTTCTTTCTTTAAGATAGGATACCAAGATTTTAATCAAAACTATTTCTTTTTAGTTTATGGAAAGCAAATCTTTAATAAAAATTATTTCTTTTTTGTTTATTGAAGGCAAATTTTTGTTTAAAATCTTTTCTTTTCCGTTTATAGAAAGAATTATTTTATATAAAACCATTTCTTTTCTGTTTAAATGAGCAGATTTTTTATAAAAACCTTTGATTTTCTGTTGATTGGAAGCAATTTTTTGATAAAAACAATTGATATTTTGAAACTTGCCACTTGTAGCAAACATCAAAAATTTGCTTATAAAAACTAAAAACTCATTGTCATATTTCAAAAATTAATTAACAAAATTTTTAGCTATTGTTCTAAATAACAAAGGAACGATTACTAATATCAAAGAGTTATTTACTAAAACTAAAGAGATTATATTTCTTATAAAAGATATGCTAATTTATAATAAACATTTATTAATTTTTTTTAAAAATTGAATAGCAGATAACTAATATGTATTAACAAATAATAAATAACCAATATCAATTTACCGATTTATGCAATAATTCATTGAAATTTTCGTTATCTTTTAAAAAGCACACTAAATTTCCCTCAAAATGATAGCAAAAGACATCAGCAGAATATTTAAACACAGCGATGATTACATGTTGCAAACCGCCCGAACGCTGCATAGCATCTTTGATGTAAACATTGCTGTCTTCACAGCATTTGACAGCAGTCTTGATGCCGCTTTTGCTGCCGACTGGCAATCAGAAATCATTGCCGCAGAGACCGTGGTGAGAGACTCGCAGGTGAAAGACATTTTAGCACAAAAAACAGAAGCCGTTTTAGAGCAAATGGACCTTTGCCGAGTGAAATACAACGAAATAAAATACTTTTCTACTAAGGCATTTCCAAACAGCAGCGCCCAACAAGCCGAATTTGGCAAAGACAGCTACTTGGCAGCCCGCAGAAACCCTAGCCGCATGATTGTTTTGCTGGACGAAATGCACCAAATTTGCTTAAAATACGAAACCGAATTGTTAGCAAAAGGCATGTCGAATGCGCAAATATCCGATATTTTAGAGTTCCGCAACAACCTTTTGGCGGCAAGCACCGAACAAGCACAGTATGCCAAAGGCCGGCCGGTGATTACGCAAGAAAGGTTGATGGTTTTGAACCAATGTTTTCGCACATTGCGCACAGTTATTCATGCCGCCCAAATAGTATATTATTATGACTACGCGCGTAAAAACCAGTTTGTTTACAGCACAATAAAATACACCAAAATACGCCCAACAGAACACAGCGTTTCGGGCATGATTACCAATGCCGAAACGGCCGAACCTATTGCAAATGCAAGCGTTAGCATAGAAACAAGCAAAGGCGTTTTTTTAAGCAAAACGAATACCGAAGGCTCGTATTATATTATCATAAAACTCTCCGAAACCGAAGAATGCCCCATAAAAATAAATGCCCAAGGCTTTCTTCCTTTTGAAGAAATACAAACCATAAATCCTGAAGATTTGGGGGAGTTTAGCTATACGCTGATTTTCAATAAAGAATGAAAAAAGACTTTTTTTAGCCTAAGAATTTTACCTTACTACCAAACGCTAAAATCTTGGAAATCATATATTTTTTCATCACTACATTATCCTTTTCTTATCATTTTTAAAGAAAACCAACCGAGCAATAAAATTATTATTGCCATTACAACCCACAGCCAAGTTTTGTTTTTGAAGAGCGGTTCTGTTTCTGTAAAAAAGTCTGTTTGCTTGGTTTCTTCAATTCCCAATTCTAAGGATGTTAGTGTTTTTGGTATTTTTTCCGAGAAATTTTCTAAATCGTATTGTGGTTTAGTTGCATTTTTGTTGCCATAAGTTAAAAAATACGAAGCAGGTTCCGTAATTCTAGTTACCAATTCATTAACATACCCCTTAATCTCAAAATTTGTAATCGAAAGCGGCTGATTGTCGCTATTGTGAACAATTATTTTAAGCTTTTTAAGAAAAGTTTTGTTGAATTTAAAAGCATTTTCCCTTAATGAATTCAAGGTGCCTTCTGCAAGGGTATTATAAATATAGCTCCAACCTAATTTTGTTTTAATACTATCGGAAAGATATTTTATGGTGACGGGGCGATAATAATCAAAGGTGTCTGTTATGCTTAATTTAAAAAAAGAAACTGGAACAGCCGATGGTAAGCTGATGTCAATTTCAGTTTGTTTGTCTTTGTTTTTTTTAGTGGTTTTAATGTTCTCAATAGAATAATTATAGTACTCTCCATTTGTAGTTGTTAATTGTAAAACTGTCGCATTTAGCAATTCCGGCTTTTCAATACTTTCAATTTTCAACCTGAAAAAACGAAAGCTAGCATCGGGAAAAGAAACATTAGAGAATTTAAAATTCGTTAAATCATTTTTGATTGAAAGTATTCTGTAATCTTGCAAAATGGCAAACCATTCTTGTTGGTTTTGGCTGCCCTCAAGTTTTAGTTTCCAATCATAATTTTGTTGTTTAAAATCAAGATTAATTTGGTTGACACTTTCTTTTGATGGAATTTCTATGGTGAAATAATGCCCATTCTGAATGTGCGAAGTGTTTATGATTTTGAAACTTGTTTCTTTACTTAAAAAAATATCGCTTATTTCTCTTAGCAAATATGGCGCTTCGATGGTGTCATTGTTTGCCGTTATGCCAAAAATTTTAATGTCTGATAAATTGGACGAAACCTTGTTGAAAATCTCTTTTGGCAAAACAATTTTGTGCCATTGATCTTTAATTCCGCTTATTTCTCTTTTGTATTTGTATTGTTCCATTTGCCCAAATAAATTGGAGCAAACAAGTATAAAAAAGAATGTTAAAATCTTAATCTTTTGATTCATCAGAAATAAAATGCTTGTATTTGTTATATAAAAATGAGATAATTAAAAGGAGTATGCCTAAAGAAACAAATACTATTGTTTTTGCAATGGTATCGAGGTGCGAAATATCATAAAAAAACAGTTTCAGCAGCGTAGTTCCGAATAAAGTAATGGCACCAATTCTTAAATGCTTTTTGTTTTTCCATATTCCCAAACAAATTATTAACAAAGAATAAATACCCCATAAAATACTCAAACCCAATTTATCTGACTGAGCCGATTTTTCAACCTCCAACCATGTAATTAGTTCGCTGCTAGCTATCCAAAGGATAGAAACATAGAGCAAAAGGTCGAATGCCACTTTGAGATTATGCTTGACAAAATCTTGACGAATATATTTGTAGCAAGCCAATAGGGTAAAGGAAACAAATAAGTAAGAAACATATCTGAAGCCAATATTAAAGAAATTTCTTTTGTAATATTCAGCCAAGCTTTGTTCCAAATAGGTGTCTCGCAGCTCGCTGAGGGCATACAGTCCTTGGGTCAGAAAGAGGATAATTACAAAAGTGTTCAGCCCAATATTGATGTTGCCCAATTGTTGGTTTCTTAACTTTTTTATGTTAATGAATGAAAGAATAGTAACGAAAAGTAAGGAGTAATTGATAATCCATATTAATTTGAATTTTTCTAAATCATAGTTCATGTATTCAAAGTTTTCACCATCTTTGGTAAACATTATAGTTGAATCTGTAAGTAATTGTTTGAAATAATGGTCTATTTCGATACGAAAGGCATAATAAACAGAAAAAACTAAAATCATAGGAATTAAAAATGATACAATGCCCATCAAATCCTTATTTGCAGCCAATGCTGAAGGATAATTTGCCTTGCGATTTATAAAATTGATAAACCCAAATGCGCCAATAAACAAAATAGAGGTGAGGAAATGAATGTTAAATATAGGTGTTATCTTAAATTCATTTATGATGGAATACTGACTGCCATAAAAGGTTTCCCAATCTTGAACAATGCTAATAAAAGCCAAAGTCATTAAAATATAAGAAAGTTTTTCATAAATGAATACATTCTTTGTTCGGCCAATCCAAAATAATAATACCGCCTCGCCAGTCCATAAAAGCGTAACCCAATTTCCATTCAATTGCACGGGTATTGCTATAGTAATAAAAACCAAAACCAATCCTGATACTATATAAAACAAATTTCTGTCGGCTAGTTTCTTTTTGTAAATTACCGCACTAACAACAAAGTGCACAATGGCGTTGCAAAGCGTAAACAATCCTAACAAATTTTGGCCTGTTGGGTGGATGTTGAGAATGGCATAACCCAAACCATAAAATATAAATGAATTTGCCAGCAAAAGAAAAATGTCCTGAATTTCAAATTTTTCGGCTCTAAGCAATTTGTAAGCAAGAAAAGTGAGGTAAAATATTGCAAAAAATATTGAAAGAAAAACCAGTGCCAATGTAAAGTGTTCGTTAGTTTGATATTTGAAAGCATACCAAGAAGAAAAAATCAACCATGTTAACCATAATGATGAAAAATAGAGTGGTTTCCAATATTTTTTGAAAGAAAGAACAAGAATTCCGATATTAATTACAGCCATATAACTAAAAAGAACAGCCACTTTTCCCGAGCCTTCGCTCAATAAAAATGGCACTGCATAAGCGCCCACCAAACCAATGTGTGCAATAACTTGCCTATTGAAAGTTATGGCTGCCAAAACCGTAAATGCCGTAAAAATTACCATTAACCCAAAAGCAAAAGTCTGAGGAATTAATTCATAAATGCCATAAGCCGAATAGGTAATAAAATATAGGATTGCCATAGCGCCACTTACCAAAACGGCACTAAAATCTTCATAATTTTTCTTTAGTTTTATGCCAAATCCAATAAGGCCAATTCCAATGAAATAGCCTAAGATGATTCTGGTAAGTGGACTAATAAGGTTGTTTTCAATAGAATATTTTGCACCAATAGCCACGCCAATAACAGTAATTGCAATTCCAATTTTATTAATAATGTTTTCCCCAATAAATTTTTCAATGTCCGACTTTGCTTTGGCAGGTTTGCTCGTTTTAGGAATAGAATACAATGGCGGATTATTATTGATTGGCTGTTTGATTTGTTGAATAACTTCTGAGGACTTTTCTTTTGACTGCTCAACATCAATTTTGCTTGGAAATGTTTCCTTTTTTGGCTCTTCTTGAATTGTTTCAATAGATTTAATGCTGTTTATCTCCATTCGCAAATTGCTAATCTCTCTCGAAAAGTCTTCTTGTTTTTTTGTAAGAGTCTCCAATTTATCAAGGAGCAATTTTGCTTTCTCGTTGTTGTTTGTCATTTTTATCTATTTAGATTGATAAGTGATTAAATCCTAAAATATAAGCGCTATTTTTTATATAACATTCAAGTTTAGAGTTTTCATAACAGGAACACTTAACTTTATTTTTAATTTTTATCGCTGCAAATAAAAACTTTTATTACATCATTTCCTAATATTGAATTTATAAAGGATTAAATGAAGCTTGTCTTATAACAATCATTATCAATTGTTTGTAATAATTCTAAACTAATTAATTATGATTTTTTTACCTGCAAACTTTGGTTTCACATCAAAAAACAAGTCAATAAACATTTTATTGCGAGCAAACAATTCTCTCAAATTTGTCATAAATCCTTTGTACGCTTGAATGTCTTTTGCGTTGTATCCAAAAGCATTTATTCCTTTTTTTCTTGCTAAATAAATGGCTCTTTCATTATGAAATTTTTGTGAAATAACAATGAATGAATTTTGCCCAAACACATCTCTTGCTCGCACAACAGCATCTAAAGTTCTAAAACCTGCGTAATCTAAATAAATCAAACTTTCAGGAATTCCATTTTTGATAAGCTCAACTTTCATGTCCTCAGGTTCGTTGTAAACGGTACTACTGTTATCTCCACTTATGATAATATTCTTAACCTTTCCATATTTATATAATGCTATTGCTGCATCAATTCGATTAAAGAAAAAATCGTTTTTTGATCCATTTTTCAAGTATTTGCTTGTGCCTAAAAGCAAGCCAACATTGTTAGGTTGGATATTCACAATATTGTTTGAAATATATCTTTCAGTTGCTTTAACAACAACATAGTTGGACCATATTGTTAACAGAACAACAACGATTGATATCAAAAAAACAACCTATATTTTGGCTTTATGCGCTTCATATTACTTGTCGTCTAAATAATTCAGTAGAAGATTCATAAATTACATGTAACGGATAAATTTCCTAATTCCTAAATCCTCTCCCCCGCATGTTAGTTTTTCTTAAAATCGTTTAAATTTACTAGTAAACTAAATTGGTTTTGGTTTTGCCCAGGAAAATAAGCTGAGCTCGAATAAGCGAAGTGATATTTGTTTAGTTTTATAGCAAGACCCCAGCTAAAACCTGTAGTGCCTCGTCTCACTTCTTGAAACATTTCTTTTCTTCTGTTGTGGTTGTAGCCCATTCTTAAAGCCAGTTTTTTGCTCAAATTAAATTCTCCGCCAAAATTTAAATGTCTTAAGATATTGTCACCCATTGTCATTTTTTTTACTTTATTGTTGCCATTTTCGTCCCTTTGCCCCGTCTCCGAAATCGTATATCTAAAATCGGGTGTTTGCAAATTGTGTGCAGTTAGATAGTATGTAAATGGTAAATGCCTGAGTTTTTTACTTAAAGTAATGGCTATTTCAGTTGCCAAAGGTTGCCTATTTGTTTCGCCAAAGGTATAAAGCTGATAGCCCAAATTTCTAACAAAGCCAGAAATATTATAAAGTTTTGCTGTGTCGTGATATTGTATAGAGTAGTCCAAAGCAATACCGTTTCCAACATAAGCTTCATAGATAGAATAAATAGCTTTTAGGTTTACACCATGATTAAGTTTAGAGTTGATTGCCTTGCCCCATCCCAAACTAAGGCATTGGTCTTTTACAGTAAAATTTCTAGTTGCAATGCCAGCAGCATCATATCCATCAAATTTCCCATAATCTAAATACATGATACCAATATTAAAAGTGCCAATGTTTTTAAAAGATTTTGCATAAGCAATGGTTCCAAATTTAATGTCATTAATAAAATTATTGTATGAAAACGACAAAGCATTGTCCATGTTTTTATTCAGCATGGCGGGGTTGTTCCACGAAAGACTATTGTCGTTTGAGTTTAAATCGGATATAAAATTGGTGCCCAATGCTTGCATTTTAGAGTTGAAAGGAAGATTGGTGAAAGAAAAAATCCCTCTGCCACCAATTTGTGCATTCATTTCTAAAGCCGAGAGAAGGATTGCAATAAAGATTGTTTTTTTCATAGATGATTGATAACTATATAATATGTTTTTTATTATGTTATTGTCTAAAAAATGACAATTTAATTAACAAATGTTTTTTGGGAAGAGATGGCGCCAACAAATCCTAACCCATCTTTTATGTTGCTTTTAACAATAACGGGGTTGTCTAAGATGCCAACTCCTGTTTGATTATATTCTTGCACTTGTTGAATATATGTATAATAATCGGCATCAATGCTTTTTACCAAAACCTCAAACTTAGGAGAATATATTGTGAAATCGTAAGGCAAATTAATACTCACGGTTTTGGTGTTGCCGCTAAATGTTTTGTCGCTAAATAAATAAGAACCATCCGTTTGTTTGGTTTGAAAGAAGATTGGGTCGTTGGAAACAATATCGTAATCCAGCCATTGGTTAATGGGTTGGTTGTAATATCTAACTAAAATGGAGTAATAGTTGGCTTGGTTTGGCACATCTTTTAAAATAAATGTCAGTTGCCCAATTCTAAAGCCATCAATGTCTTTGTCTATGGAATCTAAATATTGTAGGGAGAAATTTAAGGCACTTGGCGTTCTCACGGTGGCGGATGCGGTTCTGAAATTAGCGTTGCTTGCAACTATTTTATATTCTGTGTCGGGTTTCGCCTTAAAAGGAACGGTGTATCTTCCACCCAAATAGGTGCCATTGCCTAGCAGTGCGCCATTTTCATAAAATTGAACTGTGGCGGTGTTTAATAGTAAGCCTAGCGTATCAAAACTTTGATTGATACCAAAGCTTTTACTTACCTGTAAAGAGAAATTATCTTCAGAATTAAGCTCTCCATTTATAACAATTTTCTCAATATAATTTGGAAGGTCTAGGTCAATTTCTTTTCTGCAGGACGATAAAAACAAGCTGATTGTTAAAAAGTATAGAATATTTGCTTTCATTTTTTTGTTTTAAAATTTAGTGTAAAAAGTAATCCCCGGAACAAATTTAAGATAATTGACTTTTTCTGCTTTTGCGGGAACAGTAGAATCATCAATATCAATATAAGCTGTATTATGAAAAGCTGTGAAATTATAGATAGAAAAACGATAACCCGATTCATAAAAAACAGATCTTCGTCTTGTACGCGTGAGTCCAAAATCCATTCTAAAAGTCATGGGCAACCTATAATTGTTTTTTTGTTCATATTCATAAACCAAATTTCCATTAATGTCTAAATATTTTCCTGTGGGTATGGATTGCACATTTCCTGATGCAATTACAGTTGTGAAACTTATGGCATGTCTGCGGTCAATAATATGATTGACTGCTAAATTGAAATAATGGCGCCTATCAAACTGAAAATAATAGGTTTTTCCATTGTTGATTTCTGTCGCAGTTCTTTCAGATTTAGCATAACTGTAGCCAATCCATCCATTAAAATCACCTCTTCTTTTGTGCAAGAACAATTCGAATCCATAGCTTTTTCCTTTTCCTAAAACCACAGAACTTTGCCAGTCTTCGTTAAAAAATATATTGCCACCTTGACTTCCTTCTTTAGCCTCTTGCACTCTATTATATAATTTATAATAGGCATCGCCACTAAAATCAATGTCATTAAACAAAGGCTTTACTAGGCTTGCCGAAAATTGATGCACTTGTTGTGGTTTAAAAACATTGTTTGCAGGCACCCATCTGTCAGAATAAGAAGAAATCCTGTTATTTGCCAATAGATGAATGGTTTGATTCATTAGTGTATAGCTTCCTTTTAAGGCAACATTGTTTTGCAATCTTTTGCTGATTGATAGGCGTGGTTCGGGCAATAAAAAATTGCTGCCTTGGTAATTATAATTTACAAGTCTAACACCAATTGATGATTTTAAACTGCTATTTATGTTGATGTCATCCTCAATATAAACAGCCACTTCATTAGAGAAAGAGTTTTCTACAATTCCATTAGTATTTGTACCATTAAAGGATTGAGAGAGAGTGGTTCTGCTAAATAAAGAACGGTAATTAAATCGTTTGTGAGAAAATACAGCGCCAAATTTTAGAGTGTTTTTTTTGTTTAACAAGTAATCAAAGTCAATTTTTGGAATAAAATCTTGAATTTGATTGCGGTAGTCAAGTTTAAAACTACGGAAGCTTGGCGAAGCTGATGCAAATGTTTGCTCTAGGCTATTTTCTAACAAAAAGGATCCTTTAAATAAACTGTAATTCATAGAAACGGTATAAAAAGTTCTTTCGTTTAATGGTTTAACATATTTTACACTCGCTAAAGTGTTACCCCATCTGATGTCTAAATTATTGGCATTGGTGGAGGTTGTTGTAATACTATCGATTGAATTAATGCTTCTCGCATTCAATTTATCTCTCCCGTTATAAACGCTAAACACCAGTTTCGCATTGTTCTTTAATTGGTGCGCAACTTTAAAATTTATATCATGAAAATTAAAATTTGCACTATTGCTGTCCGTGTTAAATGGTATTAAAAATAAATCCCAATATGAGCGCCTGCCCGAAAACATAAAGGTCGTTTTACCATTTTTTGATAATGGGCCATTTATATCAACTGTTATAGCCAATAGGCTTTGGAGAAAAGTGCCGTTTATTTTTTTACTATTGCCTTCCTTCATCACAACATCTGTTATGCCAGAAAGTCGGCCGCCTTCTCTTGCAGAAAATCCACTTTTACTTACTTTAATATTATTGACCGCCTCTGTGTTAAAAATTGAATAAATGCCTAAAAAGTGGTTGGAATTATAAACGGGAACACCATCCATCAGCATAAGGTTTTGATCTTGACTGCCACCTCTAATATTCAGTCCTCCAATTAGTTCTGTGCCGGGTGCAATGCCAGGCAGCATCTTTAAAGAGCGCACAACATCCACTTCCCCTAAAATACTAGGCATGTTACTAACTTGAGAATTTGGCAAATTTATAGCCCCATTTTCTGTGCAATCTATAATTTTTATATTTCGTAGATAGGCGTTTCTAATAATGTTATTCGTTTTTTCAGAGTTTTTAAAATTCTTTTTAAAATTTATTTCATCATCATAAACGGCTGGACTATCAAATGGGTCATTTTCTAGGTCGTTCTTTCTTTTTAGCGTCAATTCTTTATCGTAAAACTGGTTTTTATTAATCAAAATAGTGTCAATTAATATAAAGTAGTTTTCCTGAATAAATAATAAATTCTTGCTCCCAAAAGGCAAGTTAATTACAAAATGACCGTAATTGTTAGTTAAAACGCCCATTTCTGTTTGTGGACAAAAAACATAGGCGCCAACTAGTGCTTCACCATTTGATTGATTGGTTAGAAACCCAGAAACAGAAAAACTTTGACCTATTAAATTATTGAAACTGAGTACACATAAGATAACAAACAGTTTTATTGATTTTATAAAATACATTTACTTTGGTTAAAAAAATTTATGCGAATTTACAATAAAATTTAATAATTAAAACGATTATTTAATGAAAAATATCGCCAATTGTCTTATTTTTGAAAAATGAAATTTGTTTTAGTAGCAATTGCTTTAATAATATTAGTTTCTGCAAAAACAAAAACTGAAAATAAAATTAAGACAGAAATTGAATTGAATTATGTTTTTGATAAAATACCTTCAATAGACACAATTTTTGCGTATGCCGACAAGCATTTAAAAAATAGGGCTTTTTTGTTCCTAACCATAAAAATAGAAGAAAGTGGCAGCGGTTCGCAACCTAGTTATTTAGCACTGAATTATAATAATTTATGCGGTATGAGAATGCCCAATAAAAGAAAAACTTATGCAATTGGCGAGACAAATACAGGCTATTCTATTTATAGAAATTGGTTTGAAAGTATGCTAGATTTTAAAATATATCTAAATACAATGGAACAACATTATATAAATTTATATAAAAAAACACCTTCTAATGTTGATTTGATTGAATATATGAACACCAATTTCAATCATTTAGGTTCATGGAAAATAAACACCATGAAAATTTATAGCTCGGTTGAAAAAAAATATAAATCATATGTAAAAAATTATAAACATGAAAAGTGAAACCGCCAATATGAAAGCATTTGAATGCGAACAATTGAAAAAATTAAAATCTATAGTTGAAAACACACTTAAAGAAGAAAAATTAATCATTGATTATTTGTTAAATCCACCGCAAGAAATTTCAACAAAAGGGCAAACTGTCTCAGACAAAGTTGCAAGCTTTGGGGGCAGTTGGATGTTTATAATTTCTTTTTTTATTATCTTAATTTTATGGATTACTTTCAATGTTTTGGCGCCAAATAAAGTTGATTTTGACCCTTATCCATTTATTTTAATGACCCTTGTTCTTTCTTGTATGGCTGCTTTGCAAGCGCCAATAATTATGATGAGCCAAAACAGGAAAGAGGAAAAAGATAGGCAACGAAGTGAAAACAATTATTTAATAAATTTGAAAGCCGAATTAGAGATTAAAGCATTGAACCAAAAAATCGACTTGCTTTTTGAAGAACAATTAATTAAACTCTCTGAAAGCCAACCCCATCAATTATAAATTTTGAAATCTTTGGAGATTAAGTTGCAAAAAAGAGGACAATAATTAATTTTTATTTAGTATTTATTGTATTTGTTTGTATTATTGAAATATATTTTTAACTTTGGACCATGTTAATAAGTAATAATGGCGTATTAACGCATTCGGACGATAAATTGTTTTGTGTTTCTCACAGAATAACAAAATATGGCGATGGTTTTTTTGAAAGTATCAAATTATTTAATAGAAAACCCCAACTATTTCAGTTGCATTATGATAGATTGATAAGAGCGTCTAAATTATTCCATTTGCCAATGAAGGATAAATGGACACAAGTTTTTTTTGAAGAGCATTTAGAATGGCTTTGTTTGAAAAATGGGTGGTCAAATGCCCGTTGTAGAATTGTTTTTTATAGAGATAGCGAAGGTTTTTATACCCCAAATAGTGATAGGGCTGGTTTTGTTATCGAGATGATAGAGGGCGATAAAAGCTATGTGCTTAATGATATTGGTTTCAAAATGGGGGCTTACACACAAATTCTCAAAGCATCAAACTTCACCAGTTTTTTCAAAAATTTGTCTTCGATAAACTATGTTTTGGCAGGTATTTATGCCAGAGATAATAAGTTTGACTCCGTTTTTTTGTTTAATGAGTTTGGAAATATTTCTGAAGCTTTTAATGCCAATGTTTTTTTAATTAATGGCAACGATGTTTCAACACCTGCGCTTTCAGAATATTGTGTAGATGGTGTCATGAGGCAGCATATTATTCTATCTTTAAAAAACCTTGATTATAATATTTTTGAAACCTCAATTTCTGAAGACGATTTGTTGCAAGCAGAAGAGGTTTTTTTAACAAATGCAATAAGAGGCATCATTTGGGTAGAAAGCTACAAACAATCTATTTACGATTTTAAAAAGGTGTTCGCAATTCATTCTCAAATTTTTTAGGGCTCTAAAAAGCCTGATTCAGCTGTTAAATCAGGCCTTTTTTATAGGTTTACTTTGGCTTATTTTCCAAATAATTTTCCAATCATTCCCAAAATATCACCCGCTGCGGTTGGCTGTTGTGCCGTTGATGCTTGTCCGCTTTGCTTGTTGTTAGCAAGCGTTCTTAAAATGCTAACAATGTCTAATCCACCGGCTTTGTTACCTTCAGTAAATTGACCAATTATGTTGATGCTATTTGAAGCGTCAAATCCACCTTCTTTTTTTTGCTTACCTAAATATCCCATAACTAGTCGTCCCTTAAAAAGCACATAAAACTTTATAAGTCAACTAATTGTGCATAATTTGTTTGTTGTTTATCTGCAAGATTCGTTATTTTTACAACATAATCCTTGCAAATAATTTAACATGAT
>Ga0105050_10002247_pt1 | contig 27925 bp, 26 predicted proteins | sample FRY01_FD_78088 | JGI IMG/M metagenome (GOLD analysis project Ga0105050, IMG submission 78088) | Freshwater microbial communities from Lake Fryxell liftoff mats and glacier meltwater in Antarctica - FRY-01 | ecosystem: Environmental > Aquatic > Freshwater > Ice > Glacier meltwater ...
CATTTTTCCCCGATTTCTCGTTGCCCTGTTTTTGGGTATGGGCGCCACCATGCGCCTCGAAATCGTGAAAAACCGTCCTCGCTCTCCCACTCGGCTCGCTACGATCGCTCAAGTCCGACAGACTCCTAGCGACGTCGTTTGAACATCGACACGACGTTTGCACCACTGCGTTCCGGTTTGGCCTGCGAAAATGCAATTTCCCAGGTCAGCACGGCGCCACGTTCGCGCAGGAAACCACGGCAGCCGATGCCCTTGCCCGTACCAAACAAGGACACCGACACGACGATGGTTCCGGCTTCATTCCAGAGCATGGCATGATTTGGTTCGCTCTCGAACTTGCCAGTTCCATCCAGCCTTGCACCCCGGTGAAAGACATCCAGCGTGTAGGTACCAGACTCGTTTTCAACAACTCGCGCCGACAGTTCGTCGATCCCGTGGCCAACCACCGACAACGTGCCGGTGATAGCCAGTGCTTCAGGCTCGTGCACAATCTTCAGATCCGCCGTCAGAGGCAAGCCGAGGCTTCGTCCTTCGAACAGAACGCTGCCTTTACCCTGCCAATCGCCTTTGCCCAGCAACATCAGCCTTCCGCGCCTCCAAGATGAATCGGCTCGCCAATCGCGGCGGCCGCTTGTACACCCTTGTTTCGGGCATTGTTTACGTACTCTGACACCGGCACCAGGTCCAGCGCCATGGGCAATCGTGAGCCAAACAAATCGGTCATTTCCAGGGTTGGAATCTCGGGCTCAAGCCATCGACGGGCTTCCTGAATCGACAGCATCACCGGCTGCCGGGTATGCAGAAACGCAAAGTCCGGGTGTGCCGGTGCTGTCAGAATCGTGAAGCTGAGCAGTTCATCCCCACTCTCCGGATTGCGCCAGTGATCCCACAAACCGGCCAGCAACAAACCACCATGGCGGCTCGGTTTGATCAGGTAAGGCACCTTCTGCGCCTGCGTTCGACTCCACTCGTAAAAACCTGTGACCGGAACTACACACCGGCGTTTGCGAAACGGTTCGCGAAAAGCCGGACTGGTCGCTGCCGTTTCCGACTTGGCGTTGAACATTGAATATCGGGTGGATACTTCCTTGGCCCAGTAAGGCGTCAGCCACCAGCGCATGGGAACCAGTTCAGGTTCACCCGCCCGTTCGTGTCCGGGCGGAGCGATACGCAGAACCGGAATTTTCTCGGTGGGCGCCGCGTTGAAGTTGTCCCGCCCGCCGTAGGGCATATTGACCAGTTCCATCAACAAACGGGCCAATGGATCAGACGTTATATTGAATCTCCCACACATCGTCGTCTTACCTTGGCGGCTCCCACAGAGCGAAGGGTTGCGTATCACGTAGCCCTGCCGGCGCCTCGGACGACTGAGACTCGGTCATGGGTGATCGGTTTACCATGGCGTCCTTCCGGGATAGTCGTCGAATTGTAGTGGTTTGGTCTTCACCCTTCATTGCAGAATGTGGAGATCTGAGGGGATGAGAAGACATCATGAGCGATCTGCAGACGTTCCGCATCGAAACACGCGACTGGCTGACCGCAAACTGCCCGCCCGGTGCCAGAGGCGATGGCCCGATACCGACCGGCAGCACAAAACTCAAGGTCGCTGACGCGGATACCCAGGTGTGGCTGAAACGCATGGCAGAAAAAGGCTGGACTGCCCCCACCTGGCCATGCGAATACGGCGGCGCCAGCCTCACCACGCAGGAATATGTTGTCCTGGCTGAAGAGATGCGACGCATCAACGCGCGTCCACCGCTGACCGGTATGGGTGTGATCATGATCGGTCCGACCTTGCTCGAACACGGCACAACAGAACAGAAGGCACGCCATCTGCCGCCCATTGCCCGCGGTGAATTGGCGTGGTGCCAGGGCTACAGCGAACCCGGCGCCGGTTCCGACCTCGCCAGTCTGCGCACACGCGCGGAGGATGCCGGTGATCATTTTCTTATCAACGGTCAGAAAATCTGGACCTCCGGCGCCCAGTACGCAGACTGGATGTTCTGCCTGGTCCGGACCAATCAGGACGTGCCAAAACATGACGGCATCAGCTTCGTTCTGCTGACCATGAACCAGCCGGGAGTGCGTGTCAGACCCATACGGCTGATCAACGGAGTTTCGCCTTTCTGTGAAACGTTCTTCGACAATGCCATCGCCCGCAAGGAAGACCTGGTCGGTCAACTCAATCGTGGCTGGACGGTAGGCAAGCGTCTCCTGCAACACGAACGTAGTGGGATGGCCTCACTGGTCGGCGGACGCGCTGTCGGACCAAGCGGCTCATTGCTCGATACGGCGCGTCAGTATGTTGGCGAAGATTCAGGGCGGATCAATGATGCCGCCTGGCGGCAGCGCATCATCAGACACCACATCAATCAGCACGCCTTTCGACTGACGCAGATGCGAACCGTGCAGGAAGCTTCGGACGGCAGCACGCCGGGCGCCGCGACTTCGATCTTCAAGATGTATGGCACGGAACTGCAGCAGGAAAAATCGGAACTCATGTGTGAGCTGAAGGGGGTTGCAGGATTCCAGACAGCAGACGGCGTAGGGTTGGCAAATGATCTCGAGTGGACACGCACATGGCTTGGCAACCGCGCCGCGTCGATCTACAGCGGCTCCAACGAAATTCAGCGGAACATCATCGCCAAGCGGGTGCTCGGTCTGCCTGACTGATCAATAACTGCTCTGCTGACGCTGGCGGCGTTCTTTGGCCTCATTAGCCTGACGCATGCGTTTCTTGATGATGTTCTGGACCACATTGATAGTGGTCCAGTCATGCAGCATCTTGCGATGGCATGCCTTGCATTCCACCTGCTCGGCGTCGCCTACCAGGCGCAACAGCTCACTGTAAGGCAGACGGGTAATGTCCTTGCAACTGGCGCATTCGAGCCCAACTACCGGATCGATGCCGACGTAATCCATGGCGAAGCAGACTCCCTGTCTGGCTTAGAATCGAGAATGGGGTCGATTGTAGGGACACCTCGGGAACTGGATAGACTGCGCTTGAGCGTTTTGTGATGAGCTACCCGCAGTTCAGGAAATTGCGTGCGCCTGTTCTCGCAGCGCATCACGAAAACGGGGTGCAGCGATTTCAATGAGTGCTTCCGCCCGTGCCCTAGACGAGTGATCCCGCAGATGTGCGATGCCATGCTCCGTAACGATGATATCGACATCGGTGCGCGCCGCAGTCACCAGTTCAACCTTGGCCACAATCCGTGAAACTTCGCCATCCTTCGCTGTCGCCGGCAGGGCGACGATGGACCTGCCTCCACGGCTCGCCCGTGCGCCACGCATGAAATCGACCGCGCCACCGGTACCGCTGAGTTGACGCCCGGCGGCGAACTCTGCGTTGACCTGGCCAAACAAGTCGATCTCTACCGCAGAATTCACCGACACAAAGTTATCAATGGTGCGCAGAATACTCAGTTCATGCGTGTAGTTGGCACCACGGAAGACAACCCTCTCCTCATCGGCAAGCCACTCGTACAACTGCGCAGAGCCGAGCGCCATGCCGGTAATGGTTTGATTGGCGTCGATACTCTTGCGCTTGCCAGTCACCACTCCCCGTCGGATCAACGCCATACCACCATCGTCGATCAAACCGCCATGCAGCCCAAGATCGTTTCGATCACCCAGGGCATCGAGAATCGCCGCAGGAATCGCGCCGATACCAGTCTGCAGACAATCTCCATCACGCACCAGGCCTGCCACAAGCTCACCAATGCGACGTGAGATGCCGTCGATCGCCACCGGTGGTGCGTGGTACGGCTGACGATGGGTCGCAAGCGTTGCCGTAACGAGATCCGGATCGACTGCAAGGCCGCCTGCCGGTGCCACCATGGCGTCATTCACCTCGACCATCACAACACGCGCCGACTGCATGGCAGCCTCCAGAAAGTCGATATTCGGACCAAATCGCAGTTTGCCGTGACGGTCCGGGGCCGCCTGTGCGAGGACAACATCGACCCCGCTCGACAGATAGTCGTACACATGGCGCATCTGCATCGGCTGGAAGTGCAATCGCGATGGCGCGGCAGTGCGCAGCGTGGGTGTCATGAAAAACGTGGTCTGTTCGAACGTCGGGTGCCAGGCCGTGAAGTCTTCGCGGTTATAGCCGGCAATGGGGAACTGGATGAAATGGAGTTTCCCGGGCAGCTCTACCGATTTCAACGCAGCCAACAGCCCGCAAGGCTCATTGGCACTGCCCACGACAAAAATCCTGTCGCCACTGCGAAGATGCGCCTCCAGTGCAACCATGGTTCTACGTTCCCCCCTCGCCTTGTTTCTGCATCCTGCCGTGTTGAATTCTGTCGCAACCCGCCTCATGCGACCTGTGTCATCGATTCTGTAACCAGCGGGCCATCATTACCCAGCCAAGCGCTCCGGTGACAAACCCTGGCACCACCAGCAGCGCATGCCAATTCCATCCACCACCACCGGACCACGGCACCAGCATCACCAGGCCAAGAATGGCGCCACACGTCGCGGCCAGCTCGACACCCTGACTGGGCGAGAGCGATGAACAGGCAAGCCCACCGCCAGCTCCGGCAATCAGCGGGACAAACCACGCAGCCGCCACAGCGGGTACCAGCTGATACTGGTTGAGCAGAGCAGTCGTCAAAACCGCCGTGAGAAGCCCGATTGCGGTACGCAGGAAGAGAAGAAGCTGGTACATCGGGGCACTATAACAATCCAGGTGCCGCGCTGCGCTGGCGCGATGGACGCTCAAGTCGCGATAATCCCGGGATGTCCAAACCCTCTGCGCCCGCTCCTTTTCACCCGACGATCCAGCGCTGGTTTGCCAGTCGCTATCCTGCGCCAACCCCCGTGCAGGCCGATAGCTGGCCTGTCATTGCCAAAGGTGGGCATGTGTTGATTACCGCGCCGACTGGCAGTGGCAAAACGCTGACCGCTTTTTTGTGGTCGATCAATCGCTTCCTGACCGGCGAGATGACCACCGGTCAGACCCGGGTCGTCTACGTGTCGCCACTAAAAGCGCTCAACAACGACATTCGTGCCAATCTCACCCAACCACTGCAGGCGCTGCAGGAAGATCCCGGTCTACCACGCATCACGGTCGGCGTACGATCCGGCGATACCTCAACCGCAGACCGGCAGCGCATGTTGCGCCAGCCTCCGGATATTCTGATCACCACACCGGAAAGCCTGCATCTGATGCTGACGACGGTTCGCGGTCGCGTCGCATTATCGTCGGTTGGCTGTCTGATCATCGACGAAGTTCATGCGCTGGTGAACAATCGGCGCGGTGCACAACTCAGTGTCAGCATGGAGCGCCTGACACTGCTGGCCGGTGAATTCCAGCGCATCGCGCTTTCTGCCACCGTGCATCCTCTCGATCTGGTTGCGAACTGGGTGGCTGCGTCCGATGCCGAGCATCAACCTCGAAAGATCACTACCATTGCTGTCAGCGCCGAAAAGAAAATCGATTTTCGTGTGCGTTTTCCTGTTGCTGCGCGTCAGGCGGCAGCCGCTGGCAAAAAAATATGGGAGCCGCTCGGTGATGAGTTCGCAAGACTGGTCGAACACAATCGATCCACGCTGTTTTTTACCAACAGTCGAAGGCTTGCCGAGAAAATCACGCTGCACATCAACGATTCAGCCGGGTCGACACTGGCTTACGCCCATCACGGCTCCCTCTCCCGCGAGATCAGATCCGAAGTCGAGCAGCGGCTCAAGGCAGGCGAGTTGCGCGCCATCGTGGCCACCAACTCGCTGGAAATGGGCATCGATATCGGCACTCTCGATGAGGTAGTCATGGTGCAATCCCCGCCCGGCATCGCGCAGACACTGCAACGCATCGGCCGCGCCGGACATCAGGTTGGCGCCACCAGCCACGGCACCCTGTTCCCGAGTCACTCCCGTGATCTGGTTGATGCCGCAGTACTCGCCCAGGCAGTCCGGGATCGCGAACTTGAGCCGATTCGTCTGCAGCAGGCGCCGCTGGATATCCTGGTGCAGATCATCATTTCGATGTGTGCACACGAAACCTGGCAACTGCAAGCGCTGTTCGACGTCATCACACGAGCGTCGGCCTACCGCGAACTCGACTACACCCTTTTCATGCTGGTCATCAACATGTTGTCCGGTCGATTTGCTGGCACCCGTCTTCGCGAACTGCGGCCCCGCGTTCATCTTGATCATACGACCCAAACCGTCAGCCTCGCCAAAGGCGCGCTGTTCGCCATGTATTCGAGCGGCGGCAGTATCCCGGACCGGGGTTACTTCACGCTGCGCCTGTCGGATGGTGGTGCGGTCATCGGCGAGCTGGATGAAGAATTTGTCTGGGAAGCGTCCATCGGTCAGTCATTCACACTGGGCACACAGGGCTGGACCATACAGCAGATCACGCATAACGATGTACTGGTTCGACCAGCATCATCCTCCGCACCCTCGCTGCCTTTCTGGCGCAGTGAAACGATCTTCCGCAACAACCACTTTTCGGAGCGCATTGGTCGATTTCTGGGCTCTGCCGAACAGTTTCTTGCACAGCGCGATGCCAATGGTTTGCGCACGAGCATACTGGCGTTGGGTTTTGATGAGAGCGGTGCTGACGCGCTCACCGACTTTCTGGTATCACAAAGACAGTTCACCGGCGCCCCCCTTCCGGATCGTTATCATCTGCTGATCGAGTTGGCCGCCGGTGGACCGGATGGTTATCGTGGGCCCGACTCACCTCGCCAGCTGATACTGCATACCCTCTGGGGTGGTGAACTCAATCAACCTTTTGCACTGGCGTTGCGCGCCGCACTCCACAACGAAGGCTGGGAAAAACCTCAAGTCCATGCGGACAATGACGCCGTGGTTGTGCAGTGTCGTGACTGGCCCGACGCCGCATACATCCTCGGTCTCGTCACATCCGGCAACCTCGACCTGCTGCTCCGGGCATCCCTTGAGGGCTCCGGCCATTTTGGGGCACGGTTCAGGGAGAGTGCGCAACGCAGCCTGTTATTGGCAAAACCACGTTTCAACCAGCGACTGCCGCTCTGGATGAGCCGCATGCAGGCGAAAAAGCTGCTTACCACAGTCAAGCGGTTCGAAGATTTTCCGGTGCTGCTGGAAACCTGGCGGACCTGCCTGCAGGACGAATTCGATCTGCCGGCATTACGTGATCGGCTCGATGAACTGCAAAGCGGCGAAATTCGCTGGACAGCCGTGCAGACCAACGCACCCAGCCCCTTTGCCAGTAGCGTACGTTTTGATCAGATCAGTCCTTTGATGTACGACACTGACCAACCGGACGATCCAGGCGCGAGCGGCTTACGGCAGGATCTGATCGCCAGTGCGGTGGCCCATGCAGAACTGCGACCTCGGTTGGCCAAAAACGGCATCACTGACTTTGTACTCAAGCGACAACGGTTGCTGCCCGGTTATGTTCCCATCGAAGCCGATGACCTTGACGCCTGGGTCCGTGAACGTGTGCTGATCGCGGAAGTTGAATGGGCGCGCCTGTTGAGCCTTTCGGGACTGGCGCCAGAAAGCTGCGACAGGCTGTTCCGGATTCACCTCGATTCCAGGCGCTGGATCACTCATGGCGACTTTCTGGCCATCTTTTTACCGCTTGCCGACCATATGGAAGCCCTGGGCAACACTGCCGGCCAAATCCATGAACACCCTGCACCGGTCGGAATCGACCTGGTGAATCTGTACATTGAGGTCCTGTCCTTTTATGGGCCGTTAACACGCGGCGACATCAAGTCGCTCCTGCCAACAGCACCGGACGCACTGTGGCACCACGACACACTGATCGCCGACGTCGTTGTCGAGGGAAGTTCAGAGCCACACTGGTGTGAACGGGAAAACCTCGAGATCCTCTTCCGGTTACAACGATCGAAGCAGCGCTATGCGCTTGAGCCGCTGGCGGCCAGGAAGCTGCCGGCGTTTCTGGCGCGTTTGCACAACCTTGCGCATTCTCCTGTCACGCACGCTGCTGATCGACGCCTCGTCATGGCCAGCCACCTGCAGCGACTCGCCGGGTTCACGGCGCCGGTGTCGGTATGGCTGGAGGATCTCCTGGCCGCTCGCAATGGTGACGGCACCGACGGGGAACTGGCCGAAGTCATGGCCATGGAAGAGCTGCACTGGCGCGGGAGTGGCAACGAACGAATACAGGTTGGAACCTCCGAGGAAACGAACCTGTTTGCACCCGCCAATCCGCCTGACACCAACCTGCAGCCCCTTTTTTCGGCCTTTCGAGACCCCAGCGCCGGGTATTCATTCAACCAGATCAGCGACGTCAGCCAGCAGAGCGCCGAAACGCTGAACGGTCATTGGTGGCAGGCGGTGTGGGGCGGCTGGCTGGCCACTGACGACTGGACTTCGCTGCAACAAGCCGCCCGACGCAGATTTCAGCTGACCGATGCCCCCACCGGTACCACCGTGTCAACGCTGCGCAGAAGAATTCGTGGCATCGCTGCTGGTTGGCCTGGCAGCTGGCGCCTGCTGCAGAAAACCAGCATCGACAGTCCTCTGCAGGCATTTGACGACACCAGGATGCGCGTGCGGATCCTGCTGGATCGATATGGATTCCTGAGCCGGGAACTGGTCACCCGGGAAGGGCAGTCATGGGGCCCCTGCTTTCGAGCATTGCGAATCATGGAGCTTGCCGGCGAAGTCTCCAGTGGCTTGTTTTTCCTGGGCCTTTCTGGCCCGCAATTCGCCTTGCCAGCGACCTTGCACCGGCTGCGACAATCGATGCCTTCGACGTCGGTCTGGTGGGTGAATGCAACCGACTGCGCATCTCCCTGTGGACTGGGTCTGGACTGGCCGGAACTGCCCCAGCGGCGTGGCACGAACTATCTGGCGTTTGTCGGCGAGGATCTGGTATTGGTGGTCGAAAACGGCGGCAAGATACTGCGCTTTTTTATCTCGCCGGAGCACCACTCAATTGACGAGGCACTGACGGTGCTGGTCCACCTGGCGCGGCTGCGAAGACGTGTCGAAGTGCATAAAATCAACGATGCAGATGCCATCGACAGCCCCTGGCTTGGACCTCTGGACAGGGTTCTGAGGGTTCAGTCTGACCACAAGCGGGTCGAACTCGAACTGCGCGAGCTGGCTGCCACAGGGCGTTGACAGCAGTTTCCTGACGCAGTGAAAGGCGAACTGGCCAACGTTCGTGTCGCAGATCCGCTGCTAGACTTTCCGCATAAGTCTTCAGAACAGGATGTTCGCTTGCGTATCGCTGCCTTTTTCAAGGAAACCCGAAATCGTGCCTTCGTGGCGGCGGTCATGGGTGCGCAGGACTGGCTCTATATCCAGTGCGAAACGCTGGCCCAATTTGCTGCCCTGTGTGCAAGTGTCAATCCACCAGAACTGCTCATCAGTGATGATCTCGCCTCGCTGCTGGTGGCAGGAGGTTCGGACAGCCATCGCCTCTACATTGGTGAGCTTCGCGAGCTGCCACCGGGTGTTGGTCACGTGACGCGGGATGATTCGACAGGGCTGCGCAACAGCGTCATGACCTCAACCAGCGTCGCCAGGCTCAGACAACAGTTCAGTCATGTTGAAAAACTCGAGCCGATCACTCGTCTGCCTCGCCATACAGAAGTACTGGAACAGGCGCGACGTTGTGCAGGCACCAGTGTGGGTCTGGTGGTTGTCCAACTGGATCACGGTGAGTTTCTGTACTCTGACCTTGATCCCATCAGCAAGACCGACCTGCTGGGCCATCTGGCGGACTTCCTGCAGGCGCAACTCGGTGCCGGCGAGCAGTTGGGCTTTTTTGACGCAACCTGTTTCCTCGTGTTGCTGCCTTCCACAACCGAACCCATGGCACACACCTGCGCTGCGAACCTGGTTGAAGCATTTCGCCCGGGCATCGCCTATCGAGGTGGCACATTGCACGTCACCGCCAGTGCCGGGTACTGCGTGGAATCGCGGTGCAACGATCCGGAACGCCTCTGGCACGCGGCATGGGCTGCCAAAGCACTCGCCGCCAGCCAGGGAGGAGATCGTGTCATCGGTGCACCCCCATCGGCGCTGAGTACGCGAATTCCCCAGGCCCTGCAAAGAGAAGAATTTTCGCTGCTGCTGCAAGCACAATGGACCGCAGATGGCGAACACATGACCGGCGTTGAAACGCTGTTGCGCTGGCAGGGAATGGAAGTGGGCGAACTTGCGCCCAGTCACTTCATTCCAATCGCCGAGCAGACCGGTCAAATGGCTCGAATCGGTGATTGGGTGATCGAAAAAGCCTGTCGGGAGGCATCCACGTGGTTTGAAAACCTGCTCCAGCCCATCATCCTGGCCATCAACGTTTCACCCCAACAGTTCGAAAAAGGGGTAATCAATCAGCAGATCGAACGATTGACGAGTGAGCGGTGGCTGAACCCCTCCATGCTCGAGCTGGAACTCTCACACGAACACCTGTTGTACCTGGTCGACAACCAGCGCACCAACCTCTACAAATTGCGGGATCTCGGGGTGCGTTTCGCCATCGATGGACTGGGTTCCGGTCTGATCGAAGCGGACAAGCTGCTCCGTTGCCCTGCCGATACCCTGAAACTGGATCGCTCGCTGATCTCCAGGATCGACGTTGACTCCGCAGCGACGTCGTTGGCCGCTGAACTCTGCCAGCTCAGCCAGCGATTCAACCTGCGAACGGTCGGAGTGGGCGTGGAAACGGAATCACAGCTCAAGGTGTTGCGCGACATCGGCTGCACCGAAGTACAGGGCTACCTGCTGTCCATGCCCGCACCTCTGGAGGGTTTCCAGTCCTACCTCGCACGACGTTTCAACGCGACCCGAACCGGAACCTGATAGGCCTGCAGTCTCGCCCGAAATATTCATGAAGGTTCGTCGCGAGGGTGACGAGATGCGCGAAAAGACAGTGTGACGCGCACTGGGAGGCGCGCAGTCGTACGAACAGTACGGCGAGCATCTGGAAGGAGCACGGGCTGTGTTTTCACGTATAACGGCGGCCGCAGCAGAAGATTCACGAATAGACCGGGCTAGTCCAGCGGCTGCTGCGTGAGGTAGCGCGCCGCACCGGCGAGCCCTGGCAGGTCATCCAGCACCAGATAGAGTGGGATCTGACGGACTACTTCCGTCAGCATGCCGCGTTCATCGAACCGTCTGCGCATCGGACTGGTAACGGCAAACTCCTTGAGCCTCGGCACGATCCCGCCGCCGACATAAACTCCGCCTGTCGCCAGTGTCGTTACCGCGAGATTTCCCGCAGCTGTTCCAAGAAAGCCGAAAAACAGTTCCAGTGTCTGATGACAGATCGGATCGGCAACGTCGACACCTGCAGCGCTGATCTGCGCCGCAGTCAGGTCACCGGGCTGAACACCCCAGACTTCGCACAGCGCCGCATACAGGTTGACCAGCCCCGGGCCACTCAAGACCGCTTCCCAGCAGACATGCGGAACCCGCCGTGACAAAGAAGCCCACAGCTCCGCCTCCAGCGCGTTGGTGATCGCCAGATCAGCATGCCCCCCTTCACTGGGCAACACCCGATACTGTCCGGCGATCGGCACCAGCATCGCCATTCCACAGCCACTGCCGGGACCGATCAGTGCTTTCACACCGTGTGCGGCGGGCGAAGCATCACCACCGATCTGGCGCAGATTGCGCAGATGCGGAACCGAGTGCGCAAGAGCAACAAAATCATTGACCAGCAGAACACTGGTCGAAAGCGTCCGGCCCAGTTCAGCGCTGTCGAAAACAGCACCATGGTTGGTGACCCGCACCCGGCCATCACGAATCGGCCCGGCAACGGCCAGGCAGATTCGTTCCGGGACTTCGGCGTCCAGCATCTTCAAGGCTTGTGTGATCAGTTCGCCAGCGGTGCCCATCTGCTGTGTCGCGAGGACCACAGACCTGCCAATTTCGCCCGCTGCATCGGCGAGGGCGAAACGCGCATGGGTGCCCCCGATGTCGGCTACCAGCGCCATCATGGGAGCAGCCTGGCGGTTTGCATTGCGGCGAACTGCCGGGCAAACATACGGCCCGTATCGATGCAGGCAGCAAAGCCATGTTCACGAATCTTGATTGTGCTGAGGAGCGTGGTAGCGCCACCGCTCGTGCCAAATACGGCGTCCGCAAATTCCCAGGAGGAACCCACCAGTTCAGCCAGGCTGTACGGCTGCAGCCGATGTTCCCTGACCAGTCTGCTCCACAGGCCATCGTGTTGTGGCATCACCAGGCGCAGGGGTTGTTTCTCCGCAGGACCTGCCGCAACGCCAAGCATATCCATCAACTCCGGCCAGAGCGCCGCCCACTCCAGTACATCGCCGTTGGTGACGTTGTAGGTTTCGTTGCGGGCACGTTTGGATTGACCAGCCCAGAGAATGGCTTCAGCCAACAGATCAGCATCGGTTGCTTCCGTCACAAAACCACTGCCACCCGGATAGCTGGCAGATCTGCCAAGTACCCGCATCAAAGTTGCGTAGACGCCGATCGCTGCCACCATGTTCATGGGGCTGCCAACGGCGAGGCCACAGACGATCTGTGGTCGCACTATGGTGAAGTGCCAGCCGGCGCGCTGCTGCCGCTCGCGCACCATGTCTTCCTGGGTCCAGTAGAAATTTGCGCCGGGTGGCCGCGGCTGCGACTCCTTGCCAGGCAAACTCATTGCGCGGTAGTGGGCAGCATAAGCTTTGGTACCCTGCAACATTGTCAGGTGACAGATCGGTGAAACAAAATCGAGCACGTTGGCCAGCATTCTGGTGTTGATCCGGATCTGCTCATCGTCCTTCCATCCGGCAATCAGCGCTGGCTGCTCAAACAGCGCGCAATAGACGATATGCGTGACATCCCGCAGCGCGCCAAATCCTGATGCGCAGGTTTCCCGTTGCAACAGATCAAGTTGCAGCCAGCTGGCACGTGTGGCGAAGTCCGGAGTCCGGCGGCTCACTGCGGTGATTTTTACGTCACCGGCCAACTCGAGTGCGTGAATTACCGCCCTCCCCACCAGGCCCAGACCACCAATCACCAGATAGTGTTTCATGCTGACATTCTCGATCATGGCAAGATCTCGCGCCAGATCCAGCGCAAAGCACTTCTGGGCCGACCAGCCGGTTTCAAGATGGGTGCAGATCGAAGGCGGGATGGGCTATCGTTCGCCCCATGAAGACTCCCAGGCGACTCGTACTCAAGACCTTGTTGTTGCTCCTGTTGGCCAGCTGGCTCACAGGCGCTGGTGTCAACGCTCTTGCTGACGTCCCGGCGGTACATCTGGGGCTGGCTGGTGAACCTGCCACCCTCGACCCGCATCGCTACAACCTTCGTGTTGAAGAGTCCGTGCTGGGCGACCTGTTTCTCGGCCTCACGACATTCAGCGCCGAAGGCAAGATCATGCCCGGTGCCGCCACACACTGGGACACCAGCGAGGACGGCCTGACGTGGAACTTCCACCTGCGCCCGGATGGGCGCTGGTCGGATGGCAAGCCGGTTACTGCACACGACTTCGTGTACGCCTTCCAGCGACTGCTCAACCCGAAGACCGCTGCGAGTCTGGCCTACTTCATGTACCCCTTGAAAAACGCGGAAGCCGCGAGCAAGGGCGAAACGCCACTCCGTGACGTGGGCGCCAGAGCAGTTGATGATCTGACGCTTGAACTGACCCTGGCCCTCCCGTATCCGCACCTGCCGGAGCGTCTGCTGTACCCGACCGCGTTCCCCGTGCCCAGACATGTTATCGACCGCGTGGGCGACAGGTGGGTGAAACCCGAACACTGGGTGTCCAACGGAGCCTACATCCTGCGCGACTGGAAGCCGCAGCAGCACATCGAACTTGCCCACAACCCCCAATTCACCCCGGCGCCCGCGACACAGTCCGTTTTCTATCACAGCCTCGCCAATGGGCAGAACGCCTACAACCGGTATCGCGCCGGTGACATGGATGCGATTGCCGGATTTCCCGCCGGCGAACTGGCAAATCTGAGCACCACCCGCGCTGCTGAGCTGCGACTTTCGCCGCAGTTGTCGATGATGTACCTCGTCTTCAACACCAGGCTGCCACCATTCAATGATGTCCGCGTCCGCAAGGCGCTGTCGATGGTCGTCGAGCCCTCCATACTCACCGACAAGGTACTTCGATCAGGCGATGTAGCCGCGACCTCGTTTGTGCCGCCCATGGTGGCCAACTACGATCACCCGGCACTCCCACAGGCAACCGTACCGCTTAGCGAGCGCCAGGTGCAGGCGCGAGCCCTGCTCACCGCAGCGGGTTATGGTCCTGACAAACCACTCAACATCGTGCTGCGGTATGCCACTGGCACCGACGGCAAAAAAGCCAATCTGGCCACGGCCGCGTTCTGGCAGCAGATCGGCGTCAAGGTCGAACTGCACCAGGCAGAGCTCAAGGTGCATTACGGCGACCTGCGTCAGGGAGACTTCATGGTCGCCCAGGCCGGCTGGCTGGGAGAGAGCAATCCGGAACACTATCTCGGTCTTCTGCACGGCAGCACCGGCGACACCAACTACGGCGGCTACCACAATCCGGCTGTGGACAAACTCCTGAACGACGCTCGCGGGCAGAAGAACATCGTGGCTCGCCATGCATTGCTGCGGGATGCGGAGATCCTTGCCATGCAGGACTATCCGGTCATGCCACTGTTTGCGCTTGCCACACGACGCCTCGTCCGGCCGGATCTGCGTGGCTGGCATGAAAACCCGCGTGACGCTCATCCGGCGCGTTTTCTGCAGCGTTGATCCAGCATGCACCTGATTGCCCGACGACTGGTCACCGTTGGCCTGACCTTTCTGGTCATCGTCACGCTGATCTTCCTTCTGCTTCGGCTGACACCAGGCGGCCCTTTTGACGGTGAGCGGGCCCTGCCACCCGAGGTCGAAGCCAACCTGCGCGCCGCCTACCATCTGGATAAGCCGCTGGCAGAGCAATACGGGTTGTATCTCGCAAAACTGCTGCAGGGTGATCTGGGGCCCTCGTTCCGGCAGAAGGACTTCACCGTGAACGAACTGGTTGCGCAGGGTTTGCCGGTCAGTCTGATCGTCGGCGCTTCTGCGCTGGTGCTGGCCCTGTTCCTGGGAATGGTGACCGGGACTTTTGCGGCCCTGCACCCTGGTCGATTCATCGACGTGGCACTGATGGGTTTCATCAATCTGGGCCTGGCGATCCCCGGTATCATCGTCGCGCCAATCTGCGTTCTCGTGTTTGCCGTGTTGCTGGGCTGGTTGCCGGCAGGCGGCATCGGTACCCCGCAACATTATGTGTTGCCCATCATCGCGGCAGCGCTGCCCTATGCCGCTGCGATTGCACGCCTGTGGCGCGGCGCCGTGCTCGAAGCACTCAAGGAACCCCATGTACTCACCGCGCGCGCCAAAGGGCTGCCACCATCCCGGCTGCTGTTTCGCCATGTGTTTCCTGTCGCTGCGTTACCGCTGGTCTCCTGGCTCGGGCCGCTCGCGGCGGGTTTGTTGACCGGCACGGTGGTGGTCGAGCAGGTGTTTGAACTGCCAGGAATCGGCCGCTACTTCGTACAGGCGGCCATAAATCGCGACTACACGCTGGTCATGGGCGTGGCACTGGTCTTTGCAGCGCTGATCCTGATCTTCAACTTCTGTGTCGACCTGGTTTATCGCCTGCTCGATCCACGCATCCCCGTATGACCAGTCGTCTCACACAAACCCTCTTTGGTTCAATAACCGCCCGGGTCATGACCACCTTGCTCTGCTGCATTGTTGCGTTCGTCGTGTTTGTACCACTGTTGTCCGGCTGGGAGGCTGAGGCCGTCGACTGGGATGCGCTCGAATCACCACCCAGTGCCAGCCACTGGTTTGGTACCGACCTGGCTGGCCGCGACCTGTTCACCCGCATCGCCGAAGGTGGACGGCTGTCGCTTGGCATCGCAGTGCTTTCGACTGGGATCAGCGTACTGATCGGTGTTCCCTACGGTGCGTTTGCCGGCTATCTGGGGGGGCGCGTCGACCAGTGGATGATGCGATTTGTCGATACGCTATATGCACTGCCGTTCATTCTGGTTGTCATCCTGCTGGTCGTGGTCGTCGGACGAAACACCTGGCTGCTGTTTGCCGGTCTTGGGGCAGTCTACTGGCTGGATATCGCTCGCATCGTGCGCGGTCAGACGCTACGGATTCGCAGTGCCGGTTACATCACCGCCGCCCGTGGCATGGGCGCGTCGACCCGCTGGATCGTGCTGCGTCACCTGCTGCCAAATGTCGCAGGCATTGCCCTGGTGTACGCCACCCTGACCGTACCTGGCATCGTCCTGGCCGAGAGCTTTCTGAGCTTTCTCGGGCTCGGTGTGCAGGAACCCGCCGCCAGTTGGGGAGTACTCATAGCCGACGGCGCGGGCAACATGGAAGCGGCACCCTGGACACTCCTTTATCCTGCCGTATTCCTGGCAGTCACTGTCTGGACACTGAACATGCTCGGCGACCGGCTGCGGGATGCGCTCGATCCACATCTTCGTCGTCACTGACCAAAGTTGTCCCCTTCGGCGCCGGTTCACAGAGGGGTTGTGCTCTGCACCTCTTCACGACAGCATTCTCGACAACCTGCCCGGCAAGCCTTGCGACTTTACCGGCGAAATTTATGACCAGGAGACACCAGCATGGGTATCGGAGCCGGCATCGGCATCGCCAACTTCACGTTTGATGATGCGCGGGGTTTTTGGCAGTGGGTTGATCTATGTGACAACGGTGGTGTCGACTCGATCTGGCAGAGTGATCGAATAATCGGGACCGACTCGAATCTCGAGTGCATGAGTGTCATGGCGGCATTGGCAGGACGAACCAGAAAATTGAAGTTCGGCATGAACGTGGCAAGCCTGGGACTTCGCGATCCCGTGATCATGGCCAAGGCCTGCGCAACGATCGACGTACTTTCCGAAGGTCGCCTGCTGCCTGCGTTTGGCGTCGGCAGCGCCGTATCGCGGGACTACCTCGCAACCGGCACTCCCACCAAGGGGCGCGGTGAGCGGGCCGCTGAAGGTCTGGAAATCCTGACCCGACTGTGGACCGAAGACAGCGTGACCTTCATCGGCAAACACTACCAGTTGCAGGAGGCCTCCATCGCTCCGAAGCCAGTCCAGCGTCCCATGCCGCTGTGGGTGGGCGGCTCGGCGCAACAAGCCATTGAACGCACGGCCCGCTGGGGTACGGGCTGGCAGGCGGGTATCGAAAACGCAGACGATATACGCCCGGTGATCGCGGGTATCAAAGAACGCGCCGAGGCGTTGGGACGTCGGATGGATCCGGACCATTTTGGCGCTGGTTTCGGCTTTCGCTTTGGCAGCCCGGATGAACCCATGGTGGCGCGCTACAACGCACTGTTGAGCAAGCGGCTGGGCAAGGAAGCGAAAGGGTTCACGGCAGTGGGCGACACCGCAGATATGCTGGCGCTCGCACACCAGTTCCTCGATGCTGGTGTCCGCAAGTTCATACTGCGGCCTATCGCCAACGGAACGGCAGACATGCTGAGCCAGACTAAACTCATGATTGAAAAGCTGCTGCCTGAACTATCGGCGCTCAACAAGAAGTAACGGGACAAGGACGTAACCTGATGAACATCTCCGCCATTCCGACCGGCTGCAATCCACCTGACGACGTCAATGTGATCATCGAGGTACCGATTGGCGGTGAACCGATCAAATACGAAATGCACAAGGCATCCGGCGCCTTGATGGTCGATCGTTTTCTCTATACCTCCATGCGCTATCCGGGCAACTACGGCTTCATTCCGAACACACTGTCCGATGACGGTGATCCGGTCGACGTCCTGGTCGTCAACACTCGTGCCATCACACCCGGCGCCTTCCTGAGCTGCCGCCCGATTGGCGTACTGCTGATGAAAGACGAAGCGGGTGGCGACGAAAAGATCATCGCGGTACCCACGTCGCGACTGACGAGGCGCTACGAGAATGTGCTCAACTACACCGACCTGCCCCTGATCACGGTGCAGCAGGTGGAGCACTTCTTCGCACACTACAAGGATCTGGAGCCGGGAAAGTGGGTGAAGATCGACCGTTGGGCCGACGCCGAGGTCGCCAGGCAAAAGATCATGGAAGGCATCCAGAGAGCAAAAGGTTGATGCAATCCATTCCTGCGAGCGCACAATTGCCCGGCCTGAATCCTACGGAGGTCTGAGATGCGGATTGCAATGCTGGCCATGGTTGCCGCAATGGTCCTCACCGCTTTTGGCTGCGCAGGCAAGGCAGAGAAAAAGGCGCCACCACCATCCGTTGAGTCAATACTCGCCAGCACCCTGACTGAATCCGACTACGGCAAACCGGAACGCTGCGTGCAGATCAGCGACTACCAGAAGATTCGCGTGCTCGACAAACAGCACCTCCTGTTTGAGGGTCGAGGTGACAAGGTTTGGCTGAACAAACTGCGCAGCGAATGCCCTGGCCTGCGCAAGAATGCCGTACTCCGCCTCGACCTCCTGAGTTCGCGGGTGTGCAATCTCGATAGTGTTACGTCCATCGAAGTCAGGCGTTTTTACGTCGATAAACTCAGTGCAACCTGCAGTCTCGGTCCCTTCACGCGAATTCCGAGAGAGCAGGCTGAATTTCTCAAAAAGGAAATCCGCGCCAGGTAACGAGTAGATCGCCTGGCCCGGACCGGTGATTTCCGCCCTGCAAAAATCGCCCGTAGGCCAATTTCACGGAATCGAGCGCGCCTGAGCAACATAGCCGCGATTCCAGGTGGGTGAAATGGTCAGTTCGTTGATGCACACGTGTTTTGGCAACATGGCCAGAAAGCGGATCGTTTCGCCGCAATCTTCCGGTTGCACCATGCGCGCGCGGTCTTCTGCGGAAGGCGGGACGGGACGGCTGTCGAGGATCGGGGTCGCAACTTCACCGGGACAAAAGGCAACCGCCCGGACGCCATGCAAACCCGCTTCGATATTGATGCTCTCGTTCATCGCGTTCATGCCAAACTTGGCAGCCGAGTAGGCAGGCCCGGTGACCGCGCCAACGTGTTTTCCCGCCCATGAAGAGACGTTGATGATCAGGCCATCGTGTTGCGCAATCATGTGGGGTAGAACCGCATTTGCGCAGTAGAACGCGCCGTCGAGGTCAATGCGAATCACCTGATCCCAATCCTCCATCGTCAGGAACTTCCAGTTCCGGTTCTTCACGTTCATACCGGCACTGGAGACGAGCACATCGATGCGACCATGTCGGGCAATGATGGTCTCAACTGTCTTGCGGACTGCAGTCTTGTCAGCGACGTCAAGCGCCAGAACCTCACCGCCGGTCCTCGCCGCCACGTCGGCAAGCTTGTCAGCCCGACGACCTGACAAAGAGACCTTCATCCCGGCATCCGCCAGGGCAAGCGCAGCGCTTTCGCCGATACCGGAGCCTGCCCCCGTGATCCACGCGACCTTTCCTTTCAGTGACTGCAACATCGGCTTCTCCTGGTGTCCAACTGGTATTCCTCAAATATTTTCTGGTGACTGGCATGGGCATCGCACAGCACGGCCACATATCCCAACGCCAGATAGAACCTGACGGCATCGGCATTATCGGTGAACAATCGCAATGTACGAAAATGTTGCACGGCGACGCCTTCCAGAGCGTCTACCAGCGCGCGTCCCATACCGTTGCCTCGACAAGCCGGATCAACATACAAACGGCGCAGACGTCCGGTCTTGCCGGATGCGTCAAACGGATCGATGTTCAGGCCCCCTGTCGCTTTGACTCGACCACCCTCCCGTACCACGAACAATACTTCTCCCGGTTTCGAAAAAGTGTTTTCTCCTGATCGATAATCCTGAATCAGTCGGTCCACGAAACGAAATCCTTCGCGTGCTGCGGATACCGCGAGTTCATCGATACCCTCTGGCAGCGTCGTCAGGATTTCTAGTGCCCGGGTGTTCAAGTGAAGTGAAGCTCTTCGCCGATGAGCGTCGCTCCCACCTTCGCCGCCAGTCGCCGCCAGTCGCCGCGAAGCCTGGTTCGTCCAGGACGTGCTGTACAGCGCGATACAACCCATATGCTGAACGGCCATCACCCATCCGATGACCGCATGCGCCGCATGACCTTGATGGCGATACTCACTGAGCGTCTCGACTCCAGCCGCGTGTGCAGTGGCAGTTTTGCGAACACTGGCACACACCGATACCGCCTTCCCGTCTTGAACTGCGACCACCATGGGATGCTGATGCGGAACCTCCGCACGCCATGGCGCCAGGCCATCCCGGAGAAGGTAGTCGTTGCTCTGACTCACCCGCATCGCCTCACCCCGCACTTCGGGTGAAGCAGAAAACCATTACACAGGTCCATTCCAGAGCGTTGACGTCTGCTCATGTCTGTCCAGAATCGCCTGATATTTCGCTGCATCAAGCGTTGGCCCAAACAGGTAATCAGAGGGTGTTTCGCGAGTTTTTTCATTGCGACTGATGGTTTCCAACTCCTCGCAGAGAAGGTCAGGCAGATCGTGACGGAAGCGCCACATGACACCCTCGGCGCTCCGTCCCAGCCAGTACCGCGGGACTGGTCGTTGTACCCGGTCATTGATTGCGGTCAGCCGGCTTTTACCATCGTGTTGATAGCCAGTTTCGACATGCAGCTTCATCACCTCGCCAGCGGACAGCGGGTTGACCGTTACGTCGAGCATGTCAGGATGCATCGGTCTTGCGGACAAATCGAACTTCACGATTTCTTTCATTGGCATTGATCAGCAGACCTTGGATCCGGCCCTGGCCATCACGCTCGAACGCAACTGAAGTATATGGGTAGGACGAGCCCCGGAAGTCATCCCGCCAGGCATGATTCAAGCTGACCGGTCCTGAAGATCGGGAGAGGAGCACCAGCGACCCGGATCGAAGGCGTATCGGATAGGTAACACCGAGTTCGTCACTAGAATAGTTGCCAACAAATTCCTTGAGGTCGTGAGGTGGTATGAAACCGTCTTCATCAACACGAAGCGCCTGCTTATCCCTGAACATGAACGCAGAGGCCGGACCCGGTGCGTCAACCACAAAGTCGATTTCCGCCGCGTAGTCCGCAAGCAGGAATCTGGTTTCCGAACGCGCTGTCAGCCTGGCCTTATGCCTGCCCGAGACACCCGCAACCAGAGCGCGGCCATCACGTGAGATGCGCACATACCATCCGGCGCCAAGCCGATAAGCACCTAAATATCGATCAAGATTCGCCGGCCTGACCTTGTACCTGCGAGTCGGGACGGAGGCTGTCCTTTCAACGGGTGCCAACAGATCTGCCAGAAAGAGATCCGCAAGTGCCCGCGCTGTATTGACCGGATGAATTTCCCCGAAGTTGCTCAGGACAATGACACCTGAATCGTGTTCTGGAAAGTGCATCACGTTGCTGGTGAAGCCAGCCCATCCACCCGAGTGCTCAACCGTTGATTGACCGCGATAGGTTTGATGCTCGAGACCCAGCGCATACGTCATGTCCGCTGCGCTGATGGCGTCCGGTGGCGAATGCATCATGGTCATCGAATTGCGGCCCCCGACACGCGCTGTGGAGAAGTTCCTGACCCAGGAGACCAGGTCGTCGACACTGCTCAACAAGGAACTGCATCCATGAACCGCGAGGTTATCAGGCGCAAATTGCACTTCTCCCTCGGGATTACGCAGGTAGCTCATTGCGCGCTCCGGAACGTTGGCAGGCGCGACCGATATCGGTGAGACCAGATACTGTGAACGTGTCATCCCCAAAGGTTCAAACACCTGCTCCGACATCCACAAAGGAAAATCCTTGCCGGTAACACGCTCGACGATCTCCGCCAGCAGCGCGTAGTTGGTGTTGGAATAGCTGAATTCACTGCCAGGCGTGAAATTCACGCTTTTCTGGCGGGTCACCAGATGCAGCATCTGGTCGAAGGAGATGGGATCACGCGGGTCAACATCAGCCAGTCGCAAGGCACCGATGAAATCGCGAAGTCCACTGGTATGTTGTGACAGTTGGCGCAGGCTGATTCGTGGCAGTTCCGGTTGCATCTGCGGGATGTGGGTACGGATATCCGTATCCAGCGAGAGCTTGCCGTCGTTCACCAGCATGGCGACGGCCAGCCCCGTAAACTGCTTCGAGACGGAGCCGACGTTGAAGACCGTAGCCGTCGAGATCGGCGTCCCGCGTTCGACATCGGCAAGCCCGTAGCCCCGCGCAAAAACTACCGTACCCTGGCGAATGACCGCAACCGCAAGACCTGGCGAACCTGCCTTCGTGTACTGCTCGAACAGCGCGTCAGCTCGCCGACCCAGGTCGGGCCCTCGCCCTGCCGCCTGCGCAGGTGGGAGGGCGAGCGACAGCAGCAGTACACCGGCTGCCATGACACCGCACTTAAACCCCTGAATTCCTGTTGCCGGCATATCCTGAGGAGGGTGCCGGTCTTACGGTGAGTGCGGTGCAGCGTTAGGCATGCCTAGCTTCTGACGATGCTGGCAAGGAACTCGAGTGTGCGGCCGTAGGCTGCCGGATCAGATGACATCACCGCCGCATTAAAATCCGTTACGCCCATATCGGCGAGTCGTTTGATCTGCCCGCGGAGCAGATTTTCATCGCCGAGGATTGCAATGTCCTCGGGGTTTTTCAGCCCTTCCTTGTCCAGCATCGCCCGATAACTGGGCAGCTGACCGTATACCGTCAGCATCTGACCAAGTTCTTTCCTCGCGTCGTCAGGCTTGTTGGTCAGCAGTACGGGAAATCCACCCACTACCCGCGGGGAGGTCAAACCAGCCTGTCGAAGCGATTTGATGATGTGCCCTTCCATGGTCTTCGGACCAACCATCCAGGTATTGGTGCCAGCACAGAGTTCGGCGGCCACTTTCAGCATCGCAGGCCCTAACGCCGCAACCACCACCGGCAGGTTGGTGCCACCCTGGATATCGAGTTTCAACCCATGCACCCGATACTGCTCACCATCGAAGTCACAGGTTTCGCCACGAATCAGCGGCATCAGCACCTTCAGGTATTCCCGCATGTGTCTGGCGGGCTGGTCGTACGAAAATCCCAGCATGTTTTCGATGACCACCTTGTGTGACAGCCCGATCCCGAGCGTCAAGCGTCCAACGCTTGCGGCCTGCGCCGTCATGGCCTGCTGGGCGATCGCCGTCGGATGGCGCGGATACGTCGGGGTCACGGCCGTGCCCAGCCCGAGCCGGGAGGTTTCACGTCCGATGATCGCAAGGGTCGTGATCGCATCGAACGAAAATATGTTGGCAAGCCAGACGTCGTCAAGCCCAGCCGCCTCCACGGCTTTGGCCCTGGCCACCACGTCGTCAATCGTCGCCCGTGTACCATCCGCCCCGATCATGATGCCGATGCGCATTCCCAACTCTCCTGCGTGAAAACCTGAAGCCAGTAGACGTTAACCATGGGCGGCAGAGTACTGCATTTTCAGACTTTGACGTATCGCTGGCCGACCACCCGCTGGAGTAATCTGTCCAGGCCAGATTCATCGGCGAGACACAAATTGGCACAAAGGAACCCCAAGCCCGTCAAGACCGTTCTCGATGCGGTACGGGAAATTTGCCTGCATCTGCCGGAAACCTCCGAAGTTGTCTCCCACGGTTTTCCCAACTTTCATGTTGCTGACAAGACCTTCGCCACTTTTTCGGTGAATCACCATGGCGATGGTCGGGTTGCGCTGTTGCTGGCGATGGGTCCGGGTGCACAGATGTACCACGTCACCCTCGAACCCCAATACTATTTTGTGCCACCTTATGTCGGGCCGCGTGGATGGGTAGGGATCGAACTCAACAGGGGTCTGTCGTGGAAGACCGTCGCCCGGCGGGTATGGGAAACCTATGAGTGGATCGCTCCACGGCGGTTGAAAGAGGACATGCCGCCGGTCATTCGGATTACTGCACCCAAACCGATGACTGCAAGCGATATCGATCCGATGAGCCCGGCCCGCATACAGAAGATTGTGAAGCGGCTGGCAAGCATCTGTCTTGCATTGCCGGAAACAAGCGCCTCCACAAGCTTTGGCAACCCGGTGTGGGTGGCAGGTAAAAAAACCTTCGCACAGGCGTGGCGTTATGACGGGCAATTGAAACTGGCATTCTGGGCAGGGCCCGACCGGCAGGATGCGCTGATCCTCGATCCTCGTTATTCAGTGCCCAGCTACATGGGGCACAACGGCTGGATTGCACTGGACGCCGAACGGGGCGTGAATTGGGATGAGGTTGAATCACTGGTGATCGACAGCTACAGGCACTTCGCGCTGAAGCGGATGCTGGACGTCCTGTTGCATTGATCGGTTCGCGTTCAGGACGGAAAGCCGCTGTCAGACCCTTTGGATCGCCCTGCATCTTCACCAGGATTCAATCTCTGAATCACGGCATACTTCGCTCGCCCCGAACCTCAGAACCAGAGCAACTGACAAATGATCCAGTGGAAGATTGGCGACGTCACCATCAAGCGCGTCGTCGAAATGGAAATGCCGGTCCCCTACCATCCTGAACACGCGTTTCTGAAAGAAGCGAAGCCGGAAGTCCTGCGGGAAATGCCCTGGTTGTTCCCGCACTTCGTGACTGAAGAAGGTGCGTTGAAACTGTCGATCCACGCACTTGTGGTCGAAGCGCCTGGGTTGCGGCTCGTTGTCGACACCTGTGTCGGCAATGACAAACCCCGTTCATTGCTGGGCGGTCAGTCGCTGCATACTGGCTTCCTCAAGAGCCTCGCGGATGCCGGGTGCCCTGCAGAGTCTGTCAATGCAGTCATCTGCACACACCTGCACGTTGATCATGTCGGCTGGAATACCATGCTGGTGGATGGCAAGTGGGTACCAACCTTTGGCAACGCCCGCTATCTGATTGGCAAGCAGGAGTATGCACACTGGAGCGCCGAGGGTGATGAGGAGCAGCAGACAATCCTCAGCGATTCCATCAAACCCATTTTTGATCAGGGGCTGGTGGATCTGGTCGAGATGAATCACGTCATCTCACCGGAAATCCGCCTGACACCGACACCCGGCCACACGCCTGGTCACGTCAGCGTCCTGATCGAATCCCGGGGCGAGCGCGCCATGATCACCGGGGACATGCTCCACCATCCCTGCCAGTTTGGTCACCCGGAGTGGTCACCGACATTCGACAGTGATCCCGTCGCCGGCGCAGGCATGCGCCGGGTGGTGATGGAAACCGTTGCCGACCAGCCGATCCTCGTCATTGGTACTCACTTCGCGGCACCCACCGGTGGGCACGTTCGTCGCGACGGCGCCGCTTTCCGCTTCGAGGTCTATTCATGAACATTCATGAACATTCATGAATAGACCCGGCCAGGGGAACTCCGACTGAAAAAAACCCCTCTGTGAACCCGTTGGCAGACTTCAGCCTGCCAACACTTCTTCCACGACAAATCCCTTCCAGCCACTCATATAGTTTATGAATGGTGCGCTCAGACCTTCATTGGCAAGATAGGCCCGGTTGACGGGTGGTCGGCGAGGCATGAAGCCAGGATTGGTTTGCAGTTGTGCCGGATAGTCGTGATGGAGTATCGCGACCCGGCCGAGCAACACGAAGTCAGCGCCATGATCGAGTGCCCGTTGTGCATCAGCGGGATTATGAATCTTGCCTGCAACCCCTACCGGCACACCTTTCCGGTCAAGATCTGCAAACCAGCTGATCAGCGGTTGAGACTTGAAAGCTTCTTCTTCTGGCAATTTGAAACAGTCCCACAGGGAGAGATCAAGATAGTCGACCAGCCCTGAATCGATCAGCTGCTGCGCGAGCGCCCGGCTTTCACCGAGTTGCATGCCAAAGCGCTCTGTTGACAAGCGAATACCAACATTGAAGTCAGGCCGGCACACTGATCGGATACCGTGCAGAATATCGAAGATCAACCGGCTTCGATTGGCAAGGGAGCCACCAAATCGATCAGTGCGCTGGTTCGTTTCAGGACTGAGGAACTGGCACAGGATATAACCATGCGCTCCATGCAGTTCGACACCATGGAAACCTGCCTGTTCAGCACGTTTGGCCGCGGCAATGAAATCAGCGCCAAGAGCCTCGACTTCCGCCGTTGAAAGACCGCGCGCGCCTGTGGAAGGATCGTCAGAAGGACAAACCGGATCCAATCCGACCAGCGCTTTTGGCGAACGATTGCCGGCGTGATGCAACTGCACGATGGCGAGGCTGTCATGACCCCTGATGGTGCGGGCAAGATCTGTCAGGCCTTTGACATGCTGCTCACCAAATATGCCGAGCTGCCCTGGAAACCCCTGACCAACCGCCTGCACATGCGCGGCACAGGTCATCGTCGCGCCAAACCCGCCTTTTGCGCGCAGTGTGAGCCAATGGTGTTCTTCATCGGACAGTCGACCATCTGCATGGCTCTGACTGTTGGTCAGTGGCGCCAGCATGAAGCGGTTCTTCATCGCCGGCCCGCGTGGAAAACCCAGCGGTTCAAAAAGTCGGTTCACGGTTGCTCCCGGTTTGCAAAAACGCTGCATTCTACATGCCGGATTCGCTTCTGGCAGGGCCTGGCAGAGTGTGTTTTGATGACCTGACCTCGTTACCCGGAACTACCCGCATGTCCAGCAAACTTCACCTGTCGCAGGCTCTGAAGACAATTGCCCTGGTTACCGCGCTGGTGTTTCTGAGTGCCTGCGCAGGTCGGATGGACGGACGAGTCCAGTGCGACAATCTTGTCGATGCGGCATGGAAAGAGCTGGATCTGGCCAAGGCACAAGGCCTCGACGGCACGGTAAGTTATACCAAGGCGGCGAGCCTGATTGCGGCAGCCAAAGGACAGCAGGTGATCGAGCGCTTTCCGAGTTGTATCAACAAGGCCAGACGCGCCAGCGTCTACATCGCCCAATCGCGGGCAGGAAGGTAGGCCGCAGGGGGTCTCGAACAGGTGTTCATTCAGGTTGCAGCGACCCATGAGGCGCTGATTCCAGATCTGCCCAATGCAGGTTCACCGGACCCCCACAGCTGAACAGCACAAACTCGACACCGTCGGGTCCTGGTACTTCCGGGCCGTAGCTGAAACCCCCCTTCACCTGGCGGATATCGAAGGTGTAGTACTGCCCTTCAAAACCGAATCGCATGTCACCCGCCATGATGAAGTAGAGCGTGTCGAAGTCATGCCAGTGTTCGCCAGCCGTGTATGCAGGCTCAAATCGGGTCCGCAAGGCAGACAGTCTGCCTTCGAGAAGCACCTGTACGGGCTGCGTCGGTCGACCAACGGGATCGACAAACGCCTGCCACGGCCTGGCATCGGCCGATATGTGCAGGGAAACACTCCCGGGTTGCAGGTCCTCAGGCAATTCGAGTCGGGACCACGTGCAACCGGAGTCACCCGCAGTGATGCTCAGAGCATTCCTGCGCCAGACCAGATCTCCGCGAGCCAGTTGAGTGCCATCCGCCAGTGACGCAGTGCCGGTCTGCACCAGGGCAAAACCGGTAAAATCACTGGTGACCGCGGGACTCAACCGAATGGCCGAAACGGGAAACGGGTCGGTCAGCAGGGCGAGTTCCTGTATCCCCGCGCCAGTGGGCCGCCAGGTCAGCTGGCCGGGTGACAGGTGTTGCCAGGTCATGCGAGTGATCCACCGTCAACTGAGAGCACGGCACCATTGCAATACGTTGCCTCAACGCCGAGAAAATAGATCGCATCGGCAACTTCGTCGGGCGTGCCGGGGCGCCCCATGGGTGACACCATGAATCGGGTAAGCTCGTTGGCAAACGGGTTGAGTTCTGATTCCAGTACCGAACTCACCATATCCGTATCTACAAAACCCGGTGCAATGACATTGCTGCGCACACCAAAACGCCCATAAGTCTTCGCGAGTGAGCGTGTCAGGTTGATGACGCCTGCTTTGGCCGTGGCATAGGTGTGCGCATCATCCATTCCCCGGAGGCCGCCACCACTCGACACGTTGACGATGCTACCGCTGGCTTGCGCGCAAAAATGCTGCAAAGCTGCATGGCAGAGGAAATACACCGAGTCCAGGTTGATCCTGAGTACCTCGCGCCATTGTGCTGCCGTCGTATCCTTCA
>Ga0105050_10002250_pt1 | contig 27903 bp, 34 predicted proteins | sample FRY01_FD_78088 | JGI IMG/M metagenome (GOLD analysis project Ga0105050, IMG submission 78088) | Freshwater microbial communities from Lake Fryxell liftoff mats and glacier meltwater in Antarctica - FRY-01 | ecosystem: Environmental > Aquatic > Freshwater > Ice > Glacier meltwater ...
CTCGGTCATATGCTCTCGCTTGCCCTGACGGCGATATTGTCAGTGCGTTTGCTGGGTCGTTATTATGATTTGCGCTTGCTGGTGCGTGCGCCAATGCCGGGCTTCCTGCGTCGGTCCGTTTTGCACAGCGGCGCAGCGATGTTGCCGCCTGCGCTTGCCCGCCGTGCCTATAATGACTTGCCTCCCATTTTGCTTAACCTGATGGTTCCGGGCGCAGCAGGCGCCACGGCGGCCGCATTTTACGGTATCGCCCGCAAAATTGCTTCGCTTCCGCTGATTGTTCGCCAGTCATTCTTATATGTGTTGTCGCCGCTCGCATCAGCGCAGGCATCGGTGGACCGGAACGCAATGCTGCCCATGTACCGTTTTTCGACGCATATCTCGTTGCTGCTCGCGGTGCCGCTGGCCGGCTTTCTCATCCTAGTGGCCTCTGACATTTTAAGCGCCTTTGCGCCCGGCTCCTCGGCTGCATTGCCGGTGTTGATAATTCTTCTGGCTGCGCGCGCGGGTGAGGCCGTGATTGGGCCAGCAACGCCGATTGTTGAAATGGTGGGGCATCGGGCGCTGCCCTTGGTCAATAGCATCATCGGGCTATCGATATGGCTGATGCTCGCTTTGTGGCTTGTGCCAAGTTACGGCGCGGTCGGCATGGCTATATCGGTGTCGGCAGCTGTCGTCGTCACCGCATGGGCGGCTGTTGCGGAGCTGCGCTTTAGCGACAGGCTTAGCCCATTTGGCCGTGGGTTTTGGCGCGCAGCTGCCGCCGGCCTATGCGTGCTGGCGGTGTTATGGCTGGCCGGAATAGCGCTTGACGTGTTCGGCGCGCCCATCCGTGCTACTGGGCTTTTCATCCTTTTTTGGCCATCATTATGGCTTGGGTTGCGCTACGGACTTGACGAGGATGACAAAGCCGCGTTGGGAAAATTCGGAAAGCGCCTGCGCCTTTAGGATTTCCCAAAACGCCGCCGCAAAGCTTCAGGAAGTGCATATGACTGACATAATGATCCGCCCCGTGCTGACCAAAGCCGACCGTAAGGCGTTTATTGATCTGCCCTTCCGTTTATATGCCAATGATCCCAATTGGGTGCCGCCGCTGAAGGATGAAGTCAGCGGCCTGATGACACCCGGCAAAAACCCCTGGTTCGAACATGGTGCTGCGGAATTTTTCTTAGCCGAGCGCAAGGGCGTCATAGTTGGCCGGATTTCCGCGCATATCGACCAACTAGCGCTGCAGCAGCCAGTGGAGCAGGGGATGGGGCCGGGTTGCGGCAATTGGGGCATGTTTGAAGCAGAAGATGCCGATGTTGCTGCGGCCCTAATGGCACGTGCCGAAGCGGCCCTGCGCGCGAAAGGCATGACGCGTTCGCTTGGCCCAATCAGCCTTGCAATGTGGGATGAACCCGGACTGTTGGTTGAGGGCTTCAACGAACCGCCGGTTGTGATGATGGGTTTCAACAGTGCGGCCTATGCGCCGTGGGTTGAGGCGGCGGGCTATGTCGGCGCACAGGATTTGCTGACGTACGAGCTGCCCATCGACAAGGGCCTGCCAGAGTTGACTCAGCGCATTTTTGCGATGGGCGAACGGTCGGGCCGTATCCGCGTGCGTTGCGTGGACAAAAGCCGCTTCGACGAAGAGGCAGCCTTGATCCTGAGCATCTTGAACGATGCCTGGAGCGACAATTGGGGATTTGTGCCCTTCACGGATGCTGAAATCGCTTATGCCGGAAAAAAGCTGAAGCCGATTGTGTATGAAGACTTGATCCGCGTTGCCGAACTGGATGGGGAACCCGTCGCATTCATGATGACCATTCCGGACCTCAATGAAAAGCTGCGCGATTTTGGCGGAACCTTATGGCCGTTCAATTGGGCCAAGCTTTTGTGGTGGCTGCGTAAACCGCAAGTGCGGACGATGCGCGTTCCGTTGATGGGGGTTGTCAAAAAGCTGCAGGCGTCACGCATGGCGAGCCAGTTGGCCTTCATGCTCGTGGAAAATATCCGCCGGGCGTCAGTCGAAAATTACGGCGCGGTGCGGGGCGACTTTGGCTGGGTATTGGCCACCAATGGGCCGATGCGGTCCGTTGGCGAAGCAGTCGGCGGCGTGGTGAACAAGGTATATCGTATTTACGAAAAGCCGCTGTAGGGGCTGCATTCGCCTCGGCACGTTGCCGGAGGCACCAATTGTACCGATTTTTTGGAACTGAGAATGGGTCCATGCGTTTGTCCTTTCCCCACGGAAAGGATGCACCATGAACGAGAATGATAATAGCCGGCCCATCGGCAGCACCCCGATTACTGACGCTGCCGCTGCGACCGCACCTGCGAAGGCTGACACGCCAACCGCCTATCCCGCCGCCGTTAGCAGCAATGCCGATTTGCGCACCGGTGAGGATGATGACGCCAGCAGCGCCGCGATGACCGCGACCGGCGAAGACATTGACAATGACCATGCCGATGAGCGGCCATACAACCGCTCCGACGATGCGCCCGAAACCTCTCATAACGAACAGGATGACGAAGGTGCACAGGCGCAGACCGTCGCCGACGACGCCATTCGCGGCCTAGCCGATGAACAGGCATCCGCCGAGTCCGAACATGGGGGATCGACCAACCCAGCGCAGATTGAGCCCGATGATGCGCAGGATGTCGTGGACCATATGAACCAGATGGAACGCAGCGGCCGGATCGATATGGATGCCTATCGCGGTGAGCGTAGCGACGATGACGAGCCAGACACTTTGGGCGAGGCGGCGCTCGAACCCGACGATGTCGACAGCCATGGCAACCGGCCGCAACGCAGATTCTGACTTTCGCCATCAATTCCGGAGGCGTCCACCTGACGCCAAAAGGAGCGGAGGGCCCGCTCCCTCTCACTGGGGGGCGGGCCTAACTTTTATCCACGAACCGCTTCATTCAGCGTAACGAAGATCATCACCGCGGCAAAGGATAGGATCATTCCTGTGAAAAGGGCGACGGCTGGTGTCTGAAATATGTCCATGTCAAAACTCCTGTGTGAACAAGAGCATTTTATGGCAGGGGAAAGCCCCTGTCGTTGATCTCGGTCAAACCGTTCCGCGCACCGCGTGCATCGGCAAGGGTCCGTAAACATGCGGGAAAAGCGCGCCACCGCGCGATGGTTCCCATTTGATTAGCGCGCGCAACTGAGCCAGATCGACTTCCGCGATGACAAGGCCGTCCTGTCCCGCAAAATGCTTGTCGAGTGTGCCGTGCAGCTGGTCGGCCGTCGACAAATGGATATAGCCATCGGCGATATCGACGGGCGCACCGTGAAATATTCCATCCGCTTCAAACTGCGCCCATTGCGTGGCGGTGAAAATCTTGAATGCGGTTTCGGACATGTCCAGTCCATGCCCAAAAGCCGACGCAGGGGCAAGGCTATCGCGGCCCCGCGCCTCACTGTAGCGATTATGTCACGGATTTTCGTTGTTTTAGGTTCATGAAACTATCGCCGCGCCCACCCCGTTTGTTGTCCGGCGTCACAGGTGATGGCGTCAGTTTGACAATAAATGGAATAGAACATGCGTAAATTATTAATTGGTGCAGCCCTCCTCTCCACTGCACTTGCAACCCCTGCTTTCGCGCAGGAAGCCGCGCCTTTCACCGGCCCGCATATTGAAGGCATCGTCGGTTATGACGATGTCAGCGAAGGTGAAGGCGATTTGATGTACGGCGTAGCAGCTGGTTATGACTTCCAGCTTGGCGGCGTTATTGCTGGTATCGAAGGCGAATTTGCTGATTCCGACGTGAAGGGCACTTCCAATGACCTTATCACCACCGGCGATTCGTTCAGCCTGAACACGGACCGTGACCTTTATGTCGGCGCGCGTCTGGGCGTTGCCGTTACCCCAAGCACAATGATCTACGCCAAGGGTGGTTACACTAATGCGAAGTTCGAAAGCCGTTTCGACAATGGGGCAGGCACAATCTTCAACAATGGCGTGACTGCAGATGGTTATCGTTTGGGTGCCGGCGTTGAGCAGAAGTTCAACCTGTTTGGACCAAGCGGCTTCATCAAGGCCGAATATCGTTATTCGAACTACAAGAATCTCGACATTGGCGAAGATGACTTCGACCGCGAAATCGACGTTGATCGCCATCAGGCGGTCGTTGGTGTCGGCGTCCGCTTCTAGTTTGACCCAATTCGGTCAGATGTCGCTGGCCGATTGACTGAACCGCCGGGCGCAATCCCGGCGGTTTTTTGTGTCCGGCGAACGCCTCATCGCAAAACGCATCCAAAACAGACTCAACTCATCGCGACATGAAGGCGCTGATGCGCGTAAAATGTAAATCATGGTAACATGGCCCAACATTTTCACGTCCAAAACGATGGCAGCAACCTCGCCAAGGCCAAGCGCTGGCGCATCATGGCGATGAGTCCACTCACGCTCATGCTTTCGGCGGCGACTTTTTGGGGCGTGTGGACGATGAGCGCGCCCGCCCCCACGCAAGGGACAGCGGCCACCGCAATCGCCGCCAAAGCATCCGACACCGAATCCGCATCGTTCAGTTTTTGCCATATGGGTGGCGGCGCGAACTGCGTGGTAGACGGCGACACGATCTATTATCGCGGAGCAAAGATCCGTATTGCCGACATAGACACGCCTGAAACCCACGGCCCGCGCTGCCCGGCGGAGGCAAAACGCGGCGCGGCTGCTACGCGGCGGATGCAGGAACTCGTGAACGCAGGGCCATTCACCCTTAAAAGCATTGACCGGGACGAGGACCGTTATGGCCGCAAGCTCCGCATATTGACGCGCGGCGGCGAGAGCCTCGGCAGCATACTCGTCGTTGAAGGCCTTGCGCGATATTATGCCGGTGGCCGGCGTAGCTGGTGCTGACGCTGAGCTACGCTGAAGCGCATTCCGTGCACAAAGTTGCCTCAGGGACCGCGGCCAGGCGCGCAGGGGTGATTTTGACGCCGCATTGAAGGCAGGCACCATAATGGTCGGCGTCAATCCGGCCGATGGCGGCGCGCAAGGCTTTTATTTCGCGCACGACCAACACGTCCTCGCTGGCCAGCGCGAGATCGTCGGCTGCGTCTGTCGCCTGCTCTTCGGAATCGGGGTTCATCGGTGCCGTCAACTCGGTTTCGATACGCACCGCGCGTTGCTCAAGATCAGCCAGCCTTTGTTGCAACTCCGCCTTGATTGCGGCCGTATTGGTCATGCCGACACCTGCTTGATCATCACCGCAACCTCATCGAGAATCGCGAGCCGTTCTTTCTTCAGTTCCTCGGTGCGTTCGTCGGACGCGGCTTCGATGCCGCTATCGATCCGGTGAATTTCCCGGTTCACGTCATGATATTGCGCAGCGATTTTGCCGAAATGTTCATTGCCTGTTTTTAACATGTGCAAAGCATCGGTGGCGTCAGGGAATTCGGAATGGAGATCATGGGGGGTATGCGACATAAAAGGAACTCCTGTTGACTGGAGCTTATGGTCTGCACCCCATAAAGCGCATATTCATTGCGCCAGATCAAAGATCGGCGATCGCCTTCATGCCCGTGCGGCATTTTTTCTGCGCCGAAATATGATAATATGTGCCAATGCAAAGCCCATATTTCACTGCGATTAAGGCCGGCGCGGCGTATTTCTTTATGGTGTTTGCGCTGGGCTTTGTTCTTGGCACCATCCGCGTGCTGTGGCTGGTGCCGATGATGGGTGAGGCAGCGGCGGTGGCGGCGGAACAGCCGGTCATTCTGACCGCAAGCTGGCTTGCCGCACGCTGGCTGGTCCAGCGATATGACATGGTCCGCGCACGCGACCGGCTGACGATGGGCGCATCTGCCTTTGCGCTGTTGATGATTGCAGAGCTACTATTGGCGGTGTCGCTGTTCGGCCAGACGCCGGGGCAATGGCTGGGCGGTATCATGACGATGCCGGGGCCGATTGGGCTGGCTGGGCAGATGATGTTCGGGCTGATGCCGCTGGTGGTGCGCGGGGTGCGTTTGAGGGGCTAGTCGGTGGCGCTTCTCGAATTCTTCTCATCGGAATTTACGTTTTTCTAACGTCCGTTTGATTTAGTTGTCCGATGGCGACCAAAGCAAAAAAATGGATGTTCATGCCCGGCCAGCATTGGTTCTATGCGCGGCAGAAGAAGGCAGATAAGGTCGCGGCCTTACGCGAGCGCGATGGTGACAATTGCTGGCGGTGTGGCAACAAGATGCGTTTTGGCGGTATTCCAAATGTTGGAAAGGCGGCCACAGTCGAGCATTTGCAGCCCCTATCCAAGGGCGGAACGTGGGCGATGGATAATCTGGCGCTGTGCCATGTGGGCTGCAACCGTCACCTGAAAGACTTTGACCGCGCCCATAAGGAAAAGATGCGCATCAGGCTGGTGCCGAGCAAGAATTAGGTGATATTCTTTTCCGGGATCGGCGGGCAATTATACACCGCCTAAAAGGTCAGCGCCGCCAAGGGAGCAGCGGTTTTGAGGAATGAGTTGGTGGCCATTCAAGGGAGCATGTCAGGTGGTGGTTAAGGCAAGGTTGAAGGACAGCGAAGTTTTTAGATCAACATCTTTAGCTGACCATCAGCTGTTTTTCCAAGTCTCTCGATGAGGTCGCTCGATCTCAAGAAAAACAAAAATATGGATCGATTATTGAAAATGTCCCTGACGCTGCATCTGAATCCCACTCAACAATTCTTTGAGTAGCATGCATTTGCTCAGCAAATCCCGAAATTTGCTTCAGTGACTCGGTAAGACTGCTGCCACTTGGTTTTTCATCAACACAAACAGCCGATATACGGTCGAGTATTTGATGGTAGTTGTAACTCATCGTCGGCGGATCTGATTTTATTGCTAGTAAGCAAGCACGGTATGCGTCTCCCTTAGAGCCGTCGACAAAATGGAACTCTTTTCGTTCCGTTCCTCTCACTCGAGGTCCCGCGTGCATTTGTTTGAGTAAAGAGGAATAGTCGGTTCGCGTGGATGTTTTTTCTAATACGTCTTTTATATCATCGTCAGATACGGAGATATCAGTTCGCTGTTCTGATCGCTCTTTTATCTTCTTATCAAAGCACAGCTCGAGGCAGAGGGCCTGCATGATTTGTGGCGACGTGCAGCTTTCTTTTGCTAGCCGCGCGAACACAAAGTCATCCAGCGTCACGTTTAATTCACGAAATCCTAACTCAGGTATCTTTGTTAGGTCGTTTTCGGACCAATATGAGGTGTCGATGTTGACGGTTCGTCCGCGTAATTCATGGTTTGACCGCACTACATCGTCTGATCTGTGCGGCACTGATGCGATGCAGAACCTTATTCCAGCGTCCGACCCAGTTTTGATTTGGCGACCAACAGCTTCCTGCATTTCTCGAGGGATATAGTGGAAATCATCCACAAATACGATAAAATCGCTATTTGCAATTTCTCTTGAAACGGCCGCCATACCCTGATTACTCATTGTCGATGTTGAGTTAGAATTAGCGGCAGTCGTCGTTTGAAGGCCTCCCGCAATCGTTACCTCAATAAGCGCAGGAATCGCAACCCTTGCCGATGTTGATGCATTCGGCGCAACCGATTCTGTGGCGCCAATGGATGACGAAATAGTCGTTGGTGTCTCCATCCAATCCAAAATAGATTTCCATAAATCACCAGCTGCCTCGATCTGAGTGCCATAAATCTGGATAAGGTTTTCTTCCCCAACCATATTCTTCACGAGAGCAGTTTTGCCTGATTTAGACGGACCCGATATTGAAATGGGGGACTTAGGAGTATCTAGTGCACGAGCCACTTTCTCCTCGAGCCTATCACCGTCCCTTTGAACGTAGGTGACCGTTGGGTAGTCGCTAGGTACGAAAACTTCTGTCGCCTTTACCATAATAACTCCGCAACAACCCACATAGGCTCAGCATATTGTGAACAAATGTGAAGTCAACCTAATTTGCCACTTTTCTACAACGTTACCAATGACATGGCCGTGACGCACATCACGCCGCCTGAGGCCGTGCAGTGCACTCATATATTCGGGGCTGCGCCATAAAAAATGCGCCTTGCCGGGCTTCGTTTCCGAAATCACAGCAAGACGCATTTTGATTGTGCGCATTATTTTGGGTCGCGAATATTACTCCGCAGCAATTCCTGCTGCTTCGAACATATCGACGCCGTCATTTTCGGCGGCTGGCTCAATGCCGATGATCTTCTTTTTGCGGTTGTCGAAGCTGCTCCATACTTGGCCCCAATCGCCGCGTGTCGACGCCTTGCTGTATTCGGTCGCGCGGGTTTCGAAGAAGTTGGCGTGCTCGACGCCGTTCAACAATGGCGCGAGCCATGGCAGCGGGTGGTCTTCGACCATGTAGATGGCGGGCAGGCCAAGCTGGCCCAGACGCCAATCGGCGATGTAGCGGATGTAGCGCTTGATTTCCTTGGCGGTCATGCCGGGGACTGGGCCCATTTCGAACGCAAGGTCGATGAACGCGTCTTCCAGACGGACGACCTTCTGGCAGCAATCGATGATGTCTTCCTTCACCGACTTGGTGAGGCAGCCGCGCTCTGCACAGAATGCGTGGAACAGCTTGGTGATGCCTTCGCAGTGCAGTGATTCATCGCGGACGGACCATGATACGATCTGGCCCATGCCCTTCATCTTGTTGAAGCGCGGGAAGTTCATCAGCATGGCGAATGATGCGAACAGCTGAAGCCCTTCGGTAAAGCCGCCGAACATGGCGAGCGTGCGGGCAATGTCTTCGTCGCTGTCGACGCCGAACTGGTGGATATAATCGACCTTCGCCGCCATTTCTTCATATTCGAGGAAGGCGCTATATTCGGATTCGGGCATGCCGATGGTGTCAAGCAAGTGGCTGTAGGCCGCGACGTGGACGGTTTCCATGTTGGAAAACGCGGTCAGCATCATCTTGACTTCAGTTGGCTTGAACACGCGGCCATAATGTTCGTGGTAGCAATTCTGCACCTCGATATCGGCTTGGGTGAAGAAGCGGAAGATTTGCGTCAGCAGGTTGCGCTCATGCTCGCTGATCTTCTGCGCCCAATCGCGGCAATCTTCGCCCAAGGGCACTTCTTCGGGCAACCAGTGAATCTGCTGCTGGCGTTTCCAGAAGTCATAGGCCCAGGGATATTCAAAGGGCTTGTAGCTGTTGCGGGCTTCTAAAAGTGACATGTCGGTTTCCTTGGGTCTTTATATCTAAATACGGTCGGTCTGTGGCCTTGGATGCCTTATTGGCAGGCGAGGCACTCTTCATAATCGGTCTGTGCGGCCAGCTCCATGACGGGCAATTCTGCCGTGTTGTCCGCCTCTACGCCGCCAGCAAAGCCAGCGCGCTGGATGCTCTTCGAACGCAGATAATATAGCGACTTCACGCCCAGTTCCCAAGCGCGGAAGTGGAGCATGAGAAGGTCCCATTTTTCCACATCGGCAGGGATGTACAGGTTCAGCGAAGTCGCCTGATCGATATAAGGCGTACGGTCCGCGGCCAGTTCGATCAACCAGCGCTGGTCGATTTCAAAGCTGGTCTTGAACGTGTCCTTTTCCTCAGCTGAGAGGAAGTCGAGATGCTGGACCGAGCCGCCCTTTTCAAGGATGCTGTTCCATATATTGGTCGAATCCTTCGCCTTTTCCTGAAGCAGCTTCTCGAGATACGGGTTCTTCACGATGAAGCTGCCCGAGAGCGTCTTGTGCGTGTAGATGTTGGCCGGAATCGGCTCGATGCACGCGCTGGTGCCGCCGCAGATGATCGAGATCGAGGCGGTCGGTGCGATCGCCATCTTGCAAGAAAAGCGTTCCATTACGCCCATTTCCTCAGCATCAGGGCAGGCCCCACGCTCATTGGCGAGCATCATCGACGCCTCGTCAACCTGCGCGCGGATGTGCTTGAAGAACTTCATATTCCACGATTTGGCAAGTGCGCTTTCAAAGCCAACGCCGCGTGACTGCAGGAAGCTGTGATAGCCCATGACGCCCAAACCGACGGAGCGCTCACGACCTGCGGAATATTTGGCACGCGACATTTCATCCGGTGCGCGGTCAATGAAATCCTGAAGCACATTGTCGAGCATGCGCATTACGTCTTCGATGAAGGTCTTGTCGCCGTTCCACTCATCCCAAGTTTCGAGGTTGAGCGACGACAGGCAGCACACCGCCGTGCGGTCATTACCCAAATGGTCGCGGCCCGTTGGCAAAGTGATTTCGCTGCAGAGATTGGACGTCGACACTTTGAGGCCAAGATCACGGTGATGCTTGGGCATTGAGTTGTTCACGGTGTCGCTGAAGATGATGTAAGGCTCGCCTGTGGCAAGGCGCGTTTCGACCAACTTCTGGAACAATGCGCGCGCATCAATGGTGCTGCGGATTTCACCCGTCTTGGGGCTACGCAGATTGAACTCGTCGCCATGACGCACAGCTTCCATGAACTCGTCGGTCAACAGCACGCCATGGTGCAGGTTCAGCGCCTTGCGGTTGAAATCGCCCGATGGTTTGCGGATTTCGAGGAACTCTTCGATTTCAGGATGGCTAACATCAAGATAGCATGCCGCCGAACCACGACGCAGAGAACCTTGCGAAATTGCGAGGGTAAGGCTGTCCATGACGCGCACGAATGGAATGATGCCGCTGGTCTTGCCGTTCAAGCCGACAGGTTCGCCAATGCCGCGCACATTTCCCCAATAGGTACCAATGCCGCCGCCGCGTGATGCGAGCCAGACATTTTCGTTCCACGTATTCACAATGCCTTCAAGGCTGTCATCGACGCTGTTAAGATAGCAGCTGATGGGAAGGCCGCGTCCGGTACCGCCGTTCGAAAGAACCGGGGTTGCTGGCATGAACCAAAGGCGCGAAATATAATCGTAGAGCCGCTGCGCGTGGTCCTGATTATCCGCATATGCTGACGCAACGCGGGCAAACAGGTCCTGGTAGCTTTCGCCGGGAAGCAGATAACGGTCCTGCAAGGTGTCCTTGCCGAATTCGGTCAGTAGCGCGTCGCGCGACGTATCGGTGACGATGTCGAACCGGCGCACATCGACGCTTTTACTCGATGCCGCCTTCTTGGGCTCTTCTGCCGCTGCTTTTGTCGCTTCGACTACCTTTTCAAGCACGTCTGTCATCATTCCCGCCGTTAAGTCGTCGGCCCCTTGGCCAGTGTCCCTGAAATCCATCTTAACCTATTGCTCCATTCATTGCGGCGACCCGGGTCTGGATGCCGGTGCTCCGGCGGCCAGCGACCAGCTGTGTATTTTCGGGGAACGATGTTCCCGTCATGTTCGACTCAGGGTGCGAAACTCCCTGTTAGCATTTTTTGACCGTGTCAGGGGGTATAATTTCACTTGTCCCCAAACTTATCGACGGGAAAATTCTCCCCGGCGGCAGAATCAGGTCTGCAGTGTAAGGCACAATTTGTGGTGATGCCCCCTATGGCCAACCGCTACCTATAGTGCCTCAATCATTTTGAGACGCAAGAGGGTAAATTGCAAATTAACCTTTCCGTTCGTCGCTATTCTGATTCCATTCGTCGCACCTGTTGGGTGTCAAAATCATGCGACGCGTGGACGTCCTAAGGGTTTATCGGCGCGCAAGATGAAAAATGATGTCACGCGCTTTTTTCTAGTGCCAATCTGGACCTAATTCGGGTGATAACGATTCCGTACAAAAAACCGGGTCCGGAGCAAGTCCGAACCCGGTAAGATTGACCGCTGACATCCGATAGGGATGCGGCCGGTCCAGGGGAAAGCGAATTAGCTTAGAAGGAAACTGTTCATTTCGGCCTTGGTGACCTTTTTACTCTTGTCAGTATCAGCTGTAGCAAAAGCGGCATTGGCCCATTTCGCTTTTGCCGACGGATCCTTTGCGGCATTGGCTTCACCAGATGCATCGTGCAGCGCCAAAACCCATTTGCGAAACTCGGCTGGTTCCAGTTCATCATTCTTGTTTATGTCATAGGTAGGGAATTCTGCATCGACCAGTTTTTGGACGGTCACTTCCTTTGGCTCTGCGGTCGGCGCAGGTGCAGGCTGCGGTTCAGGATCGCTAGCGTCCCCAGTTGAGGGTTCAGCAGGCGTTGCTGGCGTCGCAGGTGTTGCCCGAGTAGCAGGCTCCCCAGCATTGGGCGTAGCAGGCATAGCAGGCGTTGCGGGGGTCGCAGGCTCAGTGCGGTTTGCGTTTTGGGGCGCAACTTGTGTGTCCATTGGACCTGTTTGAGCCAAGCTCGCAGCCGACGCCAAGGCAATAAGGCTTGATGCGGTTAAAATGCGTAACATAAATATCTCCATCTCGGCAAAGTGTAAAGAAAATTGTGTCGTCTGATCCAATATTGGCCCTAGACGATCAACATTCTGAGCTGAAACCTGTAGATGGATGCAATGTTGCTGAATTTAACTATCTAATTTTGGATCATATCGGTTCGTCATAAGAACAAGGTCAACTTAACCTGAAATAGATTATTATTTCAGATATATTGAATAAATAGAAAAATACTTCATTTTAACGCCAGATGAACAAAGTTTAACTTCAGATGAACAAGCTAGCCGATTCGTGCGCGTCGCTTTGGTTTATCCAGCTTGAATCACCCGGATGGCACGCTATGGGCAGTCGCAATAATTTTGCCACAGGACAGACCATGACCGTAACGATCCGCACAGGCGACCTGATTGATAGCGTTGCCGACGCGCTGCAATATATCAGCTATTTTCATCCAATGGACTATATCCGCGCGCTGGGGGACGCGTATGCGGCCGAACAATCACCCGCCGCAAAAGACGCGATCGCCCAGATCCTGACCAACAGCCGGATGTGTGCCGAAGGGCACCGACCGATTTGTCAAGACACTGGAATCGTTAATGTCTTCATCAAATGGGGCATGGACTGCCAATTGGATGATAATAGCCGGTCGTTGCAAGACGTCGTCGATGAGGGCGTGCGCCGCGCATATCTGCATCCCGAGAACAAGCTGCGCGCATCGGTATTGGCTGATCCGGCATTTACCAGACGGAATACAAAGGACAACACGCCATGCGTACTGCACGTGGAAATGGTGGCTGGTTCCAAGGTTTCTGTCGATGTCGCCGCAAAGGGCGGCGGCAGCGAGAATAAGTCGAAGTTCAAGATGATGAACCCGTCCGACAATATTGTAGATTGGGTCGTCGAGATGCTGCCGCAAATGGGCGCTGGCTGGTGCCCGCCCGGCATGTTGGGCATTGGCATTGGTGGCACGGCCGAACATTGCGTGCTGCTTGCGAAAAAAGCGCTGATGGAGCCTATCGATATGGGGCCGCTTAAAGCGCGCGGGCCGAACAATGATATTGAGGCGATGCGCATCGAGATTTTTGACAAGGTCAATGCATTGGGCATCGGCGCGCAGGGACTTGGCGGACTATCGACGATATTGGACGTGAAGATAATGGATGCGCCGTGTCACGCCGCTGGAAAGCCAGTTGCGATGATCCCCAATTGTGCGGCAACGCGTCATGCGCATTTCACGCTTGATGGTTCGGGCCCTGCCTATCTGCAGGCACCGAAGCTCGATGAATGGCCGCAAGTAGATTGGAAGCCAGACGTCGCTGCTATCCGCGTGGATCTCGACTCGCTGACACCCGAAATTGTGGCTGGCTGGAAACAGGGTGACCGTTTGCTGTTGAACGGCAAGATGCTGACGGGTCGTGACGCCGCACACAAGCGCATTGCCGATATGCTGGCCAAGGGCGAGGAACTGCCCGTGAGCTTCAAGGGACGCATGATCTATTATGTTGGACCAGTCGATCCCGTAGGCGAAGAAATCGTGGGGCCAGCAGGTCCAACGACGGCCACACGCATGGACAAATTCATGGACATGATGCTGGAGCAAGGCTTGCTGGCATGCGTTGGCAAGGCCGAACGCGGCCCGGCCGCCACCCGATCCATCGCCAAGCATAAAAGCGCTTACCTCATGGCCGTAGGTGGTGCCGCCTATCTCGTCGCGCGCGCCATCAAAGGCAGTAAGGTCGTGGGCTTTGCAGACTTAGGTATGGAAGCCATCTACGAATTTGAGGTGCAAGACTTCCCAGTTACCGTCGCCGTCGATAGCGAAGGCAATAACGTGCACCAGCTCGCGCCGGCTTATTGGCAAAAGCGCATTAAGGATGAGGGGCTGTTGGCGGGCGTTTAAACCCGCCCGGCTTACCGTCCCCGCTGCGCTTGCATCTGGGCGTCGATTTGCGCCTGAATTTCAGGTGGGAGGCCCTGGGGCGCACCGCTCGCTTGGCCGCCGGCAGCGCCGCCTTGCTGCTTTTGCATTTCCTGCATCTGCTTTTGCATCGCTTCAATTTCGGCGCGCGATTTGAATTCGAGCAACTCGACATCGAAGGTCAGTTCGCTACCACCCGGAATAGCGACTTGACCTGTTTGCGGATTGCGCTGGTCTTCGGGGCCGTAGCCAAGCTCAGCAGGAATCCACAGGCGATATTTGCCACCGCGCTGCATGATTTTCAGGCCTTCGGAAAAACCGGGGACGACGCCCGTGACCGGAAAACCGGCTTGAGGGTTCTGGTCAAAGATAGTGCCGTCCTTCAACATGCCCTTGTAGCTAACCAGAACCACGTCATCATCCGTAGGTGATTTGCCTTCACCGGTCTGAATGATTTTGTAGCGTAGCCCCGATGGCGTGGTGACGACGTCACCATATTCCTGCCGCACATCGGCTGTGCCCCAATAGGCCAAGCCGCCGCCCGCTGCCAACACCAGAGCGATGGCGGCCCAATATTTGGTCAGTGAACCTTTTTTGATTGGCTGAATGGGAACGGCAGTAACGGACATATCAATTTCCTGTTGGCTAAGTTGCCGGCTGACTAGCAGAAACTAGCATGGATTCCAGACACAAAAAAAGCGCCTTGAAGGGCGCTTTCCTAGTTGCTGGTCGCAGACGCCTATTTCGCGCCGTCACGTTCCTGCTGCTTGCGTTCCATCTTACGCGCACGACGGACAGCGGCTGCCTTTTCACGGGCACGCTTTTCCGACGGCTTTTCAAAGTGACGACGCAGCTTCATTTCGCGATACACGCCTTCACGCTGCAGCTTCTTCTTCAGCGCGCGTAGGGCCTGATCAACATTATTATCGCGAACCATGATCTGCATAAAAAACTCAACTCCGGATCGAATCGGCAAAATGGCTTAAATCGGCCACTTTGTAAGGCTAAAAACGAAAATCGCCGCGTTCACAGGCGGCGTGTTGAGGTGGCCCCTAACTAGGTCGCCCATAAATATCAAGCGAAAATGGCGCTTTTGTTCGCGAGGATGCTGAATCTGTCGTGCTTTTGCCCACTCCAAATACTTGCCCTCGCGCAAGGTTCGTTTCATAATGCAACGCAACGAATTAGGAGGAGAGAGAGCATGGCCACCCAATTAAAGTCAAACAGCAAATATAGCGAAGCCGAGTGGACAGCGCGGCAGGAACTTGCGGCTTGTTATCGAATCTTCTCGATGTTTGGTTGGGACGAGCTGGTGTTCAATCACATCACGGTGAAGGTGCCGGATGAAGACGGCGCTTTTCTTATCAACCCTTATGGCATGCATTTCGGCGAGATTACCGCTTCCAGTCTAATCAAAATTGATATTGATGGTAACAAGATCGACGTCGACAACCCATGGCATGTCAACAAGGCGGGCTTTGTCCAACACAGCCTTTTCCATCGCACGTTGCCTGATGCCCATGCCATCATCCACACGCACACTACCGCGACCGTGGCGGTATGTTCGCTTGAGGGCGGGCTTCAGCCGATAAACTTCTACGCCTGCAACTTTATGGGGCAGCTGGCCTATCATGATTTCGAAGGCGTCACGGTGCGTGAGGAAGAAGGCACGCGGTTGGTGCAAAATTTGGGCGATAAGCGCATATTGATGCTGAAGAATCATGGCCCTGTTGTCATGGGCAAGACACTTACGGACGCATTCATCAAATATTGGGCGCTTCAGCGCGCCTGCGAACAACAAATTGCAACGATGCAAATGGGCACGCCGATCACGGTGTCGCCAGAGGTAATCGCAGTGCACCAGCGCGATTTGTATATGGCATCGCCCCCCGGCGGGTCAGGCCGCGTCGAATTTGACGCAATGGTGCGCAAGGTAGATCAGATCGACAAAAGCTGGCGGGATTGATTGCGGCGCCAAGAGAGTCTAGCGCCGTTGCATGACCAAATTCACTGTCAACGATCGCCCGGTCCAGTACAAGATGGACCCGCAAACGCCACTTTTGTGGGCGTTGCGTGACGCATCGAACCTGACAGGCACTAAATATGGCTGCGGTAATGGCGACTGCGGCGCGTGCATGGTCGAAATTGATGGGGAGGCTATTCGCTCTTGTCTCGTCACCATTGCAGAGGCCGAGGGGCGCTTCGTGACCACTATTGAGGGGTTGAGCCGCGATAGAAGCCATTCGCTGCAGCAGGCCTTTGTGGCCAGCAATGTGCCCCAGTGCGGATTTTGCATCCCCGGCATTATCATGGCCGCATCCGTCCTGTTGAAGAAAAGCAGCAATCCGACCGATGCCGAAATCGACGCGGCAATCACCAATTTATGCCGATGCGGTATCTACCCCCGGCTACGCGACGCCATTAAGCGCGCAGGCCGAGTGACGCGCGGCGAAGAACGCATCGCCGCTGCACCACCGCCGGGCATCACGCCCGAAGACGCAGCACGCGCCGTGCCGGCATTGACGGTCACCAAGTGATTTAATTTTCCAGCTCAATATCCCAATAGAGCCAGTCGTGCCATGTTTCGTGCAGATGGTTGGGCGGGAAGGCGCGTCCACGATCCTGCAATTGCCAGCTGGTTGGGCGGATGGCGGCCATGTTGAGCTGCATATGCGCTTGCTTTGGCGTACGCCCACCTTTTTTCAGATTACAGGGCAGGCACGCGGTCGTAACATTTTCCCAGCTGGTAATGCCGCCCAGGCGGCGCGGCACGATATGGTCAAAGGTCAAATTGACGCCAGACCCGCAATATTGGCATTCAAACTTGTCTCGCAGGAACAGGTTGAATCGTGTGAAAGCTGGATATTCCGACGGCTTCACATATTGGCGCAGCGCAATGACCGAGGGAATTTTCATATCCAGACTTGGGCTGTGTACGTGCCGGTCGTAGTTCGATACGATGTCGACTTTGTCCAGAAACACGGCCTTAATGGCAGTTTGCCAAGGCCAAAGGCTCAGCGGATAATAGCTTAACGGCGTATAATCCGCATTCAGCACCAGCGCAGGGCAATTTTCCGGGTGTCGCGCCCGCCCTGCCGCTTCGAAAGTTCCGGTATGCAACATAAGTCGAACCCTACTCCCTTTATGTCATACATGCTTTAAGACCATGTGCGTTACAGCAATCTGACTCTCGGCAGACTATTTGCACATATTGTAACGTCAAGGGGTCATTGGTACCGGATGTGGTGTTTTTTGGGGATAATCTTTTGACCGCCACGCAGATTCTGAGTCGCTTGCTGCCAACGTTGCCGGCCGAACACGATAGAGTTGTGACGCGGTTTGCGCCGAGTCCAAACGGACAGCTCCATATTGGTCATGCTTTATCTGCACTGTGTGCGCATGATTTCGCACGCTTTTCTGGCGGGCAGTTTCATCTGCGTATCGAAGATATTGATGGCACGCGCAGCAGGCCCGAGCATATCGAAACGATTTTGGAGGACATGATATGGCTAGGGCTACAGCATGACGGGCCGGTTCAATATCAGTCGCAATGCACGGCGCGCTGCGCCGCTGCCTTGGAGGAATTGCGCGCGGCTGGCCTTTTATATCGTTGCGGCTGCACACGCAGCGACATCTCGGAAGCGCTAAAGGCCTGCGCCGTTCCGCACGGTCCTGACGGTCCGCATTATCCCGGAACCTGCCGGTTGCAGCCTTGCGATCCCGACAAACCACATAGTTGGCGGATAGATATGGCAAAGGCGGCCGAGCGGGTTGGTCCGCTTTCTTGGGTTGACCTAGTAGCGGGAACGCAATTTGCCGACCCACTTGCTTTTGGGGACGTGGTGTTGTGGCGCAAAGACGCGCCCGCTTCTTATCATTTGGCCGCAACGGTGGACGATGCTGCGGACGGGATCAGCCATGTTGTGCGCGGGAAGGATCTGTTTGCGTATACGAGCATCCACCGGCTTTTGCAGCAGCTGCTGCGACTGGCCGAGCCAGTATATTGGCACCATCCGCTTCTGTTGGATGCAAGCGGGGAGAAATTAGCGAAAAGCCGATCTTCGCCAGCGCTTTCCATCCGCCGTGCCGCTGGGGAAAGCGGAAAGGTACTTATTGATAATTTGCGTCACGGAACGCTTCCGCTTGGAATCTCTTTATCAAATGCCTAGATATAGCCTGCGGGGTATTGGCCCCGGACAAGGACTTCTCCCATGACTATTTTGTTGGTTCTCCTCATCATTGGTGCAGCTGGTGCCGTTGCCTTTGCGCTTATTCGCGGGCTTCATGCTTTTGCCAATCTTCGTCCGGCCGACGTGGACGAGCAAGGCCTACCTAAATCTCTGACTGTGCAGAACAAAATGATGTTTGCGCGCGTTAAATGGCAGGCGATCACGATTGCGCTGCTGGCGGTGCTGGTGCTCGTTGCTGGTTCGCAATAAGGTTCGACGCGACAGAAGATGGTCAAAATAAACAAAATTTATACCCGCACAGGTGATGATGGCACGACCGGATTGGTGGATGGTTCCCGTGTATCCAAGACGAATGCCCGCTTGCATGCAATCGGAGAAGTTGATGAAACCAACAGCGCGCTGGGCGTAGCGCTTCAGGCGCTCGCAGCGGATGAGGGCGAAACGCCTTTGGTTGGTGAACTGCGGCGGATTCAGAATGACCTGTTTGACCTTGGTGCCGATATCGCAACGCCCGGCGAGAGCTTTGAACCTTCACCAATGGAATTGCGGATTGTTTCTTCGCAAGTCGAATGGCTTGAGGCGACGATTGATAAAGCCAACGAACAGCTTCCACCTCTGACCAGTTTCATTTTGCCCGGCGGCAGCTTGCCAGCAGCGCACATGCACATGGCCCGAGTAGTCTCGCGTCGCGCCGAACGCGCGCTGGTCGCTGCATCGCTTGATGTATCGATAAATCCACAGGCGCTGAACTACATCAATCGTCTGTCGGATTATCTGTTCGTGCTGTGCCGACTGATAAATTCAACGCGCGGTGGCGACATCATGTGGGTGCCGGGCGCATCGAGGTGACTGCAGACTTGGAAAGCCGTTTTTCTGCCACACGGAAATTAACGGCTGATCTCGCTGCACCTTTGTCCGATGCCGATGCGACGGTGCAATCCATGCCCGATGCTTCGCCGGCCAAATGGCATCTGGCACATGTAACCTGGTTTCTGGAGACTTTTGTTCTGCGCGACCATGTGCCGAGCTATCGCCCGTTTGACGACAGTTTCGCCTATCTGTTCAATAGCTATTATGAGGCAGAAGGTGCGCGTCATCCGCGCGCCACACGCGGATTACTCACACGCCCTGCGCTGTCCCAGATTTTGGAATATCGCAAACATGTCGAAAGTGCTGTCAACGCGCATTGGAACGACCTGCCGCCGTCAGCGCTGGCTTTGGTTGAACTGGGTATCCACCATGAACAGCAACATCAGGAACTACTGCTCACCGATATACTGAATTTATTTGCGCAAAATCCGACCTTGCCGGCTTATTGGACGTCGCCAGTTGCGGACATAGGGCAAGCGCCTGCTAAGCCAATGGGCTGGATAGAAGGTCCGACCGGCCTACAATCGATTGGCCATGATGGTCACGGATTTGCCTTCGACTGCGAAGGGCCCCGCCATGCGGTCATGCTGCATCCATTCGCGCTGGCCGACCGAACGGTGACCAACGGCGAATGGCGTCAGTTCATGCAGGACGGCGGTTATCGTGATGCGCGGCATTGGCTGTCCGACGGCTGGGCATGGGTGCAGCGCGAGGGCATTCACGCGCCTTTATACTGGCAGAATATCGACGACGGCTGGTCCGCTTTTGGTCTTGGCGGTTTGCATTCGCTGAACATGGCTGCGCCCGTAACGCATATCAGCCTCTATGAAGCGGATGCTTATGCCAGTTGGGCCGGGGGGCGGCTACCGACCGAGGCGGAGTGGGAAGTTGTCGCGGCGACGCATAATTCTACAGGCGGTCATCAACTCGACAGACCCGGTGCCGTTGATCCGTCGGCTTTGCATCATGATGCGATGTTTGGAAATGTCTGGCAATGGACCGGTAGCGCCTATCGGCCCTATCCGGGGTTTCGCGCTGCTGCTGGCGCAGTAGGCGAATACAACGGCAAGTTCATGAGCGGCCAGTTTGTGCTGCGTGGCGGCAGTTGCGCGACACCGCGTGGCCATGTGCGCGCCAGCTATCGCAATTTCTTTTACCCGCATCAGCGGTGGCAGTTCACCGGTTTAAGGTTAGCAAAAGATGTCTGACAATTTGGTGGACCCACAGTTTCGCGATGATGTGCTTGTCGGCCTTCGCGGTCCTCGGCGGGCGATTCCGGCGCGTTGGTTGTATGACGAGCGCGGTTCGGAATTGTTCGATGACATTACCCGCATGCCCGAATATTATCCGACACGCACGGAAACGGCTCTGTTGCAATCGTGCCGCGCCGATCTTGCAACGCGTGTAGGTCCGCACGCGGTGGTGATCGAATTTGGCGCGGGTAGCGCAACCAAAACGCCTTTGTTGCTCGGGGCGATTGACCCTGCTGCTTATATCCCGATCGACATTTCGGGCGATTATCTTCGCGCGTCGGCGGACATCTTGCAAAAGCAGTTCCCCGCTTTGAAGGTCATGCCGATTGAAGCCGACTTCACGCAGCCGGTATCCCTTCCGGAAGATATCCGGCATCTCGATCGGCTTGGCTTTTTCCCCGGATCGACTATCGGCAATTTCGTGCCACGCAGCAGCGTCGATCTGCTGCGCCACATGCGCAGCATATTAGGCGAGGGCGCCAAATTATTGATCGGGTTCGACCGGATTAAATCGACCGACATTCTCATTCCTGCCTATGATGATGCCGCATGCATTACTGCGGACTTCAACCTCAATCTGCTGCACCGGATTAACCGGGAGCTGCATGGCAACATCCCTGTCGATGCTTTTGCCCATGACGTCCGTTGGAATGATATGCAGGCGCGCGTTGAGATGCACTTGCGATGCGAGCGCGACGTTTCCGTTACTGTCGCCGGTGAGGCATTTGTGATGAAAGCAGGCGACAGCATCCACACTGAAAACAGCCATAAATACGACTTGCGAGGGCTCCGTCTGTTGCTGAGGGCCAGCGGATGGACGCCGTTGACAGATTATAGCGACGCCGACGACTGGTTTACGCTGGTGCTGGCCGAAGCTGCGCCTTTGTACGCAGCCCCCTAACGTTTACGTCCGCACGGTCCAAGTGCGTCAATGACGAATTTATAGTCCGCCTGCGCGCGCGCGGCATCCTCGTCGCTGATGGCCTCAACGCGCTCGGAGGGCAGGCTGCGGGGCAAGCCACATGCGAGCCGGTACCACAATAATGTGAACTTGGCGGGTGCAGTGGCTGAGGCGTCAATGACTTCTGCCGTGGACACAGCCCAGCTTTTCTCCTGCCCGGGCCGGCTCAGGATGGAGAGCGACAATGGCTGTTCCTTATCCGTCTTCAGAAATATCTGCGTTTCGCCTTCGCCCAATACCGTGCCGCGGCTGTGAAAAGCGCTGACCACCGAGGCGACACGTTGGGGCGCGTCGATCTGAACAGCCTCTTTCGTAATAGAGCGCACCAGTGCGTCATTGGCCGGGCTGTACAAGGCCAGCGCATTGGGTCGCGATAGCCGGATCTCGCCTGGCCGTCCTGCTACGCTGCTTCCAAAGAGAAAAAGGCGCTGCTTCTTCAATTTAGGTGTTTTGCCTTTGGCGCCCTTCGGCACATCAAGCAGAAAGCGCACGCGCGAGGCAACCCCGCCTTCGCCGCGAATCAGCGCCATGACGTCAGCTTCGATGAGCATCCTTTGCAGCGTCGTTGGAACGCCGACGGCTTGTTCGTCCGAAATTTTTCGTGCGTTGCGCACCGTTCCGTCGATAATCAATGGCGATATTACTACCAAATCGGCAATATCTGCATAGCTGGCGGCTTCAGCCTCTACCGCAAGCGCGGGCGAAAGCATTGGCATATCTTGCGCATATGTCGGCGCAGCCAAGCCTATTAAAACTAACGAAAATCTAGCTTTAACCTGTATAAAACGCATCAAAATACCCTTTTTTATATCCGTAACCTGCGCTGATTTGGTCCGCAACATACTGCACCATATCGCAGCCTTGCACATGAATTGCATCTGAATCGCAGAATCCGGATTGCTTGGCCATTGAGGGTTGGCTAATGCATCGGTGAATCGAGCAAAAAAAAAGACAGAATTCGATATCGCGGGAGTACTAAGAAGGCATGTGCAAACAGGCCTGCTTGGTGTACTATTTTGTTTTGAAGGTAGGAGAGTTGTTTCCGCATGGCATATGCTGATCAAGATGGGATGAGCACGAACCGTTTGGTTTCTGTCATCATTGTTATCCTACTTCACGCGTTCCTGGGTTATGCCTTGGTTACCGGTCTTGCGTATGACGCAGTTACCGCCATCAAGGAAAAGATGACCGTGGTCGACGTGAAGGAAGAAGAGCCACCCGAAGAAGAAGAGCCGCCACCCGAGCCTGAAAAGCAGATCGAGCCTCCGGTTGTCTCGCCTCCACCAATGGTTCAGACGGTTTCACCGCCGCCAACCATTCGTACAGTTGCGACGATACCACCCGCGGCCCCGATTGTGCCGACTGCGGCACCGCCAGCACCACCGACGCCACCGCCTCCAGCCGGTCCGACCGCTGATGCGAAGCCACGGGGTAACCCAGGCAACTGGGCAAACACGAATGACTATCCGTCACGTGCTTTGCAGCAGGAGCGTGAAGGCACCACCGGTTTCCGTGTAACGATCGGCGCCGATGGCCGCGTCATTGACTGCCAGATTACGCAGTCGAGCGGTCATGACGATTTGGATGCTGCGGCCTGCACTAACGTGAAGCGGCGTGCCCGTTTTGAGCCAGCTGTACGTAATGGCGAGAAGGTTCAAGGGTCCTATTCCAACCGCGTTCGGTGGCAGATACCGAAATAACATACCGGCCCGGCAAAGGGGGAGCCTTCGCGCCGGGTCTTTTTTGCTAAATAGTTCTATTTTTTGAGAGGTAGTTAAAATGTCGATTTTGTTTCTGACTGCGGCTGGTGCCGCAAACCCAGATGTGGCCGCACAATTCGGTCTTATCCCCGCACTGAAAGAAGGCGGTCCAATCTCGATCGCGATTTTCTCGGTGATGGTTATTATGTCCGTTTTCTCCTTCTACATCATGTTCACAAAATTGTTTGAACAGCAGAAGGTCATGAACCAGTATAAAGACGTACGTGCACAATTCTGGCGTGCAGCGACGCTTGAAGAAGGCGCCGCAAAGCTCGATAAGAACAGCGCATATCGTCAGGTCGTCGACGACGGTATCTCAGCACAAAAGCAGCATAGCCTTTTGACTGACCCAGTCGAAGCGCATGATTGGCTCCACGGCGCGATGGCGCGTTCGGAAGACGCCATCAACAACAAGCTCTCCACCGGACTGCCCTTCCTTGCAACAGTTGGTGCAACTGCTCCATTCGTAGGTCTGCTCGGTACCGTCATCGGCATCTACTCGGCACTGATTAAAATTGGTATCGCTGGCCAGGCTGACATCGGCAAGATTGCTGGTCCAGTTGGTGAAGCGCTGATCATGACCGCAGTTGGTCTGTTCGTTGCTGTTCCTGCTGTTCTCGCTTACAACTGGCTCCAGGCCCGTAACAAGACGATCGCACGTAGCCTCGCAACCTTCTCGAACGATGTACTTGGTTACATCTCGTCGGGTGGCCGCGTGAAGCCAGTGATCGTCTCTGCTGCACCAGCCGGTAAGCCAGCACCGGCTGCGGTTAAGAAGTAAGATTGGGTAAGGGCTGCACTTCGGTGCGGCCCGTTTGCCGGCTGAGTGCCGGCTCTCGATTTTTGACCCAATTTAGTTAGAGAGGATTCGCCAATGGCAATCAGTTCAGGAGGCGACGGCGGCGGTTATACGCCAATGTCTGACATCAACACGACGCCGCTTGTCGACGTCATGCTGGTGCTCCTCATCGTGTTCCTCATTGCAATTCCGGTATCCATCCAATCAGTAAAAATGGATATTCCGATCATCAAGTTCGAACCTACAAAGGCAAAGCGTGAAAACGTGCTGCTGTCGGTGACGACAACTGATGCGGCTGGCCGTGATCCAGGTGATCCAGCTTATGAGGGTGCAAACCCCGGTGGCGAATGCCGCATTTACTGGAACGTTACGCCTGTTGACTCGACCGAGTTGGTGGACCGTGCGGCGAAGCATTTGAAGGCCGAATTTGAAAAGCTCGGTGGCGAACAAGCCGCTTTAGCCGGACTGATCGAGCCAGGCATGCTGCCAGAGGCGCACATTCGTGGTGATATCAATACACCTTATCGTTGTATCGGTGGTGCAATTTACACCATGCAGATGGCCGGTTTTGCGCGTGTTGGCTTCATTTCGTCGCCGTTCGAAAATGCGAACGTGCAGTAAGTTATTTAAGGAGCAATCATCATGGCAATGAGTGGCGGTAAAGATGATGGCCAGCCGATGATGGAAATGAACACGACGCCGTTAATCGACGTCATGCTCGTTCTCCTCATCATGCTGATGATCACCATCCCCCCGGTTTCGCACGCCGTAAATATCGACCTTCCGGTCAACGACCCTAATCAGCCGCCACCGGAAGTTCCGATCGATCCTGTCATCAACAAGATCATTATCTTGCCTGACAGCACAATCCAGTGGAACGGCACGCCGGTCACATTGCAGCAGATGGAGCAGTATCTGGTCCGGACGACGTCAATGAACCCGGAGCCAGAGCTTCAGTTCCAGCCAGCACCAACGGCGCCATATGACACCGTTGATAAGGCACTGGTCTCTGTTAAGCGCAGCGGCATCACGAAATTCGGTTTTGTCGGCAACGAACAATATCGCGTATTCGGCAAGGGTGCGCGTGAGGGTCGGTAGTCTCTAGACTTCCAACATAATCGACATGAAAAAGGCGGTGCAGAAATGCGCCGCCTTTTCCTTGCCCTACGCGCCGCGACGGGGGTCTGAAACGCCCAGCCAATGTTTTTGGTTGATCTAGCGCAGCGAAAGCCGAAACCGCTGATCCAGCGTGAATAGCCCGCGGTTCTCAAGACAAACCCTCGTCGCTCCAGCGCAGGCTAGAGCCTATCGCGCCTTTTGTTTTCGACTGACAGACGTAATGGGTCCCATCCTTCGCTGGGACGACGGTGTGTCGGCGCAAAACGGGCTTCCATGACATGCATGACGCCTCAGAACATCGCCTAAAGCCTTAGCCAGCAACACGCAAAGGCAGCCAGACCAAAACCAAACGCACATCGCGGCATTTTGGGGCTGCTACTTCCCGCGGGAAAGCCGCGTCATCAGTATCGCGGCGCGTTTGGCTTGCCGTTTGATGGTGGCAAGATCAACCGTTTCGCCAGGCGCATGATCACCGTTGCTAAATACGCCAAGGCCAACGAGGCCGTCGACGTCATTGGCAACAAAGCTGATGTCTCCTGCGCCGCGCTTCAGCGGGTCGAGCGGCGGTTGCGCATCCAAGCCAAGAACCCCGTTGACATCATTTAACTGAGCCAGCAGGGCCTTGTTACCATCTGTGGGTGCCATTGCGGGATAGCTGCCGGGATCAAAGCTGATCGTTGCGCTTGTTTTCGGTGCCGACGCCGAGACGATGGCTTGCATCTTCGCCCGAACGCGCATGCTCTGGTCTTCTGACAAGGTTCGGAAATCCCCGCGCGCTATGGCAATACCGGGAATGATGTTGGTTTTACCCTTGGCGCTCGCCCGGACACCGTCATTGTCCAAAATTGCTTCTTGCCCGGCAGCAATTAGTCCGACGTTGAACGTCAGGTTTGGCTCGGGAAGTTCGGTGCGGAATTGATGGATGATGCGCGCAAGTTCAAACGCCGCGCCATCGCCATAGGTGGAATTAAAGATCAGGGAGCTGTGCCCGGTGACGCCCGAAATCTCAAGCTTCCAACTGTTTGACGACCGGCGGGCGATAACACCCATGTCTTTGCCGTCCTCAATCGACAACCCTTCGAAATCGAGCGCTACATCCGCTGTCTTGCCCGCTGCAATCAATGGCGCGCGGGTGAGTTCGATGGGGTCGCCTGCATCCTCCTCATCGCCTGTCATGTGAACTTCGATGTGCGCGTCCTTCAGCGTGCCCGCTGCCTGCATTGCACGCAAAGCGGACACAATGACAACCATGCCGCCCTTGTCGTCACCGGCGCCCGGGCCAACGGCTTCATCGCCATTGCGGACGAATTTTTGGAATGGGCTATCCACTTCAAAAACGGTGTCGAGATGCGCAATGAGCAAAAGCTTTTTTGTGCCCTTCTTGCCGGCCTTGGTCGCTACCAGGTGTCCGGACCGGCCTGCCTTCGCCATATCCAGCCATTCAACCTTAAAACCGAGCGGTTCCAATTCAGCGCGCATCATTTCCCCGACTGTTTTCACGCCAGCGAAGTTCATCGTTCCCGAATTCTGGTTCACCATTCGCTCGAGTAAGGCAACCGAGCGTTCATATTCCGCGTCAACGGTTGCCACCATCTTGGCTTCGGATTTTGAAAGCTGGGCAAAAGCTGGCGTTGAAAGCGCCAAGAGGGCAACGCCGCTCATAAAAGACAGGGCTTGGATTTTCATGGCATACTCCTGAAGACAATAGCCGTGATGTGCCGCGCTTTATACCATCGGGCAAGGGCATTGATGCAGGTGTTTATACGGTCTGCTTTTTGGCCAGTACGTGCTCGAGGATGAAATGCGGCACGGTCAGCGTTGAAATCAAAATGAATGCTGCCCGGATGATGCCCATATCAGCAGGACCTTCGCCTTGATACAGGAACATCAACACGCCCAGCCCCAACGAAAGCGCGGATACTGCTGTAATAATCGCAGCCTTTTTGAACGGAGAAAGCGCCCCAGTTTCACGCAGCGCGTCGGCCATATGCCGCGGCGAATGCAGGCCACAAAAGAAGACGGCGAATGCAATGAGTGCGGGTAGGAACAATGCTGCGGCGATGCATGCCAGCACCTCACACGCACTTTGTACATCACCATGCCGGCATGTCCAATAGGCAAACACAAGGCTTCCCAACGCGGCTGGCGCGGATGCTGCACCAAGCAGAGCGGCAATCACTGCGCCATTGTCGCTTCCCGTGAGCGCTGCGAATATCGCCGCTACCTCAACTGGGCTGGCAAGCGCGGGAAGGGCGACCAAAGCCCAACCCACCATCATCGCCAAAAATGGGTCCGCACCGCCGCGCCAATCGCGGCTGAAATGGACGATGGATATAATGAGGAATAAGACGAGAGCCAGCTCAGGCACCTGGAGCCATAACAGCACCATCAGCGCCGCGCAGCCCAGATACCCGCCGATGATCTTGGCCTTACCAGCCAATCCCTTTTGCCCGAAATGGGCAGCGGCAATTTCGACGTCCAATGTGCCGTGCGGTATGCCTGCAAGAACGATCGCGATTGCGGCCAGCATGTTGGCCTGAATGCTGTTCATGCCGCCCATAAGTCGGTCCACGGCAATCAGCAGCAGCGTGGCCGCTGGTAATGCCCACAGGCGCAACGGTTTCGGGAACGTTGCGCCTGCGAACTTCGGGAATGAGCTAATTGGCATAAGGCAGTGTAGGCCGCCAGAGCGGCCCACATCATTTCTTAGCCAATGGCCTTTTCGCCATATTCAGCCTGCGATTTACGTACGGCGATCATGTAGATCAGTACGCCAACGCCTGCCTTTGCGATCAAGTCAGCAATTGTGTAGCCGACTTGTACGCCAA
>Ga0105050_10002258_pt1 | contig 27861 bp, 23 predicted proteins | sample FRY01_FD_78088 | JGI IMG/M metagenome (GOLD analysis project Ga0105050, IMG submission 78088) | Freshwater microbial communities from Lake Fryxell liftoff mats and glacier meltwater in Antarctica - FRY-01 | ecosystem: Environmental > Aquatic > Freshwater > Ice > Glacier meltwater ...
CAGGCGCGGATGCCTAAAAAAATTCCGCGCCCTGGATTCAGCATGGGCGAAGACCTCAAGATTGTGCCAACCCTGAAACGCTACTGAAAACCAATCTGAATCTACCCACAGATTCTGCGGAAGAGCCTTTTTTTTGACCCGCGAATTTTTGCAAATCACTCATGTCTGAATCGATCGATCTCACGAAGTTAAAGAAACAATTGGAAGCCACCGGACAAGCTCAGGTGCTGCGTTTTTGGGACGAGTTGTCCGAACCGCAACGCGACCAGCTTGCTGCTCAACTTACCAGCATCGACTTTGATCAATTGTCTCGACTCGTCGCCGGCGAAGATGAGAAACCCGACTTTGCTGCGATGGCCGAACGAGCGATTGCTCCTCCGGCGGTGAAGTCCGATGGGACTGGCGCGACGTGGACAAAAGTAGAAGCCAAACAGCAGGGTGAGAAGGCACTTGCTGACGGTCGCGTGGGCGCGGTCATTGTTGCCGGTGGCCAGGGAACGAGGCTCGGCTTTGATCAACCCAAAGGGATGTTTCCGATCGGTCCCCTGTCCGGTCGAACGTTGTTCGAGTTTTTTGCTGACCGATTGCTTGCGATTGGCAAGCGTTACGGCGTTCGCGTGCCGCTGTATTTGATGACGAGTCCAGCGACACATCAAGAGACGGTTGCGTATTGGGCAGAGCATCATTTTCTTGGGCTGAATCCCGAAGACGTTCGCATCTTTTGTCAGGGCACGATGCCAGCGGTGGATGCGGCCACCGGCAAGCTGTTGCTGGAAGCCAAGGATTCACTGGCGCTGAGTCCCGACGGACATGGCGGCACCGTCGCGGCATTATCGAAAGCTGGTTGTCTGGCGGACGCGGCTTCGCGCGGCGTCGACCTGTTGTCCTACGTGCAAGTCGACAATCCGCTGGTTGCGCTTTGCGATGCGAACTTGATCGGTCATCACTTGATGAGCGGCAGCGAGATGACGACGCAGGTGGTGCGAAAACGATTCGCGACTGAGAAGGTTGGCAATGTCGTTTTGGTCGATGGCCGGGTTCAAATCATCGAGTACAGCGATCTTCCTGAGGAGGCCGCCAATCGGCTCAATGAGGCTGGCGAATTGCGACTTTGGGCAGGCAACATCGCGGTCCATGTTGTTGACCGCAAGTTTCTTGAGCGTGCGGCGAAGTGGAGTGAAGCGTTGCCGTTTCACCGCGCAAATAAGAGCGTTCCGTTCATCGGTGAGGATGGAAAATTGGTTCATCCGATGAAGCCGAACGCGATCAAGTTCGAGCGATTCATTTTTGATTTGCTGCCTCACGCCGAGCATGGCTTTGTCGTCGAATCGCTTGCCAGCGAAGCGTTCGCGCCAGTAAAGAATGCAAACGGGGCGGCGACGGATACGCCGGAGCAGTCGATGCAAGCGATTGTTGACTTGCATCGAAGCTGGCTTGAAGCCGCCGCCGTAAAAGTGGCGGACAAGATTCGCGTCGAGATCAATCCTCAGTTCGCGATGGATGCCGGGGAAATGAAGGCACGCTTCAAGGCAGGCGACGAAGTTAACGAAGATCGCTACTTCGAAGCCTGACTCAAAGCGTTCGCGTAATCATGGCCGATGGGCGGACAGCGCTAGCGTGCCGGCTGGGTCGGCAGAATCTGCTTTGAGATCGAATATCGCATCGATTGAACGACGACTTGATCGACTTCAAAGAGACCTGCCCCGGGACGCCTGCTACCGTCCGCCTCTGTATGGTTAGCGAGTACGAGTGGCTGGGACTTCTGCCAGCCGCATGTAACCGAACATCGTTTGATCGCTTCGGATGATCAAGAATTGACCTTGAGCTTTTTCCTGTTGAGCGACCTTGTTGAGAATGCCTTGAAGTTCTCCGATCGATGCGGTTGACCAACCGTGAAGTCCGATCAACACATCGCCGACGCGGATTCCCTGCCCATCGGCGGGTGAGCCTTTGCGAACATCGGTGACATACAAGCCGCCGCGATAAGTTTTTCGTGTGCGAGTGTTAAGTCGCTGCATTGCGGCTTTGGAAACGGGTTGAAGTTTGACGCCAATCGCTGCCCATGCGATCGCCTGGGCATCATCACCCACGGTCGCTGAGGGTGCATCAAGCATCAAAGCGACCTGCATCGCTTCTCCATCTCGTTCGATCTGGACTGATAGTTCTTCGCCGGATTGAGCTTCAATCAGCGATAAACCAAAATCAAGTCGATCGTCGACGGAGACATCGCCAACGCGGACAATTCGGTCGCCTTTTTGCAGGCCTTGGCGTGATGCGGGACTGCTTTCGGCAACGTGCGCGATCACGACGCCATCGCCATCGCGAGGTCCGCCTTCAGTTCGCAACCCGATCGATAAACGATCTTCGTTATGGCTGCTGATCATATCGCTGACGATGTCAATCGCTTGATCGATCGGAATCGCAAAAGCGATTTGTTGGGCGCCAATTCGGACGGCAACGTTGACGCCGATGATCTCGCCATAAACATTCAGCAGTGGACCACCAGAGTTGCCAGGGTTGATGCCGGCACTGGTTTGAATCAAGTCACGATACTCTTGGGTATCGTTCACCGGCACGTCGCGGTGGAGAGCGGACACAATGCCTTCGGTAGCGGTGTGGACATAGCCAAAAGCGTTACCGATCGCGATCACTGGCTCGCCTACCATTAAGTCGCTGCTCGTTCCACGCGGAATCGTTTCCAGCGGAGCGGAGGCATTGACCTTGAGGAGCGCCAAGTCGCTGCGGATTTCCGCGGCCACCACTTCAGCCGTCGTGGTTGTTCCATCGGCAAGCGTTACCTGCACTTGATCAACGTCTTCCACCACGTGATAGTTGGTGATGACGTATCCGCGAGGATCGATGACGATGCCGGTTCCCATACCGTTGACTTGGCGACCGGTGTCGCCCGTCGCACCGGCGGTGGTGGCGGCTGTCGATCGAACGGTTTTTTGACCGTGAATGTTCACGACCGCACCGCTGCAGCGACGAATCGCACGAACCGTTGGCGTTTCTCGCTCGCTGTAGCTCGACGTGTCCTCCGCGGCTGCGGCGTTGTCGAAGCGAGCGATCGGGCCGCCGGCGGTCAGCACCAAGCCGAGCGCAAGACCGATTGATTGCTTGGTTGCCGTGCAACGAAGGAGCGAAAATAAATTCGCCCGCAGTTGCCCGCGTCGACCAAAGCTGGAGATGTACCGTTGCATGGAACCCCGCGCATCCGTGAGCAAGTCTTCCGCCGTATAAGGCCGGCGTCGGAACGCACGGCTTGCCTTGCCAATTCAATCATCGGCACGAGTGGTTGCATCGGATGTTATGACTGTTCCGCTTCACGCATGTGAAACGGCGCGGCAAGGTTTACCCGCCTTAACAATTAACGGGGCGAAACGCACATTTGGGGTGCGCGACCATACGCCAAGGAGGTGGAAACCGAAGCAATTTCTCGCCTTCTTGACGATTTAATGCGTTATTTGAGCAGATAGAGGTTGTGGCAATCGCATGCTCGCGCGGAACATCGCCGTTATTGCCCGGCGTAGTGATACTTTTGCGTGGCGTAGCGAAATCATTGCGGGGAAGAAAAAACCGGCCGTGTTGGCAATGGATGGAATCGCGGCCAAGGGACCTCCGGTGGCTTCTCAGAATGCTCCGCACCAGCGCCATCCCACGAGTCGTCGTCAACGCAATCCACGCAGGAAGCAGGACCTGAGGCGTCCCAGGATTGACCTCCGTCCATATGCATCGCGATCGTTTCCGGATCCGTCTTCTTCTGGGGGCCAAAGGGCCCGCCGCGGTCGTCCGGGTCATCGTATCGGACGCTGGGAATGTTCATCGCAACGCAACCACCAGAGATCATCGGCACCAGGCCAACGATTGCACACGCGACCACGATAAACGGGAAGCGTCGGCGTCGATCAAAAGATTCAAAGCAGTGGGGCATTCTGGGAACCTATTCCATGCATGACATGTCCGCGCAGCGTTAGCGAGCGCAGTTCCCCCCTGCATTGATTTCTTTCGGCCGTTGGAACCGTCAAGCTTGAAAACTTTTGCAAAAATTATCACGCCGTCTCAATCGGAAAAGCTAGCACATCCGCGATCTCCTTGGTTCCGATTGCGAGCATCACCAAACGATCAAATCCCAGTGCCACGCCTGAACACGGAGGCAATCCTTGACGCATCGCCGCGATCAATCGGCTATCGATCGGCAACGGTCGCCGTCCGGTCGCGATCCGCTTTTGATTGCTGGCTTGATTTCGCGTGAGCAGTTCATCGGCATCCAACAATTCGCCATAACCGTTAGCGAGTTCCAAGCCATGGACGATCAATTCGAATCGCTCGGCCGTTTGGGGATCTTCCTCCGATCGTCTCGCAAGGGCCGCTTGTGTGATCGGATAATTGCGGATCAACACCGACTCGTTCGCGATCAACGGTTCGATTCGCTCAGTCAACAGGACGTCCAACAACTCGTCCCGCTGGCCGGCGAGCGACCTGGCAAGCGATGCATCCACACTTGCCGCTTCTTTCTCAATCACGTCGACAGGGCAATCGATTGGATCAAATCCGAGGGTTTCGTGAAACAGTTCGCGATACGTCACCACTCGCGGTCGGCTTTTGCCAAGCGTCAACTCGACCAAATCAATGGTTTGGGCAATGACGTTTTCCATCGAAGCGCCAACGTCGTACCACTCCAACATCGTGAATTCGATGTTGTGGCGGGGCGAGCGTTCACCGGCGCGAAAAACCGGTCCGAGGTTATAGATCGACGAGACGCCGAGCGCCAGCAATCGCTTCATCGCGAATTCGGGTGACGTCTGTAAATAATAAGTGTCCGCAATTGAACCAGCAGCGAACGAACCGGCATTCAGCACACTGTCATTAAGAGTACTGGTAGTTAGCGCACTGGCATTCAACAAATGGGCATCGAAGAAACCTGGGGGAAGCAGTATCGCGGCGCCAGGCACTTCGACGGGATCGATATGTGCATCAACGACGTTATCTGCCGATAAACACTGCGTTTGAACTTCGATAAAGCCTCGCTCGTCAAAAAAACGTCGCGTCGCCCGCAACACCCCCGCGCGGGCGCGTAGCATTTCTGATTTGATCACCGTCATCGACTTCCTAAATTGTTCCGATTCATACCGCGTGAGGCCGCCTGAAGGCTAAAATGCAACGATGAATTCAGGCAAACTCTCTCGCTACGACCGCCAAACTCGCTTGCCGATGATCGGGCGCGACGGACAAAAGCGACTCGCTCAGGCTCACGTCGCGATTCTCGGCTGCGGTGCACTTGGCACGGTGGCGGCCGACATCTTAGCCCGGGCTGGCGTCGGACGCCTTCGCTTGATCGATCGTGATGTCGTTGAATGGACAAATCTTCAACGGCAATCGCTTTACACGGAAAACGATGCCTTGCTCGCTCGCGCCAAAGCCGAAGCTGCCTGTGAAACGCTCGCCAAGGCAAACTCCGAAGTCGAGTGCGAACCGATTGTGTCTGACTTAAATCCAGACAATATCGATTCGATCCTTGCTGGCTGCGACTTGGTTATCGACGCGGTCGACAATTTTGGCGTTCGATTCCTGCTCAATGACTATTCGCTCGAGCATCAGCTTCCCTGGGTTCACGGCGGTTGCGTCGGAACGGGGGGGCAGGTCGCGTTTTTTCGAGGCAGCGGTCGGCCCTGTTTTCGTTGCCTCGTTCCTGAGATTCCTCCGGCGTCCGCGGTCGCCACTTGCGACACCGCGGGCGTGTTGGGTTCCGCGACTCACGTAATCGCAAGCTTGCAAGCGACAGAAGCATTGAAATGGCTCACGGGTAATGAAAACGCCATTCGTGAAGGCGTCTGGTCGCTCGATTTTTGGACCAATCGGAACCGTGTCATTAAATTGCCGGCTTCAATCGGCGACCAATGCCCAGCGTGTGGTTTGGGGGAGCGAAAGTACCTTCAGGGCACCGCCAGCGGCGAGGCAGCGGTGGTGTGCGGTCGGCAGGCGGTTCAGCTCAATCCGGCTACGGTGACGATGGTCGACCTTGCTGAAATCGCCTCTCGATGGCAATCGCTGGGAGAAGTCAGCTCGAATCGATTTTTCGCCAGAATCCGAATTTCGGAATTCGAAACATTAACAATTTTCAGAGACGGACGGGCGTTGATCGAGGGGACGGACGAAATTAGCCGCGCGAAAACGATTTATTCACAACTAATTGGGGGATAAATCGCGGTTTTCGATAGCATCCCTCCGCAAAGCCTGTTCAAGTACCTAGACTGTAGTTGTCCTTGGCGGGGGACTTTCGCGAAATTGGTAATGTTGCCAGTTTTTACCTTGATCAGCAGCTTCATAGCAACAGCGAATACACGCGATGAGATACGCCTTTCGTCTCGCAGAACTTCTGGGACACACTCCGGATCGCCGAAAACGCCCGGGAACGATAAAGTCGATCGTTGAGCACACGGGTTTGGATCGCCACCAGGTGGCCTCGTTGCTCAAGAACGAAGCGAAGTACATCCCGCTTGAGGCCCTTTCGCGGCTTTGCGATTATCTGATCGACCATGGACATGCGACGGCGGATCAATTGCCGGGTGCCTTGTTTTCGGTTCAAGCGGAGAACTTCTGGGAATTGTTAGCCCGCCGCGGTGACGTCGAAATCTGCGTCGGAGTTCGCCAGGGCGAGGGGGACAAGACACCGGAAAACGCCTGGATCGTGGCGTCGGACTCCGTGCTGATCGGTGAACTGCTAAACGGGGTTTCGACGCTCGGGGGCGCCGCCAAACATGTAAAGAACTCCGCCGTTTCGATGGAAGGTGGCGTCACTGCCGCTGATATTCCGACTCCCGATCGATTGCAACAAACTTTGGTCTGGAGCCCCGGCATTGTTGCGTACTCCGATGCCCGTCAACGCGCCGAAGATGTGTTCAACGGCTTTGCGGATGCTCAAGGAGACCGTGCACTGGTTTGCATTGGAAGCGTGAAGAGCAATCCAGTGGTTGAAATGGTGTTCGCCGATGCGTTCGGATGCACTCCGTTCGTGACTGAGGATGACGTTGATGACGTTTCGGCTCGTGCCTGTCCGTTCTTCCTGCGTTATCGCGACAAGGATCCCAAACCCGATGCCGCTTCGGCGGGCACGCGGTTGAGCAAGAATGAAGACGCACCGCATCCTGGTTTTTACTACGAAAAAGATGACACGACCTGGACCTGGGCCGGGGGCGGCGGGAAAGACCAAGCGCTCGTGTTTTACATCTTCCGCGAACCGCTTGGACGCCTCGACATGGTGCTTAGCGGTTTCTCCGGCCGCGCGACTCGGTTGCTTGCCAAAACGCTGGCGATTCGCGGTGAAGAGTTTTGGCCACCTGTCTATGAGTCGGGTGGTTTGAAAATCGGTGCCTACATCGTGCAGTATGAGGACGATTCCTCGGACACGCACCGCGATGCATTGCTTCAAACGTATGAGTCAGCCGCAGCCAAGATCATGCCGCTGCCAACGCAAGCGATCGCACGTCGAATGGCACGTCTGTAACGACGCAAAGGCAATCAGGCGAAGAGCCGCATCACGAGAATTGCCAATGGAGATGTGATATCGAAATTTGGACCATGTGGGATAGTCTTCAGGCTCAACAAGCCTGAAACTGAGCGGCGATGAGCGATCCCGCATGTCGTAAGTCCAAGGCTTGTTACATCCCATGTGGCGGCTCGCCCGCTCATCCGACGCGTTAATGGATTGAAAACGATGAAGGCGAGGATTGCCAATCTGGACTTCGGATTCATCGGAATCCTGACGCTGGTCATTGTCGTTTCGGCGTGGTTGATCTCGATGCCGTTTTGCGACTTTGTGCAGCGTTCCACGATCAATCGATTTCATTTTCAAACACGGTCGTTTGGTGTTTGGGTGATTCAGCAACCCATTCCCGCGATGTACAACTTGTACAATCGCTTCGAGGTTCGGCCTTCGCCCTGGAAGCCCGGCCAGGACGCGGTTTGGGACAACGGAACGGTCAACCACTTCCCGCTTCGTTTGTTCACCTTTGGTGACAATCGAGCCATCTTTTTGCGGCCCGAAGAACCTCGCCAGATCGATATTTGGTCAAGCTACCGCGGCCAGGGACTGCACACTCGCTGGTCCGCAACACCATCGAAAAATGGTGGTTTTGATTTGAGCGGCGAGGTCATGAAATGAGTCTGAGCGATGCGTCTGCGTTGGCGACCGGTTCACGCCCAATGCAAGCCTTTCGACTGGTACAGTGGGCGACGCTGGCGGCGCTTGTGTGGAAGATTGGTGCGTTCACCAACATGTACCGATGCTATCTCGCGATCCCGCTTTATCAGGATTTCTTTCCGAGTATTTTTGAGTCGGCTTATTTCCTGTTAGCGATCTATGTGGTTGCGGTCTTGTCACTCGCGATCGCTGCGATGACCACGGCCCCGCGACGCCGATTGATGGCGTCGATGTCTGGACTGCTGATGATGACGATGCTTTGCATTCACCAGGGAAGTCATAACGACATGACATTCGCAACTGCATGGTGGACATCGTTGTGGTCGGTATGGCTTGCCGGTCGGTTGTCGCGGGATGAGCCGGAGACGCTGATCCGCCGCGCGGCTTTTCTGTCTCGTTGCATCGTGTCGATGATTCTTCTCGGGGGCGCGGTCGGCAAATGGACGAGCGAGTATTGGTCCGGCCAAGCTTTATACGAAATTTATTTTGTGGATCGCGATTTCTGGGTCTTCAATGGGTTGAGGCAAAATCTGGACGCCGAGTCACTTCGCGTCGCCGCAACCTGGTATTCACGGAAGGTCATCGTGATCGAAACCCTCTGTGGATTCGGGCTTTGGTTTTTGCCAGCCCGCTGGGCCGCGGGCATCGCCATCTTGGTGATGACATCGATTGTCGCGTTCTCGAATTACCATCTTTCCTCGGTCTTGCTGAGCCTGATCGGGCTGGCGGCCGCAGGCTTTTTTGTGAACAGAAAGCCCTCGTCCGCCCCCCCCCGCACTGGAATCCACGTGACCGTCGGCAAGATGGTTTGATTAAACTGGTGCAGGAAATGGGAAATCGTTCCGCTTCCCTCCGCTCTCTCATCCCTGTGTGACCCACCCATGAAACGTCTTTTCTCGACCTTCCTTCTCGTCTGCATTTCCATCGGATCGATTCCGATGGTGCTCGTTTATGCTCAGGAGTCTCGACCGCTACCTGACAACGACAAGTCACCTCAGCGTTACGACTTGACGAAGCGAGCCAGTGAGATTGACCAGCGAGCTGAGCCGCATCCGGAGATCAATTTCCTATTCGAAGACAACAAAGGGAAAGTCCTGGATCTGCAGCATGCGACCGTTGACACCCGTGTCGCACCTCAAGGGAAGCTGGTGATTTGGTTGATGAATCACAACGGCGGGTTGTTTGAACGAGTGGCGAGCTACGGTCTGCACGGGATTCAAGTGCACTATGCGAACGGCTGGTTTGGTGGGCTCAGCAAAGAGGTGCGGGACAACGGAAATAGCCTCGGTAACATTCGGCTCGAAGCGGCGACGGGGGAAGACTTTAGTCCTCATGTTGAGATCCCGTCGGTGGATAGCTTGAAAGCGCGATCGGTTGCGTTTGTGAGCTGGCTGACGCGAAACAACCCGCCAGGAAAGTGGCGTCAGTTTCTTTCGACCGACGGTAAAGATCTGCGATGGGAGAAAGTGATTCTCGCTGGTGCTTCGCATGGCTCGCCGACCGCGGCAAGGTTTGCACTTCATCAAAAGGTGGACCGCGTCGTGATGTTTTGCGGGCCGCGCGACAATACCGAGACGTGGCAGGGGCTGCCTTCCGCCACGCCAGCAAACCGCTTCTTCGGATTTAGTCACGTTCTCGATGGCGGATGGACGGGCGATCACTACTGTCGCTCTTGGCAACTGCTCGGGCTGCATAAGTACGGCGAAATCACCGACGTCGACAAAGTGTTGTCGCCGTATGGCAACTCACGACGGTTGATTACGGACTTCGATGTTAAGAAAGACGCCAAATGGGCTCACAGCAGCGTCACGCCGGGTGGCTCCGCCGGAAAAGATGCGGGGGGGAAATTTATCCACGAAGACGTTTGGCGATACCTGTTCCTCCATCCGGTCGATCAAGTCGGTGAACCGGTCGAAGCGGAATTGGACTGCAACCTGGATCCGCATTAACGCAAAACGCGGATTCGGAGCTTACGAAAACAATCTGCGGTGTTGCGGTCCCGCGTTCAGTTTTCGAACATCGATGTAATCCATTCCCGCGCGGCAAGCGGCTTGGATACCGATGTCCGTGTCCTCGAACACGAGGCACTCGTTCGGCTTGATTGAAATCCGCTTGGCGGCTTCCAAGAAAACGTCTGGGTGTGGTTTGTGAAGCTTGGTGTCCTCGGCGCCAACGATTGAATGGAAGAAATCAACCATTTGGATCGAGACAAGCTGATCTCTCACGATCGCCTGCGACCCGCCGCTGGCCACCGCCATCGGCATTTTTCCGTGGTGGTTTTTGGCGATGTCGCAGACGGGTGCATTCGCCGTCACGTCGTTCAGGTTCGCCAAGAAAAAGTCTTCTTTTTCTTGACCGGCTTTTTCAACGTCGACAATAATGCCCTGTTCGCCGGCGAGAAGCTCGATGATCTTCGCCGTGGGGACGCCACCGAGTTCGTAGAACCGTGTTTCGGGAAAATTGATTCCATAGCGATTCATCGCTTTGACCCAGGCGACGTAATGGATCGGCATCGAATCGGTCAGCGTGCCGTCGCAGTCAAAAATCAAACCGGCGTATCGGGGAAACAAAATCATCGTTGACGGCGGGCTTCTGGGGCGGGACGGGAGAAATTGGGTCGGGATAGGAGAACTTCCCGAAGTTAGGTTGAAGGGGCGATGGCGGCCAGGGCATGGAGTTGTTTTTGGGTCAATTCGAGAATCCCTTTTTTGGCGATGCGAAGCAAGTGAGCGAGCTGATCGTCATCAAACGTTGCTTCTTCGCCGGTGCCTTGAATCTCGACGAATCGGCCGCTGCCCGTCATGACGACGTTCATATCGACTTGGGCCGCGACATCGAGTTCGTAATCAAGATCGAGGTAAACCAAGTCTTGGACAACTCCGACGCTGATCGCAGCCACAGAATCTCGCAGCGGCCCGTTGCCGATCGTCGCATCCGGAAAGGCAGCGGCAACCGCATCCGCCAACGCGATAAAGCCGCCGGTGATCGATGCCGTTCGGGTGCCGCCATCGGCTTGAAGCACATCGCAATCGACCGTGACGCTGCGTTCGCCGAGCGCTTCGAGATCCACAATCGCTCGCATGGAACGCCCGATCAACCGCTGGATCTCGGTCGTGCGTCCATCAATTTTGCCTGATCTTTCACGAGCTTTCCGCGGCCGTGTGCTGTGGGGCAACATGTTGTACTCCGCCGTGACCCAACCTTTCCCGTCGCCTTTCATCCATGGAGGAACGCCTTCTTGAATCGATGCCGTGCAGAGAACCACGGTCTCACCGCTGCGATACAAAACGCTGCCCGTTGACCCGGGTAAGTAGTGTCTCGTGATCTCAACGGGACGGAGTTGATCGGCAGGACGCATCGTGTCATCACTTTTTTAAATTGTGTTGTGAAAATTCGTCCGAGAAGTCTACAGAGATGCTAGACGGTTGAGTACCTTGTGCAATGATGACGACGTATGTTTGAACGGTTGACGCATCGGTCATGAGTCAGTGTCCAATGCGCGGAACTTTGCCGGTTATGCGGCGCAAAACTCGATGAGTCCCTCGGTGTGGTTTGGGATCATCAAAAACGCTGTGTGTTGGATAACGATCGTGACGAAAACACGAGTTGTCTTTGATGGGTTGGCTCAGGAATCGTGATGCTGAAATCGCAACACGTTCGCTGGCCGCGTGGTCGTAAATGGATGTTCGACTCGAGCTGGAAAATTCAACCGGATGACTGTTACTTTAAGATTATTTACTGGCGATAACGACGTGGCACGGACTTTGCGCATCGGCAGCCGACTCGACAAGTATCGATTACTGAAGCGACTTGGCTGCGGTGGTTTCGCGACCGTTTACTCAGCCATCGACCAAATCGAGAACCGCCATGTCGCTTTGAAAATCCCTGAGGAAAAATACGTCAGCAACACTTCGTCCTTGGAAGATCTCCAACGCGAGGTTCGGATCATGGCGAAATTGAACCATGGTCATATTCTTCAGCTCAAAGACGCTCGGTTTATCGATGGCCGTTTTGTGATGGTGTTTCCGCTAGGCGATGAATCGCTCGATGATCGCTTGCATCGTCGACTGTCCCGCCAAACCGCGGTCCAGTTCACGGCACAAATGATTGACGCGGTTGCGTTCGCGCACAGCAACAAAGTTCTGCACCGGGACATCAAGCCCGATAACTTCATTCTGTTCGCCGGAAATCAACTTCGGCTCACCGACTTTGGCTTGGCACGGATCCAAAAAGGTCGCGGGAATGAATCGGCCAGCGGGACGCTCGGCTACATGGCTCCGGAACAAGCGATGGGCCACCCAACGTTCCGCAGTGACGTGTTCGCCCTCGGCCTCGTGCTTTATCGTCTGCTCGCCGGGGAATTGCCTGCGTATCCGTTCGAAGCTCCGCTTCCAGGATTTAATAAGCTCCGCCGAGGCTTGTCACCGGATTTGGTTGCCTTGATTCGCAAGGCGATCGACCCAACGCCAAGCAAGCGATTTCGTGATGCGGTGGCGATGCAGAATGCGTTCACCGCGATTCGTAATCCGTTGAGCGCCAGTGGAACGGCCAAAACGACTTCAACGGCCAGCAAAAAGTCGTCGAAGAAACGCAAAGCTGCGTAGTGCGTGCCGATTAAGTCTCGCTGAAGATAAATGCCGCTCCATTTTGTGGATAAAGACAAAATCGAGCGGCACTGCGTTTAGAAAATCGCTAACGGTGATCTTGGATTCTTAGCGATAGACGACGGCGAAATAGACGCCGTCGCGGCCCGTTGCCATCGCGGCTCCCGCGACTCGCATTCGGCTGTCGGTGGTGTAGCACGCCGAAACGCCCGACGGCGAATGCGACGATGACCAGCCGACGCCTTCATAGCGTCCTGGCGAAAACGATCCCGGCGGATGCGATTTATAGCCGCTGCTTGCCATCATCTGAGCTCGACGCTCTGCGACAGCTTGCAGTTGTGGATCAAAGGCGAGTTGGCCGACGCCCGAACGAGCTCGCTGGGCATTGAGTGCTGACAAGACATTCGTCACGCCACCTCCGGAGACCCTCGGTGTGGACGGTGGCATTGACGATGTGGTCGCAGCCCCCGCGTAAGACGTCTGCACGATGGGCGAGGCCGGTTGTGCCGCGTGGATGATTCCACATTTAGGACAAACGGTGCCGGTCGTGGGCGCGAGCACGATTTCGTCGGCGTGAGCTTGGTTTTGGTTTTGGCTTGCCACCGACAACGCAAACACGGCGACGAACGCGAAAAAATGGGATGAACAACTCATCACGAAAGAACCTCCTGGCGGATCGAAAACTGCCCATGGTCACACGACCAAGGCATCCCTTGTCGCAACGGTACGATCGAACCTGGCTCCCCAATTCCTTCTGGTAAGCATTGCCTTCGCCTTCATTGCATCGGCTGATTGCTGAGCCAGGACCGACTCTCCCTCGGACAGCAACATTGGACCCCACTGGCAAATGAAGTTAAAGAGGGCTAGATGGGCGGAGTTTGCAGCCTGGTTTAGAAGAGGCTTGTCCGATTACCGAATTCTGCCAGGTACGATTTTAACTTCAATTTCTTCCGCGTGCTGTCGCTGGTCATGTACCGAACGTTTCCAAAAACAGGCCGCGTCGGTCCCCAGGCGCGATCGTAGCGTCCCAATGTCCAGAACATACCGCTGTATGAATTGGGGTCACGCCCATCGATCGCATACTTATTGTTCAGCTCGATGAGCACCTCGAGTGCCTGCTGGGGTGACTCGGTCCAGTGCAAGATTTTCTTGCCCCAGAGCATTCGCAGGTAATTGTGCATCGTTCCGGTCGTGACCAGTTGCCGCTGCGCCGCATTCCATAATTCGTCGTGCGTTTTGGACTGCTCAAATTCTTCCAACGAATAGATTGCCGGCCGCTCGTCTTTCGCGTGTTGGTTTAGCGTCTTGATCGCCCAATCGGGAAGCGACTCGAACTTGTCGTAGTTTTCTGGTTCGCGATGGCAAAGATTAAAACCCATTTCCCGCCAGGTCAGGATCTGATCCAGAAACGCTTCCGCCGTTTTGCTGGTGTTCCAAAAACCCAGGTTTTTTCCGTTGGGGGCGGCTGCTTTGTCCGGCGTCCATGATTCATGATCGAGCACCCGAGTCACGATTTCGTGGGATGAGAGATGTCCGAAGTGCAGATACGGACTCAAACCGCTGGTCGCGTGTTCGTCGGGGTGATTGCGAGCTTCGTCGTAAGCGGCGAGCCGTTTGTCGAGAAACCGCTTGAGCTTTGTTTCCGCTTGCATCGGCCCACCGATAGTCGCGTCCGTTGGCGTCACCGAATGATCGATCGGGATTTTTGCTAAGCCGTCGTGCTGGAGCAGCGAAGCGAAATCGGCGGCCGGCCAGCGTTTCAGGATCTTCGGATTGACGCCCGAAAAAGTCGGCAGTTTCAAACGTGACAGCGGGCTGGCTTGAGGGCATTCGAGGATCACGTCCAAGATGTTCTTCTGCATCCAGCGGCGATAGCTGTGAGCGACGGTGAAAGTGCGATCGGGCAGCCTTAGCGGTATGATTCCGTTGCTGTCGACCTGTTGAAATCGAACCGGCAAGCGATTTTTCACCGTGTCGATCATGTGGGGCAAAAAGAAGCATGGATAATCATCCGTCACCACCACGCAGGCGGTTTTGGCGAGCTCATGAAGCAGCGGCATGCCTTTGCCAGGAGACGGTTCGACGTACGGATAATATCCGACCGATTTGCCTTCGAGCTGCGCCGCGTGGTCTCGCATTCCGGAGATGACGAAGTGATGCAACCGGTCGCTGGCCCATCGATACCTCGTTCGCAGCGGCTCAAAAATCAACAGCGGCTTGCCGAATTTTTTCGCCAAATCGATCGAGTGGTCGAGTGCAAAATTCCAGCTCAACCGGCGATTGGCGATCATCCAGTAGAGGACATAATCACCATTCGCGTTTTCCGGAGCCCTGTTGAGATCGGTTAATCGGTTCTCGGGAATGGGCATAAATGACTTTTTGAACGAAGCAGGAGTAGTCGAATTCGTTTTCAGGGTCGATGATGACCCCGTTTCCCGTTATTCACCAGACCGCATCACTTTCTCCGAGCCAACGTTTGTCCGACCCTCGCAAATTTAGATTTCTGTATCGCCGATCGACGCGGCTGATGGCAATGAGTTTAGTCGCGTTTGCCTGCGCGGCTGGCTACGTCAGTCTTACGGCGGCTTGGCAATCTTGGGGAGATCGTTGGACGGGGTTCGAAGATTTGCTGCTGCCGCGTGCCGTCGACGTGGTGATTGCCTTTTGGCTGTTCTATATCGGTTCGTCGATCGGCAGTTTTCTCAACGTCGTGGCCTGGCGAATGCCGCGCGGTGCTGGCATCAACGGACGGTCGCATTGCCCCTGGTGCGATTCGACATTGCTATGGAAAGACAATTGGCCGGTATTTGGATGGATCGTGTTGGGTGGGCGGTGCCGAACGTGCCGGATGCCCATTTCGCCGCGTTATCCAATCGTGGAACTTGCCGTTGGGTTATGCATCTTTTTCGTCGCTTGGACAGAGCTATGTAACAACGGGTCGAACTTGCCATTTCACCCCGAGAGAATGGGACGGGTGGGATCTCTTTGGACACCACTGATCACTCGCGAAAGCGTGATCGTTGCGACTTACCATGCCATCGCCATCGCCGTGTCATGGGCGTTCGGCTTGGTGCGTGTTGACGACCATCGGCTGCCGCGGCGACTGGTGATGGTTTCGTTCGCAATGTTGATCGTGCCGATGCTGGTGCTGCCGGCGCTGGCGATTATTCCTTGGCAAGTCGAGATGGATTCCGCTTGGAGACCCGAGGGAAGGTATCTCGATGCGGCGATGCGAGTGATCACGGGGCTTGCGGCGGCGGTCGTGGTCGGTCGGTCACTGGCTCGATACGTCTCGCCCACCGCGGACCCCAAAATGAATCCGCTTGGAACGGGCACCGCGAGGATGCTTGACTTGATCGCGATCCTTTGCGTGCCAGGAATCATTGTCGGCTGGCAGGCACTTTTGGGCGTATCGGTACTTGCCGTGTTGATCGCTTATGCGTTGCCGATCGTGATGCCCACGCGAGTCGATTCGTTAGCGCGATTGGCGATCAGCCTGCCGATCGCATTATCGCTGCAGTTATTCTTTTGGCGATCGCTTCATGAATTCGCATATTGGCCAAGTGTGGGGACTGCACCGATGGTAACGCTTGCATGGGCTGCGATCTTGCTGCTGATTCCCTGGGGGATGACACAAAAACCACCCAAACCGAACGATACGTCGGGTGAAGGTGTTTAATCGCTCGAATTCGGCTGCCAAAGGTGGGAAGCGTTTGAGCTGTCTTAAGACGGAGGTAACATGAGTCGGTTGGGTGAGGCACCTTCGTAGTTATCTGCCGAAAAAAATTGGATGTTGAGCGTCGGCCATGGGCATAAGCAAACCGGAAGTCATGGCAGATAGCCAGGTATTCAATGACGTTGAGCAGGTTTGTCGGCAGTTCGAAGCGGACCTTCGCAAAGACAAAGACACGAAGATCGACCGGTTGGTGGAGGGCTGGGAAGAGCCCGAGCGTTCCCGGCTATTGTGCGAGCTGATCGAAATCGACATTCGGGCGAAGCGGGCCATGAACCATTCGGTGAGTCCGGATCTTTATTTCCAGACCTTTCCCGATGATCACGCCGCAATTCAGGAGGCGTTTGCGAGCCAGCGTGACGAGCAGACGATCCTGCCAGATGTTCTTCTTGAGCAGTTGAAAACCGAGTCGAACTTACGTCACCTAAGGTTTCTGGCCGAGGGTGGTCTGGGCCAAGTATTCATCGCTCAAGACGAGAAGCTTCGACGTGACGCCGCCGTCAAACTCATCCGCGAAGACTTGACGGATGATGTGGATAGCTGCGATCAATTCATGATTGAGGCGGAGGTCACCGGACGGTTGGATCACCCGGGGATACCGGTCGTTTACGCCATTGGCCAGACGATTAGCGGGCGACTGTTCTATGCGATGCAGTACGTCCGAGGAACTCGCTTGGACAAGTTGATTCGCAAGCACCACAAGGTGTTCTTGCATGGGCAGGACAGTCAGTGGTTCGGTTTGAAACGATTGAAGCTCACCAGCCTTCGTCGTGGAGCGCCCTCGGACAGCATTGCCCATGAATCTGCGGAATCTTCACCGACGGACTCATCTGCCGTTCCTCCACTGGATCTTCGGGAATTGCTGGAAGTTTTTATCTCGGTTTGTCATACGGTTGGATATGCGCATCGGCGTGGGATCCTTCATCGAGACATCAAGCCTAGCAATATCATCCATGGCAAGTTTGGGGAAACGGTTGTCATTGACTGGGGCCTCGCCTTGCCGATTGCTCGCCAGGGCGTCTTCAAGGATATCGCCGAACAAACCATTGCCCCCCGATCGGGCAAGAGCTCTCGAATGAGTTCCGGGTGCATCGGGACGCCAGCCTACATGAGTCCTGAGCAAGCCAAAGGTGATGTGCCCTTAACTCCAGCCAGCGATATTTTCAGTCTCGGCACGCTGCTTTACTGCATTCTCACCGGCTCGCCTCCCTATCAAGGGCAAACGGTCAATGAGGTTCGCCAACTCGCGATCAATTGCGAATTCACTCCGCCCAGTGAATTAATCGAAAAGATTCCAGCTCCCTTGGCAGCGATCTGCGCCAAGGCGATGCGAGCCCAGATCAGCGATCGGTACCGCACCACGCACGAGTTGGTGGCCGATATTCGCGAGTACCTTTCCGATCGTCCCGTTTCAGCGTTACCTGACTCACACTATCGCCACCTGATGCGGTGGATGCGTCATCATACGCAGGCCGTGCTAGCGACGATGCTTGCGGTCATGCGGATCGCATCAACTGTTGGGATGGTTGGCCTCTACAAAAGTCTGGCTCTCCTGAAGGAGCAAAGAACAAGTCAAGCGCAGTCCCAATGGGCAACGAGCGAAAAATCGCTCCGCGAACAAAGCCTTATTTTGGCGGCGGACCTTGCCGCGTGAACGTTGGCCAACAAGATCGACATTGTCTATCGAACGCTTGAATTGTGCTCAAAGGATGATGAACTTCAGGCGAGTCTAAAGCTCTGTAATGAAGCACCTGACCTGGATGCGGCTCAGAAGATCCAAGCATGGCTCAATAAAACGGTTTCGAACGAACCAGAAAGCATGCGGTTTCGATCTTGGTTTGTGATGACACAAGACGGTACTTATCTCGCCCGGACGCCTGAATTTTCCGGTGGCAAACGATCATCTTCGATTGGAAAACGTTTTGCTTTTCGGGATTATTTTCATGGTCTCGGTCAAGATTTGCCGCCAACCGCGCCGGCATTGGCGCCCCTAGAAATCCCACATAATTCGTCAGCGATCTTCAGCACGATGGACGACGAGATGACGGTGAATCTGTCGGTTCCGATTGTCGATTCATCAAAAGGAATCATTGGTGCACTCGTGGTTTGCGTTGAATGCCGCGAGTTCGGTGACCTCAATCTTGATAAAGCGACCGATCAGCAACTGCTATTGGTCGAAGGCCGCGGCTATCCGATGACGGACGTCGAGTGGAGCGACGAATTAGGGCGAGTCGTCGATCTGGGGCATCCTCAATGGTCCGCAGGGGTTTTGCTTCATCATCAAAGCGAACTCTATCGAGCGGAGTTTAACAATCTTCCACGCGTTAGCGACGAAGTCATGCGGACCATGAAAAAAGTCGAAATGACAAGTGACGGCGTTGAATCAGAGGGAATGGACGATGCTCGCTTGTTCACAGAAGGCGTTTATTCGGATCCCGTTCAAACCACCGAGAAAACGAAATGGCTTGCGGCATACTGCCCCGTCCGTATTGAAACACGCAAAGATTCACGTATCGCTCAAACGGGATGGTTCGTCATCGTTCAACAGCGATTTGTAGAAGCTGAGAACGATTCGATATGATTTCAAAGACGAACCACACGCAATCACCGCGCGGATAACGGTGCGATGATTGCGTTTCAATCACATCTTCACGCTACCCAACGACTAGGTGGCACTTGCGATGTGGATATAAGCATGCACGTGAGGAGCGCCGCGGAAGTGGACCACGGCATTGGGGCCTTCGATTCGCCAAATGTCCCAGATGCCATCATTTTCTAAGTCTTGATTCTTATAGAATGCGAAGCGTAAGGATTCGATTCCGCCGCCTTGATCGATAATTGACATTGCTTCTTGAGCGTCTTCGTCACGGTAAGGTGAAAGGATCGTTCCGAGAACGTCTCGAACCAGTTTCTGCTGGTCCGATCCAAGCTGACTTACCGCGATTCCTTCAAACTTACCGCCTGCACCCTGTAGTTTCACTTGTGTTTCCGCCGGCGGTTTGGTTCCAAGTGCGATCGCGGCTTGTGATGAATCTAATGCCGCGAAGACTTCATTGACTCGCTTGGTCTGATCGTAAAAAAGGTTATCCGCAGCGCTGGACTCTTCGCCGTGCCCATAAACGATCGGGCCTCCGAATGCGCGACCTTCTAAAGTATTCCCATCGGCGCGAAGGGTGAGATGGCGTCCTGTCAAAAGCCACTGGAATGGCGCGGAGGCATCACCTGAAGTTGCAGGTTCGCCGAACATCGCGACGCTGTAAGCATTCAGCCCACCGTCGTCATATTCCATCTGCTCTTCGAGACGCTTGAAACCATCGGCGCTCGTTACCCCACGAACGATTTTTTCAATCATCGCGCGTTGTGAGTCGCTATAGAAATCGTCGCCGATGAGGTGCTTGGAGACGTGCCAATTTGCGTTGACGCGGCTGCGCAGTTCGCTGCCAATCGGCGAGCAGATCGCTTTGCGTTGTGCGTCGGACAGCGACTGATAAAATTCAGCCACGACCGTCTCCGCGGCGCTCTGGCGGGTTGGTGCGGCGTGTGCGAACTGCGGAATCGATGCCGCGGTAAAAGTCGCTGCGGATGCCTTGAGAAACCGGCGACGATCGTTGCTGCAAGAGTCGCCACATGAATCGGTGCGTTTTTTCATTTTTCCCGCCGTTAAGTTAGATTAGGTTAGGTGAAGCTGAGCGACACTCAGTCTAACGCATCGGTTTGGCGAGTGCATGATTTCCGCACGCACAATTCTTTACCAAGGTTCCCAGTAGCTAACCGGTTGGTTCAAAGACTTTGGTTGAGCACGGGATTGAGGGTCGTCTTCAAAGGGGTTGGGAAGCGATTCATATGTTTCGGCAGGATTTCGCAACGCGGGTCGACCGTTGGCGCGAATCGATGTTTTGCCATCGTCTGTATTTGGCGAGACGGGTTCAGGTGAAAAGCTGTCAAACCACTCATCATCAGGCGAACTTGAAGGTTTCGTAGGCGTCGGTGCGGACTTGGGAACAGGTTTTGGCATCGGTTTATTCATTCGTAGCGCCGGCACCGGAGTGGGTACGGTCAATGGCATCGGCATCGGCGCGACCATCGGCATCGATTCAACGGGTCCCGCGGGATAAGCGGGAGGCATTGGAGGCATTGGAGGCATTGGAACTTCAACTTCATTCACACGGTAAATCGTTCCAAGCTCCGTCAATGTCATCGAATCGCAACCATCGTCACAGGGCGTCCCGTCGCCTGTGGACGACGATTTTCGTCCCATGGAAACGGTGACATCGATCATTTTTTCAATGCCGCCGGCGAGCGCGTCCAAGGTTTTGTAGATCGGGCCGCGCGAATGGCCACCGGCAACGCATTGGCCGGTGGTAACTCCGCAAACCGTTGTTGTCACGGAGATGATCGCGACGGCGGCGCGGCGATTCCAGCTTTGATTGTTGGTGCTGCACATGGAAGTTCTATCTTCTGCTTGACCGGTGGCGAATTCAAATCAGGAGTCGCTCGGCTGGAGGTAACCCACCCGTGCTGAAGAATAGAATCGGCCCATTGCAGTCGTTACCCGAAGAAGAATCGGCAAGGCCGGCAAACTTGCCGCAGCTTGCCAAATCAATTTGTGCCGCATTTCCTTTCAACCTGAAGACGATTTGCCGCACTTGGCCAGTTGGTGGCAGACAGTTGATCGCGGCGTCGTTAGACTTTACCGCGAGGGCGATCCAGCGAATTTCTGCCTAACTACATGGATTTTCTAGAGAGATGACGACCGTGAGTGTTGATCCATTTTCCGCCCGTGATACTTTCCATACCGGCAGCGGCCAAGCGGCGATTTATCGGCTCAGCCGACTCGAAGACGCGGGACTTGGCGCGGTCAGTCGCTTGCCGTTTTCGATCCGCATTTTGCTCGAGGCAGTGCTTCGCAATTGCGATAATTTCGCGGTCACCGAGCAAGACGTGCGAAACCTGGCCGCCTGGAATGCCTCGGCACCCGCACCGCAAGAAATTCCGTTCAAACCATCGCGAGTTGTCTTGCAAGATTTTACTGGCGTCCCCTGCGTGGTTGACCTCGCTGCGATGCGTTCGGCGATGCAGCGACTCGGTGGCGATCCTGAAAAAATCAATCCGCTGATTCCCGTTGATCTTGTCATCGATCACTCCGTTCAAGTCGACTACTTCGGCGGCGAAGATTCGCTGGCAAAGAACGTTGCAATCGAGTACGAACGGAACCAAGAACGCTATGAGTTTCTTCGCTGGGGTCAGCAAGCGTTCTCGAACTTTCGCGCCGTGCCGCCCAACGTTGGCATCGTGCATCAAGTCAATCTTGAGTACCTAGCCAGCGTCGTTTCGCTACGTCCCGACGGCAGCGGTGGAATGGTCGCGATGCCAGACTCGTTGGTTGGCACCGACAGCCATACGACAATGATCAATGGACTCGGTGTGCTTGGCTGGGGCGTCGGCGGCATCGAAGCCGAAGCAAACATGCTCGGCCAGCCGCTCTACATGCTGATGCCTGAAGTGATCGGTTTTGAGTTAACGGGCCGTTTGCCATCTGGCGCGACCGCGACCGACATGGTGCTCCGCGTGACGGAATTATTGCGTAAAGAAGGTGTGGTCAATAAGTTCGTCGAGTTCTTTGGCGAAGGCATGTCAAGCATGAGCCTTGAGAACCGTGCAACGATCGCCAACATGGCACCGGAGTATGGTGCGACGATGGGCTTCTTTCCCGTCGACAACATTACGCTCGGCTATCTGCGTGCGACCGGCCGCGATAAGCAGCAAGTCGATCTCGTGGAACGCTATTGCAAAGAACAAGGTTTGTTCCGCGAAGAAGGCATCACGCTCGACTACACCAAGCGTTTGTCACTTGACCTTTCGACGATCGAACCGAGTCTCGCTGGGCCCAAACGTCCGCAAGACCGCGTCTCGCTTCGGGACATGCAAAAATCTTTTCGGTCGTCCTTGTCAGCACCGATTGGCAAGGCTGGCTTCGGCATATCCGCGGATGCGTTGCAGACGACTTCCGAGGTACAAGACAATGGGCACACTTCGGAAATCGGTCACGGTGCTGTCGTGATTGCCGCCATCACAAGTTGCACCAATACGAGCAACCCGTCTGTTATGGTCGGTGCTGGTTTGCTCGCCAAAAAAGCAGTCGAATTTGGTTTATCCGTTGCCCCGTACGTCAAGACAAGTCTTGCCCCAGGCTCGCGTGTCGTCACGGACTATCTGGATCGAGCCGGTTTGACCGAACCACTTGCGAAGCTCGGGTTTCACACCGTTGGCTATGGATGCACAACCTGCATCGGCAACAGCGGCCCGCTGCCATTGCCCGTCGCCGATGCGATCACCAGCGGTGACCTGGTTGCTTCGGCAGTACTCAGCGGCAACCGAAACTTTGAAGGTCGTGTCAATCCATTGACCAAAGCCAACTATCTGGCGAGCCCACCGCTGGTTGTCGCTTACGCAATTGCGGGCACAACCGACATTGACTTGGTCAATGATCCGATCGGCAAAGGCAAGTCAGGCGAAGACGTTTTCCTGCGAGACATTTGGCCGTCGGCGGAAGAGATTCGCGAAGTGCTTCTTGGTGCGATCTCGCCCGAGATGTTCATCGAACAATATGGCAAAGCGGTTCAAGGCGATGAGCTTTGGAATGCAATCCCGGTGGAAGGCGGCGCGATCTACAAGTGGAACGATTCGAGCACTTACATCCAGCATCCGCCATTCCTTGATGCACTTGGCGGCGATACCGAGCCATCGATCCAGCCGATCGAGAACGCTCGCGTGCTGGCGCTGCTTGGCGATTCGGTCACAACCGATCATATTTCGCCCGCCGGCGCGATTGGCGGCGACACTCCCGCAGGCCGGTTCTTGAAGGAGCAGGGTGTGGAGAAAAAGGACTTTAATAGCTACGGAAGCCGTCGCGGAAACGACCGCATCATGGTCCGTGGCACGTTCGCGAACATCCGCATTCGCAACCATGTTGCCCCGGGTACCGAAGGTGGTTGGACGCGTCATTTACCCGATGGCGAAGTGATGAGCATCTACGAGGCGGCGATGAAATATATCGCGGACGAGGTGCCATTGGTGGTCATCGCGGGTGCAGAATATGGTACCGGAAGCAGTCGGGACTGGGCGGCCAAGGGAACGATGTTGCTGGGCGTGAAGGCGGTCATCACGACAAGCTACGAACGAATCCACCGCAGTAACTTGGTCGGCATGGGCGTGTTGCCGCTTCAGTTCGCCGAGGGTGCAACCTGGCAATCACTCGGCTTGACCGGTGAAGAAACGATCAGCATTCCCGACCTGTCCGACAGCCTCCAACCGCGGAGCACGATCACCGTCACGGCCACCGATGCTCATGGCAAAACGAAGCAATTTGACTGCTTGGTGCGAATCGATACGCCGGTCGAGATGCAGTATTATCGCAACGGCGGCATCTTGCCGACCGTGCTGCGTAACATGCTGTAGGGATTGACTTGAGCCGCGATGAAAGCGTAATCACAGGTCAAATGTGTATTTGGCCGCGTCCTACCGCCGTTTCCATCGCCGGCTTGGCCGTTTCGATGGTTATTGGCTGCGCGGCGTTCAAGTCGGACTGGACCGATGACACCGCGACCACCAAAAACCCCGTCAATCTGATTGCGCCCAAGATTGATGCCGGTTCAGTGGGCTTGGATGTGTCATTTGTCTCGGTCGTGGTCGACAAACAACCGCTCGCCGATCGCGACTTGCCGACTGACGCTAAAACCCCCTCCGTAAATCCAACCGTCGTTCGAAGCGACGTCGACGAAGTGTGGCGATGGATCGATGAAACCGCGATTGAGCCAAAAGTTCGCGCGGGATTGAGGTTAAACGGCCTTCGCGTCGGACGGGTCCATACGCAAAGCGAATTCAATCGTGCGCTCGCCGCAATACGCCGAGTTCCTCAGGATGAAGCGGCGAGATTACTTGCGTCTGCTGCCGTGGGATCGGATGTGTTTCACGCCTCGCGGCGAATTCCTTGTCGAATCGGAAAGAGATACGAGTTACCCGTGCGTCAACCTTCGGCCGGGCCCGTTGCCACCTTGGTTTCCCTGGGAGGACGCACGATCGGCAAGACGCTCGACGCCCCGCAACCGATGTTTGCCATCACGATGCAACCAAGTGATGCGACAAGTGTGCGGATAAAATTGCAACCTGAAATCCAGTATGGCGTGATGAAGCAAACCTGGGTTAGCAACGATTCGGCCCTGCGAATTGATAACCGGCGAGAAAGTTGGATGATGCAGGAATTGGCATTCGAAGTTCAAGCCGCGGCGGGCGGAATGCTTGTTGTCGGGGCTGTGTTGCCGCCTTTCGGCCTGGGCGAGCAGATGTTTACGGGCACGACCGCGGACGGAAGCGTCGATCATGTTTTGATGCTGATTCGCGTCGCCGATTTGCCAAACATGATGGCAAAATAGCCAATCCGTTTGTCGCCAGCGTGACGGCTTGAAATGCGGCTGTTTCGCTTTCTAATGGCGTCATGCAAATTCTTATCACGGGTGCCGGCGGATTCCTGGGCAGCGAAATTGCTCGTTTGCTCGTCGAACGTGGCGATCAAGTTGTAGGGTTCGCTCGCGGAGAATATCCGCAGCTTTCAAAACTGGGGGTGCGAGTCATTTGCGGTGACATTCGTGTTGCCCCTGCGGTCGCGGATGCGTGTCGCGGTATCGATGCGGTGATTCACACCGCCGCGGTCGCAGGAATTTGGGGACCATGGGAGCACTACCACGGCATCAACACGCTCGGAACCGAAAACGTCATTGCGGGATGTCTTTCCGGAGACGTTCCGATTCTCGTTCATTGCAGCAGCCCCAGCGTTACCTTTGATGGTGGTCACCAAAGCGGTATCGATGAATCTGTGCCTTATGCTTCAAAGCACCTTTGTCATTACTCTCACACCAAAGCGATCGCCGAAGCCGCCGTCCTGCAGGCTCATCATCCGGGACGGCTTCATACCGCCGCGCTTCGTCCGCATTTGATATGGGGCAATGACGATCCCCATTTGTTGCCGAGGTTGATCGCAAAATCGCGAGCTGGACGATTGGCGATCGTGGGGGACGGCACCAACCGCATCGATACCGTGCATGTGATCAACGCGGCAATGGCTCATATCAACGCCCTGGACCAAATCGCCGCCCCAAAGTCCCCAGCGGGTGGGAAGGCCTTTTTTATTACTCAAGGTGAGCCGGTCGATTGTTGGCAATGGATCGCAAAATTGCTTGAAATTTCCGGCTGCAGCCCAGCTCAACGACGAGTCGGTTTTAAGACGGCATGGCGAATCGGTGCGGTCCTGGAAGCGATTTATCGGGTGGCGAGAATCAAATGTGAGCCACCGATGACACGATTTGTGGCTGCACAGCTTGCTCGGGATCATTACTTCGACATTTCTGCGGCCCGCAAACTGCTAGGCTATATGCCTGCGGTTTCGACGGAAGCAGGTTTGGAAATGCTTCAGGATTCGCTTCGTCGTAGAACAACTTGACGCCGGAGAATCTCAAAGGATTGTCAAGTCGCGATCAAACCGTTAGCGTTTGATTCCCCGTGGGGTTGAACTGGTCGGCCTCCTCACGACTGAGCCGTCGCCAAATTAGACATTTAGCATCCTTGCGCAATTAGAGTCACTCGTGATCGCCCCCTCTCGCGTTGAAACGCTTCCCGATTCGCAGCGCATCGTCATTACCGGCATCGGATTGACCAGCCCCAACGGCAACGATTGGGCGACGTTTCGCCAAGCCCTTTTGGAAAAACGTAGTGGCGTGCGGCCCTACAACATTCGTTATTTTGGCGACACGCTGGCTGGCGTTTGTGATTTCGACACCAGTCGTTATCAAACCAAGAAAGATCTGCGCCGCGGAACCCGTGCGGGCAGCGTGGGGATCTATACCGCCAATGAAGCGATCAAGCACTCGGGGCTGGATTGGGAAAACCTCGATCGTTCACGAGTCGGCATCTACATCGGTGTTACCGAGCACGGCAACGTGGAAACCGAGAACGAAATTTTTCTGATCAAGGGATTTGATTACGACACCTCATGTTGGTCACACCACCACAACCCTCGCACGGTCGCCAATAATCCCGCCGGCGAAATTGCGTTGAATTTGGGAGTCACGGGGCCGCACTACACGATCGGAGCCGCCTGTGCCGCTGGCAACGCGGGCTTGATTCAAGGGGCACAGATGCTGCGTCTGGATGAATGCGATGTTGCATTGGCTGGTGGAACGAGTGAATCGATTCATACGTTTGGGATCTTCGCCAGCTTCAACAGTCAGAACGCATTGGCCAAGCATTCCGATCCTTCTCAGGCCAGTCGTCCCTTTGACCGTGATCGCAATGGTATCGTGGTCGCGGAAGGTGGCTGCATCTACACGCTGGAAAGACTAAGCGACGCCAAAGCCCGCGGCGCGGAGATTTACGGCGAGCTTGCTGGTTACGCAATCAACACCGATGCGACTGACTTTGTCTTGCCCAATCCCGAACGTCAGGCTCAGTGCGTCAATCTGGCGCTAAAGCGAGCGGGCCTTGAAGCTGAGCAGATCGACATCGTTAGCACGCACGCGACGGGAACTAGCAGTGGCGACTCTCAGGAGTGTGATGCACTGCGGCGAGTTTTCGGTAACTGCAAAACGGTTCGAATCAACAACACCAAGAGCTTCATCGGCCACGCGATGGGGGCGGCTGGGGCGCTTGAGCTTGCTGGAAATTTACCTTCGTTCCGTGACGGGATTGTGCATCCGACGATCAACGTCGATAACCTGGATCCGAATTGTGAGCTGCCGGGATTGGTCACCAACGAGGTGCAAGAAACCGGAGGCGTCGATTATATTCTCAACAATTCATTCGGCATGCTTGGCATTAATTCCGTCGTCATCATCCGTCGAGTTTAAGACTAAACCAACATTTTTGGAGCATAGAATCGGCCATGAGTCCTGCCGAAATCCGCGAAGAAATCATCGACATCCTCGGCGACATTGCGCCAGATGAAAACTTGGATGACCTGGTCGACGAAAAGAACTTTCGCGAGCAACTTGAACTTGACAGCATGGACTTCCTTGACATCGTCATGGAACTCCGCAAACGCCACCGCGTGCAGATTCCCGAAGAGGATTACGGCAACCTTGCCAGTATGCACACGACGGTCACCTATTTAGAGCCAAAGATGCGTGACATCGTTAAGGCATAGCCGATCGTTTCAATTAACCACGTGACGCAAAACCAGCGACAGCATCAAGGCGCCTTCTAAGCGCTTGGGTCTCGAATAATCGTTATGTACGACACCATCATTATCGGCGCAGGGATGAGCGGTTTGGCCG
>Ga0105050_10002263_pt1 | contig 27821 bp, 15 predicted proteins | sample FRY01_FD_78088 | JGI IMG/M metagenome (GOLD analysis project Ga0105050, IMG submission 78088) | Freshwater microbial communities from Lake Fryxell liftoff mats and glacier meltwater in Antarctica - FRY-01 | ecosystem: Environmental > Aquatic > Freshwater > Ice > Glacier meltwater ...
CCCGGTTTACCGCGGCCAGCCCGTTCCCTTTCCCTAAACTAAATTACGTTTCCGTTCTGAAGGAATTTTGAAAATGACCGAATCCGCAACCATTGAATACAGCGAAGATTGCAAGTCCATGGGCGACAAGATCGCCGGAATGACGCTGAAGCAAGCTAAAGAATTGAGCGACTATCTTAAGGATGCATACGGAATCGAGCCAGCATCTGGCGGGGCCGTCATGATGGCACCTGCTGCAGACGGCGGCGCCGCTGCCGCTGTTGAGCAGACCGAATTTGACGTCGTTTTGACCGCGTTCGGCGACAAAAAGCTGGACATTGTTAAGATCGTCAAGAACTTGACTGGCGTTTCGCTAATGGATGCCAAGAAGATGGTCGAGAGCTGCCCAGCAAAGCTCAAAGAAGCGATCAGCAAAGAGGACGCTGCCAAAGTCAAGGCAGAAATCGAAGCAGCAGGCGGTTCGGTCGAAATCAAGTAGTTTGATCGACTGGCCAGCGGGATCCACGAGAAATTCATCCAGACTGACGAACACGCCTTGTCAAAGAACAACTGAGCCCCAGTTGTTCTTGCGGGTGGGAATGGCTGCCAAAGCCTCTCCTGAAAAGAGTCGACGCCTGGGTGGCTTGATGCTTGGAAAGCAAGGACGCGTCCGCAGCAGCGAAAATTAGGCCAAAGGCTCCTGTTTGGGGTTTTCGTGTCGGGATAAATGTGTTAAATTCTCGTCCGGCTCGTTTTCCGAATCGCGTATTTGTATTTTGATCCCACTTTCACGCTGCACCCGGCTACCTGTGCGCCACCCATTCCCGCGGCAAGCTTGGACTCGTTGTATGGTTCAGCGAGCGTCTGCGTTCAAGACGGAACTATGTTCCTCTTTTAGGCGGGCTCATTTATGCATTGAGAGGGGTTTCGTTTTTGCACAGTTGCTTTTGGTCACCCTCTCGGTTTTTAGGCAAGGGCGATTTTCTTTTAACGCGATAATTTCCTAGCCTTTTTTGTGCCTGTCTTTGACAGTCTCCCTTTTGGCGAAAGGAGGCGCTCAAAGTCAAGGCGATTTAACTGTACATTTCAGCCACATCCCTTTGGACCTTGACGGAGCGTTCCCAGCACGATGGCTACCACCACCAAGCGTCGACTTGAAACCCATGTGATTCGTCGATTCGGCTCGGACGAAGAGACGTTCAAGTTGCCGGACCTGACTGAACTGCAAACTCGCTCTTACGCAGCGTTTTTGCAAGAGAATTCAGCACCTTTAGAGCGAGCCGATCAGGGCTTGGAGGGTGTTCTTCGCGAGATTTTTCCAGTCGCGAGCTACGACGGCAACACGACCCTGGAATACATTCGGTACGAATTGGGCAAGCCTCGCTTCACGCCCAACGAGTGTCGTCAATTGCGATTGACCTATGGTCGGCCGCTTCGTATTTGGCTGCGGCTAAATCGTGAGCAACCGGTGGAAGAGGAGGTTTATCTTGGCGATCTGCCGATCATGATGGGTGGTGGAGAGTTCATCATCAATGGTGCCGAGCGAGTAGTGGTTTCGCAGCTTCACCGCAGTCCCGGTGTTGACTTCGTTCTTGAGCAAGACGGCACCAGCGACCGCAAGTTGCCGAGTTGCCGCGTGATTCCCGAGCGTGGTAGCTGGATCGAAGTGAACGTCACGAAGAAAGATTCGTTGACCGTTCGTATCGACCAGAGTGGTAAGTTCAGCGCAATGACGTTGCTCCGCGCAATGGATCCGAAGCTTTCGACGAATGCTGATTTGTTAGCCGCTTTCTATGACAAGTCAAGTGTGAAGATTTCGGGAGGTAAGAGTGCGTCGGTTCTCGAGGGCAAGATTTCCGTTGACGACGTTGTCTATCCATCCAAGAGCGAACGTGCTGGCGAAATCCTGATCGAAGCGGGTTATCGAATTAGCAAAGATGTCGCCGAGGCGATTTGCACCTCGGGTGTGAAGTCGATCGAAATCATCGATGCGCCAAAGGTACCTTTGATTTTCAATGCGCTCGCTGACGACAACACCAGCAGCCATGAAGAAGCGTTGCTGCGTATTTATCAGCGTCTCCGCCCCGGCAATCCGCCGCAGCTTGAGAAGGCGCGGACGTTGTTCAATGAAAAATTCTACGACGCCAACCGTTATCGGCTTGGCCGAGTCGGTCGTTTTCGCTTGAACCGCAAGTTGGGTCAACAGATCGATGAGTCAGTGATGACGCTTCGTCCTGAAGATATCGTTGCGTCGATCCGTTACGTGATCAACTTGTTTGATCCAGAAAGCGGCGCCGAGATCGACGATATCGATCACCTTGGCAATCGTCGCTTAAGGACCATTGATGAACTGGCCAGCGAAGAGCTTCGCAAGGGCTTTTTGAAGCTTCGCCGAACGGTTCAGGAACGCATGAGTGTGAAGGACGTCGAAGACATGACGCCGCGATCGCTCATCAATCCCAAGAGTGTATCGGCAGCGATCGATTACTTCTTCGGCCGCGGTGAACTTTCGCAGGTCGTCGACCAAACGAATCCGCTGAGCCAGTTGGCTCACGAGCGTCGTCTTTCGGCACTGGGTCCAGGCGGATTGAATCGTAAACGAGCGGGCTTCGAAGTTCGCGACGTTCACATTTCGCACTATGGCCGTATTTGCCCGATCGAAACGCCGGAAGGTAGCAACATCGGTTTGATCAGCTCGCTCGCGCTTTACGCGGGTGTTGATGAATATGGATTCTTGATTACGCCTTATCGCAAGATTGAAGACGGCAAGGTCACTGACCAAGTCGTTTGGCTCCGTGCCGATGAAGAAAACGCTTCTTATGTCGCACCAGCGGATACGGAATTGAAGGACGGAGCACTGGTTGCCGGCCCGAACATGATCGCACGTTTCCGTAGCGACTTTGAAATCGTGAATCCGAATGAAGTCGGCTACATGGACGTCGCGCCAAGTCAGATGGTTGGTGTGTCCGCGGGTCTGATTCCCTTCCTTGAGCACGACGATGCGAACCGTGCGTTGATGGGTAGTAACATGCAGCGGCAAGCGGTGCCGTTGTTGGTTGCCGAACCCCCTATCGTCGCCACGGGTATGGAGATCGAGGTCGCGAGAAACAGCGCGATGGTGATCCGTGCTCGCCGCTCCGGTAAAGTAACGTATGTTGATTCGACACGCATCGAAATCGGTAGCGATCACTACGATCTCAAGAAGTTCTTTGGTCTCAACGAGCGAACTTGCCAGAACCAAAAGCCGATCATCATGATTGGCGACAAGGTTGAAAAGGGCCAAGTCATCGCTGACGGTGCGGCGACGGTCAATGGCGAGTTGGCTCTGGGACGTAACCTGTTGGTCGGCTTCATGTCGTTCGACGGTTACAACTATGAAGATGCGATCATTCTTAGCGAAGCGCTTGTTCACGCTGACACGTTGACGTCGATTCACATCGAAGATTTCGATGTCGAAATTCGCGAAACGAAGCTCGGTCGTGAAGAGTTTACACGCGACATTCCCAATGTTTCCGAGAAGGCATTGGCATCGCTTGACGAAAGCGGCATTGTCAATGTCGGAACCTATGTTCGTCCCGGCGACGTTCTTGTAGGCAAGGTCAGCCCCAAAAGCAAAACCGAGCTAACGCCAGAAGAAAAATTGCTCCACGCCATTTTCGGTCGTGCGGGTGAAGACGTGAAGAACGACTCGCTGGAAGTGCCTTCGGGCATCGAAGGTATTGTCATCGATACGCAAAAATTTTCTCGCCGAATGAGTTTGACGGAAGACGAGCGAAAGGCGTTCGAGAAGGACCTGAAGCAAGCCGAAGTCGAAGGCAACGAAGAGATCGCAACGACGTTTGAGTCGTTCATTCGCGACATGGAAGCTGCCGCGGGAACGAAACTCAAGGACATCGAAGGCGGACCGCTTGCCGATGGCCAAGATCCTAAATTCATGGCGGAACGAGCAGGTAACTTCCGCATCGATCACATCCTTGACCAAGTCAAAGATGGCGAGAAGAAGAAAGAAGTTGACAAGGTCTATAAGGCACAGTGGGACAATGTCGAACGAGCGATCGATGCCCGTGATCGAAAGCTGAACAGCATGAAGCGCGGCGATGAACTTCGCAGCGGTGTGCTGCAGATGGTCAAGGTATACATCGCGACCAAGCGAGTGATCAGCGTCGGTGATAAGATGGCAGGTCGGCACGGAAACAAGGGGGTTATCGCCAAGATTCTCCCGGTCGAAGACATGCCGTTCTTGCCCGATGGTACTCCGCTTCAAATTATGCTTAATCCGCTGGGCGTTCCTAGCCGTATGAACGTGGGGCAGATTCTTGAAACTCACCTCGGTTGGGCGGGTGCCAAGCTTGGTTTCCAAGCCGTGACTCCGGTCTTCAACGGTGCGACGGAAAGCGACATCAACGCAGCATTGGCGGAAGCCGGTTTGCCGTCACACGGAAAGATCCGTTTGATCGATGGCCGTACTGGCGAACCGATGGAGCAGGAAACGACCGTGGGCTACATCTACATGCTCAAGCTTCACCACCTTGTTGACGACAAGGTTCACGCTCGAAGCACGGGTCCTTATTCGCTTATTACTCAGCAACCGCTGGGTGGCAAGGCGCGTTTCGGTGGACAGCGTTTCGGCGAGATGGAAGTGTGGGCATTGGAAGCATACGGTGCCGCTTACATTCTGCAGGAACTGTTAACGGTGAAGAGCGACGACGTCGAAGGACGGACGAAGATTTACGAATCGATGGTCAAGGGAGAAAACACTCTCGAAGCCGGCACGCCAGCCAGTTTCGACGTGCTCACCAACGAGATCCGAGGTCTTGGTTTGAACATGCAGTTAGAGAAGCGACCGATCTAACTTGGCCGTGGTGAATAGTTGTTCCAACTGTTCAAAGGACGAGGGTACGAGCAGTCAACTGCGACTGCTTGACTCTTCTTCGAATAGAATTCATTGAGTGCAAAAATCGATGGCGATCGCTTTTTGCAAGACTTTTGACACCGAAAAATCGAACCGCAACCAAGCTTGTGCGATCCAGACAATCGCCTCGCTGAACCGCGTCAAACCAGGAGTGCTCCGTTATGTCAATTAGCGAAAACAGCAACTATGACCGCATCAACGACTATGCATCGGTCAAGATTTCGCTGGCCCGCCCCCAGGACATCAAGAGTTGGTCGTTTGGCGAAGTAAAGAAACCAGAAACGATCAATTATCGAACCTATCGTCCAGAGAAAGACGGTCTGTTTTGCGAGCGTATTTTCGGACCTGAGAAGGACTGGGAATGTGCCTGCGGCAAGTATCGTGGGATGAAGTACAAGGGCATGATCTGCGATCGCTGCGGCGTGAAGGTCACGCACAGTCGTGTTCGCCGCAAGCGAATGGGCCACATCGAATTGGCCGCGCCCGTCGTCCACATTTGGTTCTTCAAGGCCATGCCTTCGCGTCTGGGCAATTTGCTCGACATGAAGACCAGCAGTCTTGAGAAGGTCATCTACTTTCAGGATTACGTCGTCATCGATCCAGGTTCAACTGAACTTGAAGAGCGACAGTTGCTGACGGAAGAAGAGTACCGAGCAGCACGAACTCAGTACGGGGATGGCTCGTTCGAAGCTGACATGGGTGCGGAAGCGGTTCGTAAGCTTCTGAACCGCCTTGACCTCGTTACGCTAAGCGAAAAGCTACGTATCGATCTGCACGAGACCGGGAGCAAACAGAAGAAGAAGGATTTGATCAATCGTCTCAAGATTGTTGAATCGATTCGTGACAGCGACAACCGTCCTGAGTGGATGGTGTTGGACATCATTCCGGTCATTCCTCCGGATCTTCGTCCACTCGTGTTGCTGGACAGCGGTAACTTTGCGACGAGCGATTTAAATGACCTCTATCGCCGAATCATCAACCGCAATAATCGTTTGCGTAAGCTTGTCGATTTGAACGCACCGGAAGTCATCATTCGTAACGAAAAGCGAATGTTGCAGCAGTCCGTCGATGCGTTGTTTGACAACAACCGCTGTAAGCGTCCGGTGCTTGGTTCATCGAACCGTCCGCTGAAGTCTTTGACCGACATGATCAAGGGCAAGCAGGGTCGTTTCCGTGAAAACCTGCTCGGTAAGCGAGTCGATTATTCAGCTCGAAGCGTTATTGTGGTGGGTCCTCGTCTGCGTCTGCACCAGTGTGGGTTGCCAAAGAAGATCGCTCTTGAGCTTTACCAGCCGTTCATCATCCGCCGACTGAAAGAACTCGGCCACGCTGATACGATCAAGTCCGCGAAGAAGATGCTGGAGCGTAAGGACGAAGAGGTTTGGGATATTCTGGAGCAAGTGATCAAGAATCACCCGGTTCTTTTGAACCGTGCCCCAACGCTTCACCGCATGGGGATTCAGGCGTTCGAGCCGATCCTTGTTGAAGGTAACGCGATCCACTTGCACCCACTGGTTTGCAAAGGGTTCAACGCCGACTTTGACGGTGACCAGATGGCCGTTCACTTGCCGCTTTCGATCGAAGCGCAAGTCGAAGCCCACACGTTGATGATGAGTACGAATAACGTCTTCGCACCGAGTAACGGCAAGCCGATCATGAGTCCGTCGCAAGACGTCGTCATGGGTTGCTACTACATCACGGTCGAATTGCCTGGTCGTAAGGGCGAGGGAATGATCTTCGCAAACCCCGAAGAGGCTGACCTTGCCTACAACCAGGGTGTGACCGATCTGCACGCGAAAATCAAGATTCGCTTGCCGAAGTTCCAGAAGCTCAAGAACGACCTGAATGAGCACAAATACGGAGCGATCATCGATACGACACCAGGTCGTAATCGCTTCAACATGATGCTTCCTGACGGCATGGATTATTACAACTATCCGATGCGTTCGGCTGACTTGGCAAGCGTGATTAGTGACTGCTACCAGCGTCTGGGCCGAAAGGCAACGATCAATCTGCTCGATGATATGATGCAGATGGGCTTCCGCGAGTCGACGCGAAGCGGTCTGTCATTTGCAACGGACGATCTTGTCACGCCAGACAGCAAGACTCACTTCATCAAGGAAGCGGAGAAGGAAGTCATGAAGCTCAAGAAGGCTGCTGACCGCGGTCTGATGAGTGCGGGCGAGCGTTACAACTTGGTGCTTGATACTTGGACCTCCGCTCGTAACGCGATCACAACCGACATGATGTCGGCGATGGAGAACGATATCCGCGAAGGTGGCTGGTATGTGAACCCGGTTTACTTGATGGCACACTCGGGTGCTCGAGGTGGTATTGAACAGATCCGCCAACTCGCCGGTATGCGTGGTCTGATGGCAAAGCCAACGGGCGAAATCATTGAAACGCCTATCAAGGCGAACTTCCGTGAAGGCTTGTCGGTTCTTGAGTACTTCTCCAGTACCCACGGGGCTCGTAAGGGCTTGGCGGATACGGCCCTCAAGACGGCAGACAGCGGTTACCTCACACGCAAGCTTGCGGACGTTGCACAAAACGTCGTGATCACGCTTAACGATTGCGGTACGACACAGGGTGTCACCAAGGGCGTTGTTTATCGCGGTGAGAAGGTTGAAGTGAAGTTGACCGATTCGATCAACGGACGCGTCAGCCGCCAGTCAATCGTCGATCCGTTCACGGACGAAATGATCGTCGCTGAAAACCAGATGATCACGCCAGAAATCGCTCGCAAGATCGAGAAGCTCGGCTTGGAAAAGATCCAGGTCCGCTCACCGATGACCTGCGACGCGGCGCTTGGCGTTTGCCGAAATTGCTACGGCATGGACATGTCGACCGGTGCTCTCGTCGAAGAAGGCATGGCCGTCGGTATCATTGCCGCACAAAGTATCGGTGAACCTGGTACTCAGCTTACGATGCGTACGTTCCACATCGGTGGTAGCGTGTCGAAGCAAGTCGAAGAAAGCGATATCAAGTGTAAGAAGGGTGGTGTCGTTCGCTTGACCCGCATTCGCGCGGTGAAGAATGAGGAAGGATTTGAAGTCGTTCTGAATCGAAACGGTGAAATCACGCTGGTCGATGATCGCGGTCGTGAGATCGAGTCGTACGAAGTACCGACCGGTTCGCGTCTGATGGTTAAAGAAGGCGATAAAGTTAAAGACGGCCAGACGCTTTGCGATTGGAACCCGTACTCGATTCCGATTCTTTCGGAAGTTGCCGGTATCGTTCGATTCGAGGACGTCGTCGAAGGCGAAACGATGCGACAAGAGCGTGAGCCGAGCGGCAACATGCTGATGTTGATCGTCGAGCATAAGGGCGAATTGCATCCGCAGATCGTGATTCAGAACGCGGAAGGCAAGACGGTCGATGCGCAGTACCTTCCGGAACGTGCGTCGATCAAGGTCAAGGAAGGTGCCGTGATTGAACCTGGTGCCGTGATCGCTGAAACGCCTCGTGAAACGGGCGGCGTGACGGACATCACCGGCGGTCTGCCACGAGTCACCGAAATTTTCGAAGCTCGTAAGCCAAAGGATCCGGCGGTGGTTGCTGAAGTCGACGGCGAAGTCGAACTTCTCAATGAACGCAAGCGAGGCAAGCGAACGATCATCGTCCGCAGCGAATCGGGAATTGAACGCGAACACTTGGTGCCCGCGGGCAAGCGATTCTTGGTTCACACCGGCGACGTCGTCAAAGCGGGCCAAGCACTTGTCGATGGACCACTGGTTCCTCACGACATCCTACGAGTTTCGGGCGAAGAAGCGGTTCAGCAGTACCTGCTTCATGAAATTCAGCAGGTCTATCGTGCTCAGCGAGTGGAAATCAACGATAAGCACTGCGAAATCATCATCGCTAGAATGCTTCGTAAGGTTAAGATCGAGAACGCTGGCGACACAAACATGTTGCCAGGTTTGGTGATGGACCGTTTCGAGTTCCGCCGTTCGAACATGGAGCTTGCTGGTTGCACGAAGGTCGTCAACGCTGGCGATACCGAGCTGACCGAAGGCGTGATCATTCCGAAGGAAACCTTCGAGCAACGCAACGCTGAAGTTGAAGCGATGGGCGGAACGCCTGCCAAGGGCAAGAAACCAAAAAGTGCGACGGCCAGTACACAGTTGCTTGGAATCACCAAGGCAGCCGTTCAGTCGAGCAGCTTCATCAGCGCCGCGTCGTTCCAAGAGACGACGAAGGTTCTCACCGAAGCGGCTTTGGCTGGCAAGGTCGATCGATTGGTCGGTTTGAAGGAAAACGTGATCCTTGGTCACTTGATTCCTGCCGGTACCGGTTTCCGAATCTTCCAAGAGGCAGAAGTCAATTACCGTCGCGAAGCGATGCAGGAATTGGCCGATGCGGCGCCGAGCTTGGAGCAAAGCTTCCCGCTGCTTCAAGGCGGATCGGGTGCATCAAGTGATGGGCCTCGCCCGAGCAAGCCAGCGGCATCGAACGAGCCAAAGCCAGGTGACACGTTGGACAGCATGTTCGGAAAGCAAGGCTAGGCCGAGCTCGGCATTTTTAAAAACGCGAACGCACCGCCAGAAATGGCGGTGCGTTTTTTCTGATCACGGCCAGGGGACAGCGCATTCATTGCGCGACGATCGAGACATTACCATTGGTCCGTCATCTGCGCCTCAACTCGAACTGCAGGTTGCTTTTCGGTTTAGAAGCAGGATCGAAAGCGGGTGCGAAATGGTGTCCGCTTAGAGCTCAGACGTGACTGCGGAGTCTTGAAGCGAAGGCGTCGAAGTCGGCTTGTGTGTCGATGCCTGCCGGCGCGGCTTCAATTCGCGCGACGACGATTTGGCGACCATGTTCAAGCGCACGAAGCTGCTCCAATTTTTCGGTCTGCTCCAAGCGACCAAGCGGTTGGTTCGCAAACCATTGCAGAAAACTGCGTCGATACGCATAGAGGCCCAGATGGTGCCAAAAAAGCGGTGGTTCTGAGGCGAGATTGTCGACGTTCATTCCGTCGCGAACGAACGGAACAGCGGCGCGACTGAAATACAACGCTCGGCCGCCTTCGCCGATTACGGCTTTGACGCAGTTCGGATTCTGCAGCGTCTCCAGGTCTCGAATCGGGCGTGCTGCGGTGGCGATGTCGGCCCATGGGTTATCGACAAGGGCATTGGCAACGAGGTCGATCGAGCGTGGATCGATTTCCGGTTCATCGCCTTGGACGTTAACAAAGATTTCCACGTCCAAAAGTTGGGCGGCAACTTCGGCAAGCCGATCCGTACCGCTTTGGCATGCGGGACTCGTCATCACGCAATGCCCACCGAAGCCACTCACCTCTTTGGCCAGTTTCTCGTCATCGACGGCGATCGTGACGCCTTGTGAAATCGTCGACTTGCAGGCGGCTTCGTAGGTGTATTGAAGCACCGATTTCCCAGCCATGCGAAGCAATAGTTTTTCGGGCAACCGCGTCGAAGCTAATCGCGCGGGGATCACAATGTGAATGCGATTCATTGTTTGCTATGCCGCGTTGGCAACCAGTTCTTGGTGCACGTTCTCAATATGCGGGACGTCGATTTGATGGAGATCTTCCGCGTAGCCAACCATCAACGCAAGATCCGCGAGCCGATTGATGCGGCGGGGAATCCCCGAAGATCGCAGGTGGAGCATTTCAATCGCCTCGCGCGTAAACATCGTGTCTGCCGCTCCGCCCACGACGCGAAGTCGGTGAGCGATGTATCCGATGGTTTGGTCGCTTGTGAACCGATTTAAAATGCACTTCGCAGAGAGCCTGTCATCGAGTGATCGATAGCGTTCCACTTGAGTCAGCAAGGTGGTGTGTCCGGCGAGCACCAGCGTCATTGCCGACTCGGCTCGATTGCGATCGTGTTGCAGGTTGAGCAACAGTCGAAGTGTTTCAAGCTGGTCGGTGGAGGTCAGTACTTGGGCTTCGTCAACGACGACGACGGCATGCTTGCCTTCGTCGATATTTTTACGGAGGAATGTCGTGAGCCGTCGAAGCGTGATTCGTGCGGGTTCATCAGCAGCTCCGCTTTCTCCGGTCAATTCGTCGGCGATGTAGCCGAGTAACTGCTCGCCGCTTAAATGAGGAAACACGATGCGAGCGACGGGCGAATCGGTATCCGCAAGTCGATCGATCAATGTGTCCAATAGAAGCGTTTTTCCCATGCCACTGTCGCCACAAAGCGTCACGGCCGCGCGGCGACTTTGAACTGCATACTGTAGCTGCAAGAGTGCGGACTGATGCACGTCAGAAGCGTAGAAATACCGTTCATCTCCCCAATTCTCAAACGGGCGATCGGAGATCTTCCAGTGTGCTTCGTACATGACATCAACTTAGTGGTGAGATTGAGCAGGGAGGTTAATGGGACAGCGCCACCTTGAGACGAAAATGCCTTTTTTGCGGTCTTCATCAGCCGTTGGGCATTGGCTCCCGGTTCCCACGTGGAAACCGGGAGCTATCGCTCTGCGGCTGATGAAGGTGGCGATGTCCAATTAATCAGCGAAGTTTTCGACGATTCCGAGGCCAGCGACGCCGGCGTGACGAAGGTTGTTTTGCAGTTGATTCACCAACGACGGATTCGATTTCGTGACATCGACAACCACGATCGCCGCATCGATAGTCGACGCATACCGCAGCGGAACGACCGAATCAAACCATGGGCTTCCATCGATGATTACCAGGTCGAATGTATCTCGAAGTAACGACATCATCGCGTCAAATTGCTCCACAGAACAATCAACATTCGCCTGCGAGCAGATGGCCGGAATAACCGTGAATTGATCCTCGATCGAACGGACCGCGACTTCATCGAGCGGCAGACCGGCGTGCATCGCATCCAGCCAATCATTTTGAACTTCAAGGTGCAATGCATCTGCCAAACCCGCGTGGGATACGTCGGCATCCACGATCACTACTTTCAGGCCTGCGGCGGCAGCGGAAACGGCGATACCGATCGCGACGCTCGTGCGTCCCACACGACGTTCGGAGCTGGTGATCAAGATCGAACGAAGACCATCAGAAACGGCGTGATCAAGCGGAACCCCGATCGACTTCATTAACGATGCGTTACCAAACAACTCCACGATGGTGTCGGTGAACTCGAACGCGTCGACTTCCCAGACCGCTGCGAAAGGTGCCTTCCGAGTTTCGGCAAGGGTATCGCGAAGCAAGTTTGCGGCGCGATCATGGGTCTCTGCCGCCGCAACCGCTTCCTTTTCGGCCGTGATCTGAGCTTCTAGGATCGCTTTCTTTTGGAGGGCGATTTCAAGCTCCGCGAGTTTTTGCTCAACAAGTTTTTTTTCGGCGAGCTTCTGTTTCGCGAGATTTTCCTTTGCTAACTTTTCTTGTTCAAGCTTGAACGCGGCAGCATCTTTTTCAGCTCGCAGCTCGTGAGCTCGTTGCTCTTCAATGAGTTTCTCTTCTTCTCGCTTCAACTCGGCGAGTTTCTGTTCAGCAGCCTGTTGCTCGGCAAGCTTCTGCTCCACCAGCTTCTGTTCAGCGGCTCGTTTTTGGTCTGCCTTCAATCGTTTGGCACGCGCCAGTTCGGCGGCGACGGCCTTTTGCTCGGCGGCTTGGCGAGCCGCGATGGCCTGGTCTCTTGCGATCGCTTGACGATCCACTTCCATTTGCACATCACGAGCATAAGCCTCTGCCTTGGCGAGCGCAAATGCCGTCGCCTCATCAACATCGCGATTGACGCGTCGGACCAACGGTGCATCTTCGGTGGAGGCTGGCATGGCGCGTCGTTGGCGATGCGATTCATCAATGCGAAGATAATACGAGTCGGATGTGTCCTCGGCTGGCGTTGCTGCCGGCACCGACTCAGGTGCACCTCGCCTTCTGGGTGAGGTCATCGGAGCCGCGACCGCTGACGTTTGATCGTATGCGGTCAGGGTATGACTGACCGCGGACGGGTTCACTTGCGGTGCTTGAAAACGTCGCATTGGCGATACCGGAAAAAGACGAGCCGCGGTCGGTGCTGGTTGAGCCGCGGTCGGTGCTGGTTGAGCCGCGGTCGGTGCTGGTTGAGCCGCGGTCGGTGCTGGTTGAGCCGTGGGTGAGGGCGGTGATTGAACGGGGAGTCGACATACAGTCGGCGGGACAGACACGCGACTAGAACTTGGAGCGGCAGCGCTCGTTAGTCTCGTCGATCGGATGATCGGCGTGTGGCTAACGTCAACACGAAAATACGTTTCATCCAACAGATCACCGAGTGTCATCGTGACATCAGCATCCGTTGATGCTTGCTCGCCGGAGGCAGTCGGCTCACGTGTCGGTTTTTGATCCGAAAAATGAGGTGCAGCGACACCGTCGGACGATGACGCCTTCGTTTGGCTACGGCCGTATGCTTTCACAAAGGCTTGGTCGAGAAGGCTCATGATTCAGCTCCATTACTGACGCGGATGATTCGATTTTGTTTTGGCATCGCACGCGGCTCTTAAAAAGCGACACGATCGATGCGTCGGTGCTCAGCTCGTTTTCAAAAACCTTGCAGACTCTCAGGCATTCAACCAAACGTCGTGCTCGGCACTACTGAACTGGTGGACTTTGGGGGTAGGCAGCTTGCTGGACCGCCGTGGTATCGGGGGTTTGGACCACTGATGTTGTTCGGATATTGGTGTCCACTGGCGATCCCGGTAGGTACTTTGACCAGTCGGTGATTGGGTTGGGAGTCGCGGTAAGCTGATGAGACCGCGTTGGCGAATTTTCATCGGCCCACGGCACCATGACATTCGGGTCGATCGAGGGTGCGTTTGGTGTGCTTGTTTGAAGACTGGCCGTTTGCGCCGGATAGGTTGGCGTCGCTTGCGAACTGTCTTCCGCAGTATAGAAAGCCTCTCCGCCGCTTGGCGTTGGTACTGCCATGATGCCTGCAGTCGGCGATGAACCACCGAGCGGCAACTTTGTAGCCTGATGCGAGGGTGAGTTAACGCTGGACAATGGAGCTTCAAGCGATGCCATGGAGCCCAGTTCCGTTGCATTTCCAAGAAGTGCCTCGTTCGGGCTCGCTTGTGCGGACGAATTTTCGCTTGGTGGAAGCAGCGTTGTGGAGTTCGATGTCATCGGCGAAACGTTTGATGAGGGCTGAGAAGCACTCAGCATTTCAACCTTTCGGTTGGGCTGAAGACGTTCGAGTGAATCCGCGGTCCCACTGGCTTGCGCCGAATCGTTCTTTGCTGTATCGAGCGGGCCGGCTAACACCCGCTCGACTGCTGGCTGCGAATTCATCTCCGCTTGCCCGGGGACCGGCATCTCCGTTATCGCCGGTTGATCGCTCGTTGGATTCGCGGTTTGTACAACGTTGTCATTGGACAAATTGGGTTTGCCGCCAGGCATCCGTCGTCCGGTGACCCATGCCGCAGATACAATCACGAGCAATGTCACGACCAAGATGATTCGCGAACCGACTCGCTCCATCCAGCTTCGCCCCATAGGCCCCGCTGCTGAATAGAAATCCCGTGTCGTCGGAGTCGGGTTCGGTTCTGATGCAACGACCTCCGCACTACGATGAGCCACCGTGTCGGTTAGCTCCGCAGGTGGGGTTGGCAATTGATTGAATCGGCTTGGGCTCGCTACCACGGCCTCTGGAATCGGTGTTGCCTGAGAATAATATGCGTTTGAAGCGACAGAGGACTTCTCGACAACTGCTTCGGCCGAGATATTCGTCGATTTGTACGTCGATTTGTTCGGCCCGTTTCCTCGCGTCCGCAGATTCGGAAGACGAAAAAGTATCGGAGCCGCATCGTCTAAGCAAGTTTTTTGACGGGAAGTATTCATGTTGCGGATCGTCCTTGACGGATCATTTCAAAGGCAATTGCTGACCAATCCGCGGACAGAGCGGCGGTGCAGCCTATGGCTATCCTCAGTTATCGGTAACGGTCGCACCGGTCTTGAGGGATTTGCCGAATAGTTAAAATGCAGGGCATTGGCAGCCTGGCGAGTTTCTGGCGTTTGTTTCATCAAATCATCTTCGGTTAGAACCTTGTCGGATTTCCGCTGTCCAATGACAATGCCGACTTCCCATTTTTTTTCGCCGATCCACGCATCCACGAATACCAATGCTTCGCTCTGAACCGACGCTGACTCTTCTTCCCGAACTTATTCGCGAGCGGATCCTTGTCCTTGATGGGGCGATGGGGACGATGATCCAGCGTTTAGATCTGGATGAGGCGGCGGTTCGAGGCGATCGGTTTGCCAAACACCACAAAGATCTGAATCGTTTTTCCGACATCCTCTGTCTGACCCACCCCCAGAAAATCACCGATATCCATCGAGCGTATTTGGAAGCCGGTGCCGACATTGTGGAAACGAATTCCTTCGGCGCTTCGCCCGTCGGGATGATCGAATTTGATCTGCCGATGGAATTGGTCGACGAGATCAATTTCGCGGCGGTGAAGTGCGCCAAGAAAGCGACGGACGAGTTCTCCGAAAAAACGCCTGACCGTCCCCGCTTCGTTGCCGGCTCGATCGGCCCGACCAGCCGTCAAACCGCGATCAGCACTCGCGTCGATGATGCGGCTCACCGTGACGTGACGTTTCACGAAATGGTGGATAGCTATCGCATGCAGGTGGAATCGTTGGTCAAAGCGGGGGTCGATATCCTTCTGCCCGAAACTGCGATCGACACGTTGAACTTGAAAGCGTGCTTGTTCGCGATTGAACAATACTTCGTGTCCGGCGGCCGTCGTGTGCCAGTCATGATCAGCGGCACGTTCAGCAACGGTGGTCGCACGTTCGTCAGCGGGCAAAGTGTCGAAGCATTTGTGACCGCGGTGTCGCACTTCCCATTGCTGTCGATTGGCATGAACTGCGCCCTCGGCCCTGATGTGATGCGTCCTCATTTGGAAGAGATGTCCAAGGTCTCACCCGTTCCGATTAGCTGCCATCCCAACGCGGGCCTGCCAAACGAGATGGGGCAATACGATCTTGGTCCACGAAAGATGGCCGAGATGATTGCGGACTTCGCTTCCAATCAATGGATCAACATCGTCGGCGGTTGCTGCGGCACGACGCCCGATCACATTCGTGCGATCAGCCAAGCGGTTGCCAAGATCAAGCCACGGCAAGATATCTCCAGCCCCATTTACACTCGTCTCTCCGGTCAACTGCCGTTTGTGATGCGGCCCGAGATTCCGTTCACGATGATCGGCGAACGTACCAACGTGACTGGCAGCCGCAAGTTCGCGAACTTGATCCGCGACGAGAAGTATGACGAAGCGGTCGATGTGGCTCGCGAACAAGTTGTCAACGGTGCCTCGGTGATCGACATCAACTTTGATGACGCACTGCTTGATGGAGCCGAAGCGATGACGCGTTACTTGCGATTAATCGCTGGTGACAGCATCGCGGCATCCGTCCCCGTGATGATCGACAGTAGCAAGTGGGAAGTCATCGAAGCGGGATTGCAGAATGTCCAAGGCAAGGCGATCGTCAACTCGATTTCGCTGAAGGATGGCGAAGCAAAATTTCTCGAGCGTGCCCGCTTGGTTCGGCAATACGGCGCCGCGGCCGTCGTCATGGCCTTCGATGAAAAAGGACAAGCCGCCACCGAAGATGATAAGGTTGCGATCTGCAAGCGAGCTTACAAGTTGTTGACCGAAGAAGTGGACTTCCCGCCGGAGGACATTATCTTCGATCCAAACATCCTGACCGTGGGTACAGGGATTGAAGAGCACAACAATTACGCCGTTGACTTCATCGAAGCCGTTCGGCGAATCAAGAAAGAATGCCCAGGAGCAAAGACGAGCGGCGGTGTCAGTAACATCAGCTTCAGCTTCCGTGGCAACGACCGCGTCCGCGAAGCGATGCACTCCGCGTTTCTCTACCACGCCGTCCGTGCGGGATTGGACATGGGCATCGTCAACGCCGGGCAACTGGAAATCTACGAAGAGATCCCGAAAGATTTGCTGCAGCATGCCGAAGATCTTTTGCTCAACCGTCGGCCCGATGCGACCGACCGGATGCTGGAATTATCCGAAACATTCAAAGGCGTTGCCGGTGCAAAGAAAACAGGCGAAGACCTGACGTGGCGTGAAGCCCCGGTTCGCGATCGGCTCAAGCACGCTTTGATCAAAGGCATCGACAAGTTCATCGTTGAAGATACTGAAGAGGCTCGCACCCAAACGACGCGATGCCTTGATGTGATCGAAGGACCGCTGATGGATGGCATGCAAGTCGTCGGTGACCTGTTCGGCGAAGGCAAGATGTTCCTTCCCCAAGTCGTGAAGTCGGCTCGCGTGATGAAGAAAGCCGTCGCTTACCTTGAACCGTTCATGGAAGAGGAAAAAAAAGCCGGCGGCGATACCACGATTTCAACTCGCGGTAAGTTCTTGATTGCGACCGTCAAAGGTGATGTGCACGACATCGGCAAGAACATCGTCGGCGTCGTGTTGCAATGCAATAACTACGAAGTTATCGATATGGGCGTCATGGTTTCCGCCGAACGAATCCTTGACGAAGCCGTCAAGATTGGTGCGGACATAATCGGCTTATCAGGGTTGATCACGCCAAGCTTGGACGAGATGGTTCACGTCGCGCGAGAGATGAAGCGACGAGAAATGAACATTCCGCTGTTGATCGGCGGGGCGACGACCAGCGCAAAGCATACTGCGGTGAAGATCGCGCCGGCGTATGAGTTCCCGGTTGTTCACGTGTTGGACGCGAGCCGCAGCGTCGGTGTCGTTGAGAAATTGATCAGCAAAGAACGACGCGCTGATTTCATCGCCGAGAACGTCAAGTTGCAAACCGAATTGGTCGCCAACTATCGCGAGCGTCAACAAAAACTGACACCCTATGCCGATGCATTTGCAAAACGATTCGCGACGGATTGGAACACTATACAAATCGATACACCGGCGTTCACGGGTATCCGAGTGCTGAATGAGTATCCGCTAGCCGACCTTCGTGAATACATCGATTGGTCCCCGTTCTTCATGACCTGGGAATTGAAGGGCAAGTTCCCGAAGATTTTCGAAGACTCTTTCGTCGGAACGCAGGCTCAAGAGTTGTATGACGATGCGAACAAAATGCTTGACGAAGTCATCGCCAAAAAGTGGTTGACCGCGAACGCGGTTTATGGATTCTTCCCCGCGGCGAGTGAGGGGGATGATGTCATCCTTTATACCGACGAGTCTCGCACGAAGGAACGTTGCCGCTTCCATTGGCTACGTCAGCAGTGGGAACGCAAAGGCCAAAATGATTACCGGTCGCTGGCGGATTACATCGCACCGGTCGGAACTCGGAAAGACTACATCGGTGCGTTCGTCGTCACCACGGGTATCGGTTCCGACAAGCTGACCCAAAAATACAAGGAAGCGCAAGACGATTACAACGCAATCATGGCACAAGCGATCGCGGATCGATTGGCCGAAGCGTTTGCCGAACGACTCCACATGATCGCGCGCAGCGATTGGGGTTACGGCAAGACAGAATCGCTAGGCCACGATGCGCTCATCGAAGAGCAATATCGTGGTATCCGACCCGCGCCGGGCTATCCGGCGTGTCCTGATCACACCGAGAAGCAAACCTTGTTTAACCTTCTCGATGCGGAGAAGAACGCGGGCGTGGAATTGACCGAGAGCTACGCGATGACGCCTCCTGCAAGCGTCAGCGGTTTGTACTTCGCACACCCCGATGCTCGTTACTTCACCGTCGATCGCATCACGAAGGATCAGGTCGTCAATTACGCCGAACGCAAAAAGATGCCACTCCGCGTCGTTGAGCGATGGTTGGCACCGAACTTGGCGTACGACCCGGATTGATCACGGTTGATCACGGTTGATCACGGTTGATCACGGTTGATCACGGTTGATCACGGTTGATCACGGTTGATCACGAATCGCATCAATCAATTGCGAAATCAATCGGCGAGCGTTACTGCTCGACCATCTTTAGCAACGTTTCTCGGACGAGTTGAATGTTCGCATTGGGATTTCGTTTTTTGGCTTGTCCGAGCAATGAGCCGATCGCTTGTTGCTTTCCGCCGCGAAGATCCGCGACGATTTGGGGATTGGCGTCGATCAATTCTTGGCAAAGCGTTTCCAGCTCGCTCGAATCAACCGCTTCGATACCCAACGCCTCGATGGACGCTTCGACGGTTCCGTGGTTCTTCAGCATGTGAGCAAAGACGTCACGAGCTCTCGCGTTATCGAGCTTGTTGGATGAAACGCGATGGAGCAAGTCGCCCAGCGAAATGGCGGATACCGGAAACTTCGTGATCTCCAGCCCCTCTTCCTTGATCGTCCGCATCACGTCTTGAAGCAACCAACTGCTCGTTCGTTTGCCATCGCCGGAAACTTCCGCAGCGGTTTCGAAGTAGGTAATCATCGCGGTGCCTTGATTGACGATCACGTCGGCGTCATAGGCTTTGATGCCGTACTGGGTCTGCAATCGCGACCGAACCTGGGCGGGCAATTCGCCCAACGCTTCGCGTGCCGCGTCGACTTGTTCCACGGGAATGCGGATGGGCAACAAGTCTGGATCGGGGAAATAGCGATAATCCGCCGACGCTTCTTTTTCGCGCTGGGCAAAGGTTTGTTCGCGGTCATCATCCCAACCGCGAGTGACCTTGGGATTGTTTTCGATCGTCGCGCCGGTCTCTTCCCAGGCGATGTATTGGCGACCGATTTCGTACAGAATCGCTCGTTCGACGGCGCGAAAGCTGTTCATGTTTTTGATTTCGACGATCGGTGTGATCGCCCATTGGCCATCGACATCGATTCGCAGATTGACGTTCGCATCGACTCGTAAACTGCCTTCCTGCATTTCGCAATCGGAGACGTCCAAGTGCGTCAGCAACAATTTAAGCTCCGTCAAGAACGCCTTCGCCTGCGCCGCGGAACGCATGTCGGGCTGTGTCACGATTTCGAGCAGAGGTGTGCCGCAGCGATTCAGGTCGATGCGTGAATCGCCACTTCCCGACGCTTCGTCATGAATGCTTTTGCCGGCGTCTTCTTCCAGGTGAGCGCGAATGATGCCAACGCGGCACATCGCTTCTTCGTTCGCTGGATCGACCACTTCCAAAAACCCATCGGCACAAATCGGCAGATCGAATTGACTGATCTGATAACCCTTGGGTAAGTCAGGATAGAAGTATTGTTTACGGTCCCACTTCGTCATCGGCGGGATCGAACAATCCAGCGCAAGCCCCGTGCGAATGGCAAGCTCAATCGCCCGCTCATTCATGACCGGCAAGGCACCCGGCATGCCTAAGCAGACGGGGCAAACTTGTGTATTGGGCGCCGCACCAAACGTTGTCTCGCAACGACAAAAAAGTTTTGTCTTTGTCTTGAGTTGAACGTGTACTTCGAGCCCAATGATGGTTTCAAACGTATAGGTTGTTTGCAGGGAAGCGTTCATCGTGAAGGCCTCTTGGTGTGGTGATCGGTGTTGGCTTGGAAACATGCGGCAGATCGCAATAGCGAAACTTCTCGCAGCGGCGGAGCTTGCAATTGAATCCCAATTGGCAAGCCATCCACCGACAGGCCGCCGGGAATGGAGATCGCGGGCACGCCGGCTAAGTTAGCACCAACGGTGAAAAGATCGCACAAATACATTTGAATCGGATCATCCAATTTCTCACCAAGCCGAAATGCGGGCGATGGTGTGACGGGACCTAACAAAAGATCGACACTTTCGAACGCGGCGTCGTAATCATCACGAATCAGACGGCGAGCCTTCAGAGCTTTCAGGTAATAGGCATCGAAGTAACCGGTACTTAGCGCATAGGTGCCGACCATGATGCGGCGTTTGACTTCGGGACCGAATCCTTCGTCGCGGCTGCGACAATACATCGACACCAATGATTTCGTCGCGTCGGCAGATTGCGAGCGATGGCCGTAGTGAGCGCCGTCGTAGCGGGACAGGTTGCTGCTCGCTTCACACGGCGCGATCACATAGTAAGTCGGCACCCCATAGCTGCTGTGCTTAAGCGAGACATCGACGATCGATGCACCGGCATCTTTGAAGACTTCGATCGCTGCTTTTACCGCGGACCGCACTTCATCGTCCAAACCATCATGATCGATCGCGTCACGCAGAACACCGATCCGCACACCTTTCAAGTCGGTTGCTTTCGTTGCGGAGACGTAATCTTCATTGGCGAGATTGAGCGACGTCGAATCGCGAACTTCATGGCCACCGATGACTTGCATCAAGAGCGCGGTGTCTTGAACGGACCAGCCCATCGGTCCGACTTGATCAAGGCTGCTGGCGAATGCGATCAAGCCATATCGGCTCACGCGTCCGTAGGTTGGCTTCAGTCCCGTGATGCCACAAAATGCCGCGGGTTGGCGAATCGAACCGCCGGTATCGGTGCCGAGGCTAAGCGGGACGCTGCCTGCGGCGATTGTTGCTGCCGCACCACCGCTGCTGCCGCCGGGCGTGTAGGTTTCGTTCCATGGATTTCGCGTCACACCGAAGGCGCTGTTCTCCGTGCTCGCGCCCATCGCGAACTCGTCCATGTTGGTTTTGCCAACGATCACCGCATCCGCGGCTCGCAGTTTTCCAACGACGGTTGCATCGTAGGGTGGCCGAAAATTTTGCAGCATTTTCGATGAGCACGTTGTTGGCATGTCGCGAGTGCAGAGCACGTCTTTGACGGCGACCGGCACGCCCGCGAGCACACCGAGCGATTCGCCTGCGGCGCGTCGACGATCCACCTCAGCCGCTTTCGCTAAGGCGGAGTCCTCGGCGACATGCGTGTATGCGTTGATCGATGGCTGAGTGCGGCGAATGGAATCGAGCGACGCTTGAGTGATCTGGACCGCGGTCAAATCACCGGAAGCTTGCAAGCGAATCAGTTCGCTGGCGGAATCGAGAGGAATCGAAGGGTCCACGGGCATCGCGTTGGTTGAAAGCGTGAGATTGGTGTCATGGAAGCCGGTCAGGCGAGGCGGCATTGAGGATACTACGCCGGTGCCTGTATCCAAAGCCTAGCTACACAGCCCGCAGGTCCAGAAACCAACGAAACCCCGCCGCGATGAAGCGTTGCGATCCGCTGAACGCGGCACAAACCGACTCCCAAGCCTCGCCCCGCTTCGCGTCCGCTGAAATAAGGATCAAACGCGTGTTTCCTCGCCTCGTCGCTCAATCCTGGCCCGCTGTCGCCGATATGGATTATCGCCACCCGTTTTTCGTGCATCCGTTCCAGCGAACAGGATAATTCGACGCGTCCACCGATTCCGATCGCCTCGATCGAGTTCCGGACCAGCGATCGGACCGCTTCCGTCATCATCGCGCGGTCCGCTTGGACGGTTACGACGGTATTTGGCTTCGTGATGATCAGCTCAATCCCGCGTCCTGGAATCGTTGACTGCAACTGCTTCACCACGCTGGTCAAAACCGCGGTCAATTCAACCTCCGTGACATGCGGTTCGGGCGGATGTGCGTAGAACATTAGGTCCGCCACCATCTCGTGCGCCCTCATCGATTGATCTACCACCCTTTGCAAACTGGTTCGTCGTGACGCATCGGCTTCGTCGCGCATCAAGCCTTGAGCCCGCGCGGAAATGTTGGCAAGCGGATTGTTGATCTCGTGACTCAAACCATAAGCAAACTGTTTCAATGCCGCTCGTTTCGCCTCCGCGAGCGCATCCCCAAATGCCGCTCCCAGCGTTTGATTGCGGCGAAGTCGCCGAGCCAGCAGCGGAAGATTCAATTTCGAATCCTCGTATCGCGACGTCTCACCACCGCGAACGATGATCGGTGTGATTTCATCCTTGATCTTTGGCCACGAATCGATCACCGCATTTGGCACTGCAGGCCCAGTCAACGCCAGCCACTGGTCGGCCGAGCTCATCCATTTCGACAACGGCATGCGGATGAACGACTCATGAAGTTCATTCCATCTCGCGACATAGCAATCGCGATCATCGGGAGCGCCAAGAAACGCATCACCGGACGCGAAGTAATCGGAAAGCCTTGACAATAGTTCAACAGCCATCGAGTTCAGTGAAACTTCGCGTTCCACTTTTCGTCGGTCACAAACCAAAACCGCGAAAATCGCTAACGTAGGATCACTCCGCATTTGATCCGTGAAATCGCTGGCCGAAGATTCGCCGGTCACTCGCGGATCGACCAACGCCGCTGCGATTAAATCAACGGCTGGTCGAGAAAGCGGTAACCACCAGCGGCTGCCAGCAATACGGATGGCGGGCAGCCAACTCATCAGCGATTCTCCGGAACTTGCAAACGTTAACCAACCGCGCTGCTGCGTTCGATGTCAAGCAAATCGCAAGCTCGGTCCAGCAACTCCTCGACCGCAAACGGTTTTTGCATGAAGTCATTGGCACCGGCATGCTTGAGCGCTTCGACCTTGTCCTGCTCAACCATTCCGGAGATGCAAAGAATTTTAACCGAGTCGAGAGCCGAATCGCTTCGCACTCGATGGCAAACTTCTTTCCCGTTGATATCAGGCAGCATGACGTCCAAGACGACCAAGTCAGGGCGAAATTCTTTGACACCCATGCCAGCGTCAAAGCCATTGTCAGCCGTGCGGATTTCGAAACGTCCGTCACGCTGAAACCCTTCGCTGATCAATTCCACCAGATCTTCGTCGTCGTCGACGATCAGCAGCTTCTTTTTGCCGCTTTCGAGCGCATCGGTGGGGATGCCGTTATCCTTCATGAAGGTGTACAACTGTTCCCGCGGGATTCGGCGAAACCGGCTGCCCGGGACGCGGAAACCTTTTAAGGATCCATTATCAAAACAACGGATAATGGTTTGCTGGCTAACTTTACAGATCTTAGCCGCTTCACCCGTGGTGAAAACTGTTTTCGTGCTCATGATAGAAGTCGTCCTCCCTGCGTGACGAGCCCGCTTTGCGTAATACAAATCGACGCGTTTGCTTCGAGCCACGGCAAAGCGAAACTCGAAACGTGTGGCCAGAAAGCCATGCAACGGAGCGTCTATACCAGACTGCCCGGATTGCCGCACTACCATCTTTACCGCAATGCCTTGTTCACGCTTCAAACTGCGTGAAGAACGCAAGCGGTAAAGGGCTCCATGTCCCACTAGATAGCCAATCTTGCCACGTCCGCAGAATATACCCATCTTGCGTATCAGGTCAACGTCGATTTGCCGGTCGATAATTTTCCGGCTCAGTTGACCGCCGCATCGTTGCAACCCTCCGCGTGGCGAAAATCTTCAATCCGTTTTTACGTACGGTCGATTCGACTGCTAGATTGGATTGGTTAGTTGATACCAATCAAGATAGAATTGAATGGCAAGACTTTGGTTGGTGGGGAGTGGAATGACGCGAACAAAAAAAACAATCGCCGTCGCTTTTGCGCTCGCCAGTCTGTCTGCGGGTCCAAGCCACACCGCCGTCGCGCAATCGACCTCGTTAACTCTCACCGCATCTTCGTCGTCGATTGACCGCGAAACCCTCGATCGGTTGCACTCGCCGATCCTACGCAGCGACCTGGGACTGCTAGGCGCGCAAAGTTGTGCCGCGGCGAGTTGTCATGGTGGACCACATCCCGGCATCGCACAGCCCTGGACAAGTCGCGGTGCGGAGTATCCGCTGTGGTTCGAGAACGATCCGCACTCCAAGTCTTGGAAAACGATCAGCAGTGATGAAAGCGTCGCGATGATGCGGCGACTCAACATCATGGACGGCAATCAGATCGTTGATCACGCGGGTTTCGATAATTGCCTCGCTTGCCACAACACCACCAAACGTTTTCATGAGCCGCGAAGCTCGGTGGAACGAAAAGAAGGGGTGGGATGCTCAGGATGTCACGGTCCCGAAGAACTTTGGAGCGGCACGCATTTTCAATATGGTTTTGATTCGCGTGGAAGCACCGAGATCGGGTTCGTTGCCAACGAAGATCTGCTCACCCGCGCTCGAACTTGTGCGGCTTGTCATGTCGGAGACAAAGATCGTGACATGAACCATGACATCATCGCCGCGGGCCATCCGGCGCTGCGTTACGAGTTCGCCACGTTCCATGCTTGGCAACCAAAGCATTGGCGAGATACCGAAGCGGGCGTCAAGACTTACTACGAAGCACAGCTCTGGCTCGCCGGACAAATCGCGGCCGCCGATGCATCGCTTTCGCTGCTTCAAGCTCGTGCGACCGACAGTCACTCGATCAGCCAATGGCCTGAGTTGTCGGCTTACGATTGTTCCTCATGTCATCACTCGCTTGGTTTGAAGAACGCGCGACCAACCCCCGCGGTTGAAACGGGACAAGCGATCGCGCCACTGTCGATGTGGAACACGGCAGGCCTGCTGTGGGTGATCCGGTATCGAATGGAACAGGGTGAAGCAACGCGTGAGGATGAACGACTCGCCTTTGCTTTGGAAGACGTTCGCCGCGTGATGGAATCGGGCCCTCGCCCCAGTGCAACCGAAGCCTCCGCCGCCGTTCACGTAGCCAGAGTGGCGATCGCAGCCTGGGTCGATGGCGCGGCCGGCCAGTCCGAGCGAGCGATGTTCCGCAGCGATCGCTTGGGCCGAGTTGCCGCAGCCGCAGCCGGAAAGACTCGTTCGTTTGATACCTGGGAATCGGCGGTGCAACTTTATCTGACCGCCGTGGCGGCGCGAGAAAGCTGGCCCGGTGGACCGAGCGGGCCCTTGCTGGATACGAGCGAAAAACTTCGCCGGGGTTTAGCGTATCCTCAGCAAACGAGCAGCCCCGAGTTTTCTCTCCGTGAGAAAAAGGGGCCCACTGCAACGCGAACCGAAGTGCGACGCTCGACGTTAGAACTGGTGGGCTGGCTCGGACCGATCTCGCTCGACCAAGAACCGATGCCCGCAGAATCGGAGCCCGCGCCGGAACAATTGCAACGCGACCTTGAACTTCTGCTAAAACAAATCGCAGAGCGATGGGAAGAAGAACGCAAATCGTTGCCGCCTCCCGCTGCATTGCCAAAACCAGGTGACGTCGCTCCCCAACCAACGCAAGCACTACCGGTACCAACCGAACCAATACCGCCGCCGACGAAACCAAAGCCGACGGTTACACCTGAAGACTTTTTGAAACAACTCGAAGCACTTCAGGGCAATTCGCCAGACGAGTGACCATGATGAAATTTGCGACGATGCATTCCGATCTGCTGCCAACGCCACCGATGTTCCGCTCGTTGATGTTGATGACGGCTTGGATTTTCTTTGCATCCCATTTTGCCACCCAGACGTCATTGGCTCAAAACCTCGCGTCGTCCGATGGCGACAACGCGGGTTCAGGCGACCCGGTGTTCGCTTCTTGGCAAAAACAAGCCGGCGTGCAAGCTTGCGGCCAGTGTCATTACGAAGCCGGAGGCGGTGCGTTTGCGAGGCCCGATGTTTCGTTCAGCAAGCAGAACGAACTGCAGTTTTGGCTCGCCAATGATAAGCACGCGATCGCTCGCCGACGAATCGAACCACTGACGGTCGATGAACTGCGAAAGGAAATGTTTTCGCGTCGCTCGGATTTAGGAATTGCGACGTTTCCCGCGGATTGGTTTGGCGCGAGCAATGTGTTGAGCCGCCGGATTTGTGACAAGCTTGGCTATGACGTTTCCAAGCCTGAAGGCTACGCGCTGTTTCGCAACAATTGCTTAACCTGTCACGGTGGCTACAGCGGTGACGTCGACAACGTGCACTTTGCGAAAGACGAGGGCGCTCAACCGGGCATCTCCTGCAATTATTGCCACCAGATTGATGGCAACATGGCCTGGATTCAGCAACACGGCATTCAGGGCGCGGCGAAGCAGTGGCGCAACCTGGCGCCAGAGCAGAAGGTCGCCGCGGGCATGCGAGACTTGGTGAATGCGAAAACGCAAGCCGCGAATTGCTATGACTGCCACATCGGAAATCGCGACAAAAACATGTTCGTCAATCACGTCATGTATGCCGCTGGTCATCCGCCGCTTCCTGGGATCGAGCTGCAAACCTTTTGCACATCGATGCCACAGCACTGGCAAAGCGAATCGGCTTTGTATGAATCGCTGAGTGACTTTGAGGGGCGAGATGAATACTTCCGAGTGAATTTCCCAGCCCTGTTTGCGGGCGATCCGGCAAAGACGATTTCGCCGAAAGCGACCTATTGGAATACGCGCAAGATGATCGTAGGTGCATTGGCGGCTCGGCTCCACAGCGTTGATCTGATGCTCGCGTCGACGACCGACGATCGATGGGCGGACTATTCGCTTTATGACTGTGCCGCGTGTCATCATGAACTGCGTGAACCGAGCCAACGACAAGCTCGCGGTTACGTAGGCGCCCCCGGTCGGCCGAGACAATCCGAATGGCCCGAGACGCTGCTGTCCGTAGCCATTGATGTGGCGGGCTCGGACTTGAGAGCGAATATCGATGCGACCGAAACGAAACTTGCGGCGGCATTCGCACAGACACCGTTTGGTGAACCCGCGGTTGTCGCGTCGATTGGGAAAGAGTTGCAATCGTCACTTCAGACGGTGATTGATCGCGTTCAAGGAAAGCCGATCACCTCGATCGCCGCTCGCGAAGTGATCCGTCGATTGGCCTCAACGCCTAAAGACAAGTTGCTTGTCTATGATTCTGGCCGTCAAATCGTTTGGGCGATTCAAGTGATTGCCGAAGAGCTCGCAAAGCAAGGGGAGCCACTGCCGGAGGCGTTGGCCGCCAAGATCGCCGCGCTAAGCGATGCGTCCGAAACCGGCATCGAGGCGAAACTGCCTGCGGGACGCCAGGTATTTATTTATCCTGACAATTTGTATGAGGATTTAAATCGCAAATCGGCTTATTCCTCTGACGAATTAGCTGAGCGTCTCGCGGTCATCGCGAAGGAAATCGAAGTTCGCCCCGCCGTTCCGGCCGTCGCGGCACGATAAGGTATACAGCGGCTCTCTTAGAAAAACTGGTTCTGCTTGGATTTTAGTGGCAAGGGTGAGGTTCGATTTCGGTCTTTCGACCTCGGAACAGGGCGGTGGATTTTTGCAGGCATCCGCTCCTGCGTCCCATGATTTGGCAGCAGACGTTGA
>Ga0105050_10002269_pt1 | contig 27755 bp, 22 predicted proteins | sample FRY01_FD_78088 | JGI IMG/M metagenome (GOLD analysis project Ga0105050, IMG submission 78088) | Freshwater microbial communities from Lake Fryxell liftoff mats and glacier meltwater in Antarctica - FRY-01 | ecosystem: Environmental > Aquatic > Freshwater > Ice > Glacier meltwater ...
CGCCCAGTCAATTTTCGTGCGCCGCTCCGTAACCCGAACCACACGGCGGCCCGCCAGCGGTTCACAGAACATGAACAGGTTGCAGGTCCCATGGCGAACATACTCACTGTCGATTCGCAAGGGATCGCCGGGACGCATGGGCAGCGGCGTGCGAATTTCGCCAACCAGTTGTTTCGAAGCTTCGTCCATACAAATTACGGGAAAACGCGGGTCAAATGGACGCGCATAGACATCCAGAACATCTTCCATTCTCCAGACAAATTCCGCATCATGTTCTTTGGGCAGACACCAGGACTGATGCAGCCACGGCTTTACGACATTTTTTTTAGAGTCCGACGAATCGTTTCATGGCTGATCGATGAGACGATCTGCAACTCAACAACTTTGTCTGCCAGCAGTCGCAGGGTCCATCTCGCTCGACCTTTCGGAGCAGGTCCGCAACTGACGGCAATCAGCTTTGCTTCGGCTCTGCCATCCAGTTTTGGCTGTCGTGAGGGACTTCTTTGCGGACGACGCTCCAACACCTCGTCGATCCCCAGTTCCACCCACTGCTGCCGAATGTTGAAGACAGTTTTTGCCGACACGTCGAGCGCCTCAGCAATCTCGGGGTCCGTGTAGGCCGGCGATCCTTCCGCCTGATCGGCCTTCAACAGAATCCTCGCGCTCGTCAGTTTGAGGGCGGAAGGTTTCACGCCGGATTTCTGGGAACCTTTCTTTACCAGATCTTCGAGGTCGTGGCGTTCTTCATTCGAAAGCTGAACAATATACGTCTTCGTCATGGCTCCATCCTTGGAACTGGGATTGAAAATCAACCGAATTCCAAGGGCTATACAACCAGTAAACTCAACTAGGCCAGACCACTCGTGTGGGATTGTCAGGTGAAAACGTCATCGGATGGCCAGCAGGAACGCCGTAGGTTTGTCCACCACGGCGCGGGAAGGGGATCGAGCAATCTGGCGGCGTCTCTTCGCCGTATCCGCTCTGCGGACGGAAGGTGGGCGAGCACTGCCTCGAGGGTCTGTTCGAGGCCGATAAATACCGCTGCACGCTCGGCGGTCGGCATGCCGAACACATGTCGGGCGTCGGTCGCGATCGTATCCCTTTCAGTCGGCATTGAATACGGGAGCGACTGCATGATTGATTTGGTTTTTGTAGGATCGTGAGTCTCGCGGTCGATTCGCAAATCTATTGTACGTACAGCGACTATCCCGCAAGCCGAGATCGTGCGATCGCTGGGGGCCTCGGCTTTTTCGCGGGACCCCGTGGATTCATTCCATGGATGTCACTACCGAGATGGCGCGGGAGTCCGCAGCATCGATGGCTTTTTTGCGGCCTAGGCGTTGCCTCGCAGTACCCAAATCAACACGTCAGTGTTAAAGAGCATTGAATCTGCTCCGACGAAGCTCGCGAACGTACGCAGCTACATCCTTTGTCGCATGACGATCCGCCCATATGCCAAACGCGCCATGGTCCTTGGCCTTGCAGACCGAAGCGACGCCCTGGTCATCGATGGGCTGCATAATCGCCGCAGGCTTGCCGCAGTAGAGCACGGTCACTCTTTCCTTGCGGTGTAACGCCTTAATGATTTCGCTCGTTGTTTTCCGCCGATCGACAAACGAAGCTCTCATACCGCTGACTCCTAGGGAACACTCCTCCTATACACTGTAGACGCCTTCGGCCGGGCACAATCGTACTTTTGCCGGTTGACGCTGACTGATGAAGGGCTTGTGAACGCAAGATGCAAGTGTCCAAACCAACCGTTTCCGAGCCTGACAAACGAATTCGGACACCGTAAAATCGCTGCCGCGGGAGGCCACCAGGACGACGGTGGAGGCACAACTGGCAACGACCTCTTCGACATGCTAGCTTACTTCCAGAGAGGGGACTCCCTTCTCTGGCAATCCGCTTCGCAGGTGCCTGCTGATTGCCCGACTCTTCCTTGTCTAGAAACTTTTTAGGGGGGTTCTCCATGACACTTTCAACCGGATTCAAAATGAAAACCAATCGCCGAACGGGTTTGACTGTTTTAGTTTTGTCGCTCGTCGCCTCAGTGGCCCTCGGGACATTGGCTCTATCGGGCACATCGCTGGCTCTAGCCGGCTTATGGGAATGCAACCGCTGCCATCAGCAGTATCAGGGAAACACACCCCCTCCTTTCGTAAAATGTCCGGCCACGGACAATAAGCAAAATCATTGGTGGATCAAAAAATCCTAGTCCGTATTTTACGGAACAATACCGGCGAAACATCTGCGGGTCCGTTTGCGAAACCTTTCGGTCTTTGGACCGTTGAAGGCTGTGTTGCCTGCCACGATTGGGCAAAAGATCGGGTGCGATTTTAGATCGGGTAGGATTGTCATTGACGCTCGTCGTTTCCGATGACAGGCACACAAAGCGATCCCGCGTTTGGAAATCCACCGTTTGGGATTGAATCCGATGCACCTCCGCTGCTTAAAAATGTGTTTGCCACTAGGTATCACCAGCCTGATTGTGATACTGGGCCTTTCAGTAGCAGGGGCCGCCACTGGCAAACCAGACCCTGCGACCAAGGCCTCGCAAGCTCGACAAAAAGCTGGGAATAAACCTCCCTCGCAGGCGCTTGGCAAACTTCCCGAGGCCGTCTTAAAAGAGCCCAAGGGATCGGTCATGCAGGTCGCCAAGATCGACCGCTCGACTCGCAAAGAAGTTACCGCTGCTGCTGCTAGGATCGACACTCTCCTGGAGAAACATTGGCAGGAACATTCCGCCACGCCGAGCGAACCGCTCGCTGACCCTCAATTTGTTCGCCGCATTTTTCTGGAACTGGCTGGCAGGATTCCTACATTCGATGAAACGACTGCCTTTCTCGATGCCAAGTCGCCCGCCAAGCGAGCCGGCCTGATCGACACGCTGCTGGAGAGCCCCGATTATGTCAGCCACACATACAACTTCTGGGCCGACATTCTCCGCCTCAGCGAGCGGCCGCAGAAGGATCTCTTCTTTGAGCCCTATCTCGACTGGGTGAAGCGTTCGATTGCAACCAACAAGCCGTATGACGCATGGGTGCGGGAGATGCTCACTGCCAACGGCAAGGTCTGGGACAATCCGGCCGTTGGATTTCAACTCCGCGACAAGGGAATGCCGCTGCCCTATGTCGACAACACGGTGCGTGTTTTTCTCGGCACTCAAATTGGCTGCGCCCAGTGCCACGACCATCCCTTTGACGACTGGACTCAGCACCAGTTTTACGAATTGGCAGCTTTTACAACCGGCACTCGCATGCGGGTGGCGGGTGGCCGCACGAAAAAAGACAGCGGCCTTTCAAAAGAGGAGTCCCGCGAGGCGACGAAGGAGGCTCGCCAGTCGAACGCCGAGGCCTTGCGTCAGATCCGTGAGATTACGCAGGAGGCCAACCAGCGGGTTCGCGATCGGAAGGTCGATAACGGCATTCGCTTTTTTATCAACGCCAATCTCACGAGCGTCAGCTACGACACAGCCAAGCTCCTCCTGCCTCACGACTATAAATACGACGACGACAAGCCACTGTCGCCAGTGTCTCCCCAAGTGCTCTGGGGCGAAGTACCGCCCCCCGCCGCAACAAAGGACCGTCGCAGGCAATTTGCCGAGTGGCTCACATCCGGCGAGAATCGGCAGTTTGCTCGCACCATCGCCAACCGCATCTGGCGAAAGGTGATGGGCGTTGGCTTGGTCGAGCCGGTCGACGATTTCTCAACGGCCAATCCAGCCTCCTCTCCAGAACTGCTCGAACACCTCACCGACGAGATGCTCCGGCTCAAATTCGACCTGCGAGAATTCGTGCGCATGATCGTCTCGACCAAAACCTACCAACGCCGCGCGGTGCTTCACGATCCGACCGTCGCGACCCCCTTTCGCTTCACCGGCCCGGCGTTCAAGCGCATGACGGCTGAACAGCTCTGGGACTCAATTCTGGCTCTGGTGGCCCACAACGAATGGGCCTTTCAGCGGCCGACCGCCAAGGAATACGCAAAGCTGGTCGATTTCAATCTGACTGCCCCCGGCACTCGCTACGCCGATGTCGAGAAAGCATTTGACACGTTCAACGATGCCTATGGCGTTCAAAACTACCGCGCCCAGTTGCAAAAACAGTTCGGCTACAAGGGGCAGGTGCTGGTGCGAGCCAGCGAACTCCCCACGCCCCTGCCACTCGGCCACTTTCTCCGGCAGTTCGGCCAGAGCGATCGAGAGACGATTGAGGGGGGTCGCACCGTCGCCACCGTGCCGCAAATTTTGGCGATGTTCAACGGCCCGATCACGCACAGCATGCTGGAGCAGGGCTCTGTGATCTACGATGAAGTCCTCGCCCAAGGCCCAGCAAAAGCAGTCGATGTGATCTTCATGGCCCTGCTCTCGCATCTTCCATCGGCCGAGGATCGCGGCTTTGCAACCCAGGAAATCAATTCTGCAAAGAACACGGAAACGGGCTATGGCAATCTGATCTGGGCCCTGCTCAACACGCGAGAATTTATCTTCATTCAGTAGTGGCGTTTCGCTTTTATCGTGGAATCAAAACACATGACACACAAACGAGATTGGCTGGATCATCCCCTGGCACGCCGCGAGGCGTTTGCGCGGGTGGCTCAGGCGGCGCTGGGAGTAAGCCTTTTTTCCAGCGCGTCACGCCGAGTCGAAGCCGCTCCGTCCAACGGCACGCCGGTCAAAAATGTCATCTTCCTTTTTATGCAGGGGGCGATGAGCCATATCGACACATTTGACCCCAAGCCCGGCCGCGAGGAACAGGGGGAAACAAAGCCGATCAAAACAAAAACACCTGGAATTGTCTTTGGGCAGAGCCTGGAAAAACTTGCCTCTCTCTCCGATCGCTTGGCCGTGGTGCGGTCGCTCTCCACAGAGACTGGCGCCCACGAGCAGGGCGTCTATCTCATGCGCACCTCCTATCAAATGATCAACAGCATCCGCCATCCATCGTTTGGCTCGTGGGCCGTTCAAAACATGGGCCGGATCAGCAAAGACTTGCCAGGATTTGTTTTGATCGGTAACGGCAACGACCATCCTGCCGCCGGCTTTCTCGACCCAAAGCTCACGCCTGTGCCGATCGCCGACCCCACCAAGGGGCTTGAGAATATCAAGCGGCCAGCTTATCTCACGGAGCGAAATTTTGACCGCCGACTGGCGTTGGCCGATCGAATCGACAGTGATTTTAAACGGCGTTATGCCGGGCCGCAGATCGATGCCTACAACCAGCTCTATAAGGACGCAGTTCGCCTGATGGGCAGTCCCGATCTTCAGGCCTTCGATATCTCGCAGGAAAAGCTGGCGATCCGCGAACGGTACGGCGACTCAAAGCTGGGGCTGGGCTGCCTTTTGGCGAGGCGATTGGTGGAATCGGGCGTACGATTTGTGGAGGTGGAGTTTGGTGGCTGGGATATGCACCGCGATTTGTTTGACGAGATGCAGGAGAAGGGCTCTCAACTTGACCGTGCGATGGGCACGCTGATTGAAGATCTGGAGCAGAGGGGACTGCTCGCCTCGACCCTCGTGGTGCTGGCCACTGAGTTTGGCCGTTCGCCGCGGATCAACGAGAACGCCGGCCGTGACCATCATCCGGGTGTATTTTCCTGCGTGCTGGCCGGGGCAGGGGTGAAGGGGGGCGTGGTGCACGGCTCCTCCGACCAACGCGGCCACAGCCCCGATAAGGACGCCGTCTCAGTGAATGATTTCAACACGACAATTGCCGCAGCCTGCGGTCTTCCGTATGATAAGGAGTTTCACGCTCCCAACGGCCGGCCCTTCAAAATCGGCGGGGGTGGCAAACCAATTGCCGCCGTGCTGGCCTAACGAGCACCGCGGCGGCTTTGCGCTCAGCCTGTGGATCGGCTTAGAATCAACTTGGGTTTTGGGCGATCCGCGCTAAGGGCTTGTTTTGGGCTTGCCGTTCTTGCGGTAGTCCCACGGGGGCGTGGGATTTTTCTGCGACCATAGCCCGATCTGCTGGACCTGGGCCTGCGATTGCAGCGTCGAAAGCGACGCGTCTTTTGAATAGGTCGCGTAGTGCCAGGCATTGCCGGTGGCCACCATTTGCCGGTTGGCATCCTGCCCGTTCACGACTAGGTGCCCGATCCAGCGGCCGTAGCGATCCTTGCCATCGTCGACCACTTCGATGGTCTTGCCAAACACCATCTCGGCCAGTGCATCGCGAGAGACTTTGCCAAAATCTTGGCCAAGTTCCGGTGCGTCAATTTCTGCCAGTCGCACTTTTTGCTGCTGGTTGGCGTCGTCCAAGCACGTGACAGTGTCGCCGTCGTGCACGCCAACCACTCGCCAAAGATGCGAGTTGGCCGCACGGTTGGCGGTCTGCTGAGTGGCCGCACTGCTGACAGGCTGTGCCACAATCGGCGGCGAGCCTTGCCCAGCGGCAGCCGATCCAGCCACGATGGCTGATGAAACTGCTACTCCCGATCCTGCCGGAAAGGCTTGGCCAGTAGTCGTCTGGGAATCGGCGGGGGCCGGAACCCACTGCGTCGGCGGCGGCGGCAGGGCCGCAGTAGGACTCGCAAGGGGACTCGACAACTCCGCTGGTACGGCGGAGGCCGCTGGCATCTGCGGCGGTTTCAGCGGCGTGCCATCCAAGGCCGCTGCACCAGTCGGAAATTGGTAGGGCCTTGGCTGATAGCGAGTCACGGTCGCTGGCATTGTGGCCGGCGGCAGAACATAGGCGGGCGGCAGTGCGCCCTGCGATTGATAGTGAAAACCTTGCGGGCTAACGCCCGGCTGGCCATAGGCCTGACGACGATTCACCTGTGAGGCCCGCTGCACCGCCGGAGCCGCCGCAACCGGCGGTCCAATGGGATAGGTAAACACATAGGTGGGAGCGTAGTGCATTGTGATCGGCCGACCATCTGGGCCGATGGCTTGATAGGGCACAGCCTGCGGCGTCCAGCCTTGTGGAATCGCATTGCCGTAAACGACTGCGCTGGGCATCGCATAGGCCTGGGCCACCGGCACTTGGGCGAGCTGCACGGCACTGGTATTGGGGCTGCTCTTAGCGCCGGCGCTGGGATCGGCCGCATGTAGAATCAGCGGCGACACAAATGCAGCGAGGCCCAGCAGACAGGCTCGATAAGCCCACGCCCAGTACCGCATGAATTGTTGACATCCTTGCCGCACGCTTACGCCCTCCTTGGCGAACCGGCCATCACTCTACCCGATTCTCTCACCTTTCTACGATCGGACTTTAGGCCGGTCATTGTCGAACGAGGACGTGCAGGGCCTTACGCCTTGCCGCCCTCGTGCCGGCTGGGTGATCTGGGCAGAGTGGTCGATCGAAAACTTCTCACCGCGGAGTCGGGCCGGTTTCCAATATTCAATCCCTGATTTTTTTTGGCGGCAATGCACAGGCAGGCCCAGACAAATCGTTATGATTGCTGCGATGAACGCTTCCTCACTTTGGCGGGCCGGCACACTCTTGGCGATGTTCGTGGCCTGCGACCTGTCGGTTGGGGCTGATCAACTGGCGGTTGCACCGCTGGTGGCCACGGCCAAACGCGCCGGCCTTCGCGTGCTTTCCAGCAATCACCTCGCACTGGCCACCGATCGCCCCGTCCGCGATGGGGATGGTGTTGCCGATCTGCCGCGTCTTTTTGACGAAGCCTTTGAGGCGTGGAGCAAACACTTCGGCCTTGATCCAGCAGCCCATTCCCAATGGCAGGCATTTGGCTGCCTCGTTGTCGATCGCGAACGCTTTCGCGCCGCTGGCCTGCTGCCCCAATCCATCCCCGACTTCACCAATGGGTTTTGTGATCGCAACCGCTTCTGGATGGTCGACCAATCGAATCCCGCCTACCGCCGCCACTTGCTTTTGCATGAGGGCGTCCACGCCTTCACACTCACGCTGTGTAGCCTCGACACGCCGCCATGGTACACCGAAGGCATCGCCGAATATCTGGCGACCCATCGGCTTGCGGCGAGCACTGATGGGCAAGGTGGCTCATTTGTGCCCACGCCGATTCCAGCCCGCGCTGCTGATGTCGAACAATTAGGCCGCATCGAAATACTCCGTGCGCTGCGTGCGACAGGAAACGCCCCTTCTCTGACCGATGTTTTGCAATCGCCTGCAACTGCGCACCATGATCTGCGGGCCTATGCTCTGAGTTGGGCTGCTGTGGCCATGCTTTCGCAACACCCAGCTTTCGCAAAAGTATTCGCCAGCGTGGAACGTCAACCGCTGGATCAAAAATTTGCTCTAAGACTGACAGGCGATCCCCTCTGGAATGCAACCCGGGCAACCCTCGACTTCGATGCCTTCACAGACGACATTGACTACGGCTACGACTTCGGCCGTTCGTCAATCGATTGGTCGATTGGAAAACCGCTGATAGCTTCCCAGCGAGTTGCCGTTGACAGCACTCGCGGCTGGCAAAACTCTGGGTGGTCGCTGACGGAGGGCCAGCGAGTTTCCTTTGCGACCACCGGCCGCTATCAGATCGGCACGCTGCCGCAAGAAAATCTGCCTGCAATGATCTTAGAAAGTGAGGCCAACGGCATCTCCCTACGCTGGTACCGGGGCCGACCGCTGGGTCAACTGCTCATGGCCCAGTGGATTGCCCCGCAGGCATCCTCCCGAGGCCAACCCCGATTTGTTGTGGTCGCCACCGGAGCCAACGGGATTTTCACGGCCCCCACTGCGGGCGTGCTCTATTTAAAGGTCAACGATCCACCGGGAGAGTTAGCCGACAATGCTGGCACGCTCGAAGTCGCGGTCAGGGCAAAACCCTAACTTAAGAATTGGCGTCATTCATGGGGGCAGGTCGGGATTGTGTCTTTGCCGGAGTAGATCCAGACGGCTTTGGCACTTTGCTATGCGTGAACTGCACATTCGCCCGCTGACACGCTGGGCAGATTTGTCTGACCCATCAGCCAAAGGTCGATCGAACGCGCCGCCTCACGGCCCTCGTGAATCGCCCACACAACCAGCGATTGTCCACGCCGCATGTCGCCCGCGGCAAAGACTCCGTCGCGGCTCGTTTTGTAATCGCTGCCAGCCTTCACATTCCCGCGAGGATCGAGTTCGAGACCCAGATCAGAAACCGGGCCTTGCTTCTCTGGCCCCACAAATCCCATCGCCAAGAGTGCCAATTGACACGGCCACTCCTCCTCGCTGCCCGACACTTCACGAAACTTCTGCTGACCGCCTGCGGCATCGGTGTACCACTCAATTCGTACGCTTTTAAGTGCCCGCAAATTACCTTTCTCATCCCCCAAAAATTCTTTGGTCAAAATGCTCCACTCGCGACGCACGCCCTCCTCGTGAGAAGTGCTCGTGCGCAGAATCACAGGCCACAGCGGCCACGGAGTGCTGATCGGTCGCTCCTCACGGCGGGGATAGTTGCCCACATCGGGCGGCGTGGGCAAGAGTTCAAACTGCGTCAGGCTCTTGGCCCCCTGCCGATTGCTTGTGCCGTCGCAGTCGCTGCCTGTGTCACCACCGCCAATCACGATCACATGCTTGCCCTCGGCCACAATCTGCCCGTTTACTTCGTCGCCGGCATTGCGTTTATTCTGCTGCGGTAAAAAGTCCATCGCAAAGTGAACACCCTTGAGTTCACGGCCTGGGATCGGCAGGTCGCGGCCGAGCGTTGCGCCACCCGAAAGCAGCACAGCGTCGTACTCGGCCGTCAGCGACTCCGTTTTGATATCCTGGCCGACATCCACGCCACAGCGAAACTCAACGCCTTCTTCTTCCAACTGCCGCACGCGCCGCCAGACCCGCCATTTTTCCAGCTTAAAATCGGGGATGCCATACATCAGCAGCCCCCCCGGCCGATCGGCCCGCTCAAAGACCGTGACCACATGCCCCGCGCGGTTGAGTTGTTGCGCCGCAGCCAAGCCGGCTGGACCACTGCCAATCACAGCCACGCGTTTACCGGTGCGTTGGTTCGGCGGTTCGGCCACAACCCAGCCCTCATCAAAAGCGCGGTCGGCAACGGCCATTTCAATCTGCTTGATGGCAACCGGATCGGCATTGATCCCCAGCACACAGGCCGTCTCGCAGGGCGCGGGGCAGACGCGGCCGGTGAACTCCGGAAAGTTGTTGGTGGCATGCAAGCGCTCGCTCGCCTCCTGCCACTGATCTCGATAGACCAAGTCGTTGAAGTCGGGAATAATATTGCCCAGCGGGCAACCGGTGTGGCAGAAGGGGACGCCGCAATCCATGCAGCGAGCGCCTTGCTGGGCCAATTCTGCCTGCGGCAAGATCGCGAGAAACTCGTTGTAGTGCTTGAGCCTCTGAATCGCCGGTTCCTTACCGGCAATCTTCCGCTCATACTTCATAAAGCCGCGTGGCTCACCCATGAATCTTCTCCTTTGTCTGACGAGCTTCGGCTTGTTCTTGCTCGGCACTTTTGCGGAGCTCGTCCAAGGCCCGGCTGTAGTCGATCGGCATGACCTTCACGAAGCGTTCTTTTTCGACGGCAAAGCGCTCGAGAATTGCTTTGCCCCGCGCGCTGTCTGTGTAGGCAATGTGTTTTTCAATTTGGCTCTTGAGGTAGGCGGTGTCGTGCTGGTCGAGCGGCTCAAGAGCCACCATCTCCTTGTTGACCTTCGATGCGAAAGAGCCATTAGCGTCCCAGACATAGGCGATGCCGCCGCTCATGCCAGCGGCAAAGTTGCGGCCTGTTTCGCCGAGGATCACGGCCCGTCCACCGGTCATGTATTCGCACCCGTGGTCACCCACGCCTTCAACAACAGCCTCCGCACCGCTATTACGAACGCAAAAACGCTCGCCTGCGATACCGCGCAGAAAGACCTCGCCGCTCGTCGCCCCATAAAGAACCACATTGCCAGCCACGACATTGTCTTCAGCGGCAAAGCTCGCCGATCGGGGCGGCCGTACGATCACACGCCCGCCGGAAAGACCCTTGCCGCAATAATCGTTGACCTCCCCCTCAACCCGCACCGTCACGCCCGGCACGCCAAACGCCATCAGGCTCTGCCCGGCGGTGCCTGTAAAAGTGATTTCAATCGTGCCGTCTGGCAGGCCACCAGCGCCGTGGCGACGGGTGATCTCGCTTGAGAGCAACGTGCCAACCGTGCGGTTGACATTCCGGATCGGCAGGTTGAGCTGGACCTGTTTCTTCTCGTCGATGGCCGACTTGCACAGGCCCAGGAGCGTTGTCATGTCGAGCGACTGCTCGATGCCGTGGTCTTGCGAATCCTCGTGGTGCGTCTTGACGCTTGCCGGCACCTCCGGCTTGTAGAGGATTGTGGAAAAATCGAGGCCCTTTGTCTTCCAGTGATCGACCGCCATCCGCGTGTCGAGCGCATCGACGCGACCGACCATTTCATTGATCGTGCGGAAGCCAAGCTGCGACATCAGTTCGCGAATTTCCTCGGCCAGCAGGAAGAAGAAATTGACGAGATGCTCCGGCTGGCCCGTAAATCGCTTGCGCAGCTCGGGGTCTTGCGTGGCAACGCCGACCGGGCAGGTATTGAGATGACACTTCCGCATCATGATGCAGCCGATCACCACCAGCGATGCTGTGGCAATGCCGTATTCTTCCGCACCCAGCATCGTGGCAATGACCACATCTTTGGCCGTGCGAATCATGCCGTCGGTTTGTACAACGATCCGGCCGCGGAGGTTGTTCATCACAAGCACCTGATGCGCCTCAGCAAGACCCAACTCCCAGGGCAAGCCGGCGTGCATGATCGATGTTTGGGGACTGGCGCCAGTGCCACCGTCGTGGCCCGAGATCAGCACCACATCAGCCTTGCCCTTCGACACGCCGGCCGCCACCGTGCCGACGCCCACTTCGGCCACGAGCTTCACGCTCACGCGGGCGTAGTGATTGGCGTTTTTAAGATCGTGGATCAGTTGAGCCAAGTCTTCGATCGAATAGATGTCGTGGTGCGGTGGCGGCGAGATCAGCCCCACGCCTGGCGTCGAATGGCGAATTCTGGCAATCTCGCGGTCGACCTTATGGCCTGGCAACTGCCCTCCCTCTCCCGGCTTTGCACCCTGCGCCATTTTGATCTGCAATTCCTTGGCGTTGACCAGGTAGAGGCTCGTCACGCCAAACCTGCCACTGGCCACCTGCTTGACGGCAGAGTTTTTACTGTCGCCTGAGGGTTCGAGCTGGTACCGCAGAGGATCTTCGCCTCCTTCTCCTGTGTTGCTCTTGCCGCCCAGCCTGTTCATGGCGATGGCCAGCGTTTCGTGGGCCTCCTTAGAGATCGATCCGTACGACATCGCTCCGGTTGCAAAGCGTTTGACGATCTCTGTGGCGGGCTCGACTTCCAAGAGCGGCACGGCATTCGTCGCTGGTTTGAAGGCCAGTAGACCTCGCAATGTCAAGAGATGCGTCTGCTGATCGTCGATCAGTTTTTGATACTTTTTAAACTCCTCGCGACTGTTGATCTGCGTCGACTGCTGGAGCTTTGCCACAACCTCTGGCGAGAGCATGTGCGCCTCTCCCTTGCGCCGCCAGGCATACCGGCCGCCGACGTCGAGTCCCAGAGTCTGGGCAACACTTTTCTGGGGCCAGGCGTGCTGGTGCCTGCGAAGCGATTCGTGAGCCACGCCCTCCAAACGAATCCCCCCAATGCGGCTAGGAGTGCGCGTAAAAAACTCGTCGACGAATGCTCGATCAAGGCCAACAGCTTCAAAAATCTGAGCGCCGCGGTAGCTTTGCTGCGTTGAGATGCCCATCTTACTCATCACTTTAAGCAGGCCCTTGGAGGCCGCCTTGGCAAAGTTTTTATGGAGCTTTTCACGCGAATACTCTGCCGGCAGCATTCGCTCTCGCTGCATCTGATCGAGCGTCGCAAAGGCCAGATAGGGATTCACGGCCCCGGCGCCATAGCCTGTCAGCAGAGCAAAGTGATGCACCTCGCGAGCCTCGCCCGTTTCGACAACAATCCCGCAGCGGGTGCGAGAGCCCTCTCGAACCAGATGGTGGTGCACACCCGCCGTTGCTAGGAGCGATGGCACGGCCGCCATTTCGCGACTCACTCCCCGGTCGGAAAGCACCAGAAGCGTCGCGCCTTCGCGGAGGGCTTCTGATGCCTCGGCTCGGATCGCGTCGAGCTGGGCCTGCATTCCTGCTGCCGCGTCGGCCACTGGAAATAAGAGCGATATGGTGCGGGCGATCAGGCCGGGCTGATTGAGCGACTTGATCCGCGCACACTCTGCATTGGTGAGCACGGGCGTTTCTAAACGCAACACTCTGGCCTGCAGTGGCTGCGAGTCGAGCAGATTGCCCTCCGAGCCGATTGTCGTCACCAGCGAAGTGATGATCTCCTCGCGAATGCCGTCGAGCGGTGGGTTGGTGACCTGCGCAAAAAGTTGCTTAAAATAATTGCCCAGAAGCTGGGGCCGATCGGAGAGAATCGCTAGCGGCGTGTCATTCCCCATTGAGCCGATCGGCTCGGCGCCGTCACTGGCCATGGGAGCCAGAATGATCCGCAGATCTTCGAGCGTGTAGCCGAAGTTGCGTTGCAGTTCGATCAAGTTGGCGCATTCACCGGCCACACCTGAGGGCCGCGATTGGCCGAGTTCTGCCGCTTCTGGAGGATCGGCGATCGAATCCAGACGCACTTGATTGCCATCCAGCCACTCTCGCCACGGCTTGGCAGAGGCCAGCTTTTTTTTAATCTCATCGTCCTCGATGATCCGACCCTCGTGCGTATCGACAAGAAACATCTGACCGGGACGCAAGCGACCCTTGCGCACGATATCGGCTGCCGGCAAGTCGAGCACACCCGCTTCGCTAGCCATCACCACCAGCCCGTCGCGCAATTGCCACCAGCGACCCGGTCGCAGGCCGTTGCGATCGAGGGTGGCGCCGATTCGCGTGCCATCTGTAAAGGCGAGTGCGGCCGGGCCGTCCCAAGGCTCCATCAGACAGGCTTGAAACTCGTAGTACGACTTGAGGTCATCAGGCATGCTTTCGTGGCCGCTCCACGGCTCTGGAATCAGCATGCTGACGGCTTCTTCGATTCCTCGGCCACCCAACACGAGCAGCTCTAAGACATTATCAAATGTGGCCGAGTCGCTACCACCGCCCCGCACCACCGGCTGAATCTTTTTGAGATCAGCACCAAAAACCGGATGGGCGAGCATGCTCTCGCGGGCGTGCATCCAGTTAATGTTGCCTCGAACGGTGTTGATCTCGCCGTTGTGAGCGATGAAGCGAAAGGGGTGGGCAAGGTCCCATGTGGGAAATGTATTGGTGCTGTATCGCTGATGCACCAGCGCCAAACTGCTGGTCATGCGTGGATCGGAGAGATCGGAATAATACTTGTCGACCTGATCAGCCAGCAGCAGACCCTTGTAGACAATGGTGCGAGACGAAAGAGAGCAGACGTAAATAAATGCCTCCTCGGTGAGGCCGAGTTGGTCAAGTTCGATCTCCAGTCGCTTCCGCACGACAAACAGCTTCCATTCAAAATGGTCGCGGGCGATCTTTTTCCCCCGGCCCACAAACGCCTGACGCACGACTGGCTCGACTTCACGGGCTGTTTCGCCAATCGAACCGCTATCGACCGGCACACTTCGCCAACCTAAAAAATCGAGGCCCTCTTCGTGGCAGAGTTTTTCAAAAAATGATTCCGCGCTTTCGCGATCGTCGTCTGTAGGAGGCAAAAACACATTGCCGACAGCCCAGTCACCCGGCGGGGGCAAGCGAATGCCAGCCTGCGGCGTGACGGCAGCAAAAAACTCCTGCGGTATCTGTAGGAGAATCCCGGCTCCATCGCCGGTCAGCGCATCGCAGCCACAGGCCCCCCGGTGGGTAAGATTTTCGAGCACTTCTAAGCCCTGCCGAACGATCCCATGGCTTTTACGGCCATGCATGTTGACGACAAAACCGACGCCGCACGCATCGTGCTCCGTGGATGGATCGTAGAGCCCCTGAGCAGGTGGCAGACCGGGGAGTTTTTTAGGGTTCAAGCGGGTCATGGCGTGGCTCTGCGAGTGCTGGTCGTAAAAATATTTGAGTGTTGGGGCTGATCACCAGCGTTTGATTCAGACTCACTGCCTCGCAGCAATTCGATAAACCGCCGCACAGTGGGAGCCAGCGATTTACCGCGAGCGTGAATGATGCCCAGGGGCCTGACGATTTCTTTACCGGCAATGCGAACGGTGCAAAGCGTGCCAGCGGCCAATTCACGGCCCACGGTGGGCTCTGGCAAGAGGGCTACACCGGCGTCAATTTCAACGGCGCGTTTAATTGTTTCGATATTGTCAAATTCCATCACCACATTGGGTTCTGGGTGGCGGCCGGAGATTGACGTGTGGGCAGCAATCGCGCGATCGAGTTCGTGTCGGATGACCAGATCGGGGTCGAAACTGACCATCGGCTGGCCGTCGAGTTCTTCGAGGGACATTTCCACGCGGCTGGCAAACGCATTGTCCGGCGCACAGACCAGAACGATCGGTTCCTCGCGCCACGGTTCGGCCTCGATCGTGCGAGTGCTTCGGGGATAACTGACGATGCCCACATCTGCCTGCCCTTTTTCGACTGACTCCAGCACTCTCTCAGGATGCAGATATTCAAGACGCACATTGGCCTTTGGGTAGCGGCTGGCAAACTCCTGGACATAGCGGCTCATGTGATGCAAGCCCACCGAATAGATCGCCGCCACTCGCACCCGGCCGGCAACCTCCTTGTGCAAGGTCCGCACTTCGTCTTCGAGGGCTTCATAGCGGGCAATTAATTTCCGCGAACCATCAAAAAAGACTTGCCCCTCAGGCGTCGCTGCCAGCGGCCTTTTGGAGCGTTCGATAAGCTGTACCCCCAGCCGACTTTCCAGTTGACCGACGACTTGACTCGCTCCCGACTGGGAAATGCCGTTTTCCTCAGCAGCCCGCGAAAAACTGCGGCGGGCAATGATGTCACAGAAGATTTTTAGGGATTTGAGATTCATAAAAACTCCTCCCTCCATGACTTTCCGGGACTTTCAAAGATAAAAAAAACAAATAGTGCCACCTTGCACTATTTGGAAAACAAATATATCGTAGCGTTTATTTGAGCCCCGTCAAGGAGCCATTGACGAGGCCTTTGGGCGGCTTCAGTCGCCCCCTTTCCATCCCATCCCAATCGTCTGGAGCTAGCAGCATGGAAATAGTCTGGGTTTTATTAGCCTCTGCGGCGGGCATTTGCATCGCGTTACAGGCCGCGGCCAATGGCTCGCTGCGCATCCATCTGGGCGACACATCGTACGCCACTTTCTTCTCTATCTGCGGCACGATCACAACAGCCGTAGTCTTCATGCTGGCCGTGCATCCGGCCCCCCCTTCATGGGCTGTTCTGCGGGCGGCCCCGTGGTGGAACTGGATCGGCGGACCGCTCGGGGCGCTGGTGGTGCTGGCAGGTGCCGGACTGACACCAAAAATTGGGGCAGCCGCTTTTGTGGCGGCATTTGTGGCAGGGCAGTTAGCGTGCTCGCTGCTGATCGATCATTGCGGGGCCATGAATGTGCCTCAGCAAAGCCTCACCCTCGGCCGAATCTCGGGTGCCGCCCTCGTGTTCACCGGCGTGATACTCGTCAAATACTCATAAAAAGCTCGTTTTATCCGCGCGGCATTTTCATGCTAGAATGTTTGGTTTTCCCATCGCACCGCTGTTTTGCTTTCATTCGAGTCGCCACTCCGTCTGCTGAAGGATCGTTTGCCCAGTGCCAAGCCCAGCGAAGAATAGCCCCGCCAAGACGAGCCTCCCTAAGCCCAGCTCGGTGCAAAACAAAGCGATCCAGAAGGCTGACACTCTGATTGAAGCCCTGGGCTGGATCAGGAAGTTTCGCGACACGACAACAGTCATCAAACTCGGCGGCAGCGTGGTCGAACATCCCGACTCACTGCGGCACTTGCTGATCGACATTGTTTTTATGTCAACCCTCGGCATGAGAATTGTGGTTGTCCACGGCGGAGGCAAAGCGATCACACGGGCCATGGATCAGGCCGGTATCGAACCAAAGTTTGTCCAGGGTCGCCGGTTCACCGACACAGCCACGCTCGACATTGTCGAAAAAGTGCTGGCCACCCAACTCAATCACGATCTGGTCGCTAAGATCGAGGAACTCGGCGGCCGTGCCATGTCGCTCAATTTTCTCTCGACGAATGTCTTGTTTGGCGAGAAACTTTTGCTCGCGGGCCTCGATGGCCTGCCTGTCGATCTGGGTCATGTGGGCGAAGTCACCCGCGTCGATCGCCTCACCATCGACAACCTGACATACGCGGGACAAGTGCCGGTGATTCCATCGATGGCGATGACCGCCGACGGGGAAAAACTCAATGTCAACGCTGACACGGCAGCCACCGCTGTTGCTGCGGCGATCGGCGCTGAAAAACTTGTGGTCTTAAGCGATATTCCCGGCGTGCTTCTGGATGTCAATGATCCCGAAAGCCTCGTTCACTCGCTCTCGGCTACCGATGCCCGCCGGTTGATTGCCGATGGCACCATCGCCGCTGGAATGATTCCCAAGATCGAAGGCTGCCTCGAGACGCTCCAGCAGGGCGTTAAGAAAATCCACATCATCGATGGCCGCTTGCGACATTCGCTGCTTCTGGAGATTTACACCACCAGCGGCGTTGGCACGGAACTCGTTCGTGACAGTGCCTTGGCGTCAGATTTCCGTGAACCCGCCGCTGCCGGGGCAAGCACTCGCTAGACTTTAGCGCGAAAGCCACTTTTGAGGAATTTTGTAGGACTCTTGCCCATGGCCGCCACCGAAACGATTGCTCTGCCAAATCCTAATCACGCAAGCATTGCGGCCAAAACCCAGGCCGTTGTCGATATCTTCAACCGTTATGTTGTGCCCAACTACAAGCGGTTTCCGGTCTGCCTTGTGCGGGGCCAAGGCTCCCGCGTCTGGGATGCTGAGGGCAACGCCTACCTCGACCTTTTTCCAGGCTGGGGCTGCAATCTGCTCGGCCACTGCCCCGAGCCAGTCGTGCGGGCTGTCCAAGAGCAGGTGGCTACTCTGATCCACGTGCCCAATACCTGGTACACACAGGCCCAAGGGGAATGGGCCAAGGCCTTGTCGGAGCGATCGTTTGGCGGCCAGGCTTTCTTCTGTAACTCTGGCACAGAGGCTAACGAAGCTGCCATCAAACTCGTCCGACTGCGCACCGATGGCAAGCGTTACAAAATCATCACCTTCACAGGTGGCTTCCACGGTCGCACGATGGGCAGCGTGTCGGCCACTGCTCAGCCAAAATACCACGAAGGACTCGGGCCGATCGTGGCTGGCTTTCAATACGCCCCTCACGGAGATCTGGAAGCGGTCGAAAAACTGATCGACGAACACACTGGCGGCATTCTGGTCGAGCCGATTCTGGGCGAAGGGGGCATTGTGCCAGCCCCGCCGGGCTTTCTTGAGGGCCTGCGACGCATTGCCGACGCGCACGATTTGTTACTTGTGTTTGACGAAGTGCAGTCTGGCTGCGGGCGTACGGGCAAATGGTTTGGCTACCAGCATTTTGGCGTCACACCGGATGTCATGACGCTGGCCAAAAGCCTCTGCGCAGGGGTGGCCGGCGGGGCGATGCTGACGACGGTGGAGTTCGCAAAACACCTGCGACCCGGCATGCATGCGGCTACATTCGGTGGCAATCCACTGGCGGCCCGGGCAGGCATCGCCGCCATCCAAATGATTGAAGAGCAGCATCTGCTCGACCATGTCGACGGCGTGGCGGCCATCTTTCGTGAGCGACTTCTCGACCTCAAGGATCGCTGCGACCTCGTCCGCGATGTGCGCGTGATCGGGATGATGATCGGTGTCGAACTTTCCTGCGATGGGGCCGCTGTCGTGCAGGCTTGTCTGGAAAAAAATCTGCTCGTCAACTGCACGCAGGGGCGAGTGATCAGGCTCTTGCCGGCGATGACTATTTCTGCCGCAGAAGTTCATGAGGGCTGCGACAAGCTATCGCAAGCCATTCTTGAGTTGGCCTCCCACACCGGCCGATCCGCTGCCGCCCTTCACTCCTAACCCCACCAATTCATGCGGCACGTCATTGTTCCCGAGGATCTGTCTGCTGCCGATATTTCGGCGGTCTTTACCCTCTCACAGACCTTACAAACAAAATACGACGCCGGCGTGCGGGAATCGCTCTTGCCAGGTCGTGTGCTGGGACTGGTATTTGAAAAGCCGAGCCTGCGAACTCGCGTCAGCTTTCAAGCGGCCATGATTCATCTGGGCGGCGCTAGTCTTTTCCTCGGTGAAGACACGGGGTTTGCCTCGTCGCGAGAGAGCATTGCCGATTTCGGTCGCGTGCTGAGTGAATATGTGGATGCGATCGTTTGCCGTGTCAAAGCCCACAGCACGCTTCAACAACTAGTCGCTGCATCAAGCGTGCCTGTGATCAACGGTCTCAGCGACTGGTGCCATCCTTGCCAGGCAATGGCCGACATCTACACGCTCCAGCAGCGAGTCGGAACTGTCACTGGCCGAAAGCTTGTGTTTGTCGGGGATGGCAATAATGTCGCCCGCTCGCTGGCCGTGCTCTGCGGGTTGCTGGGCATGCGGTTTGTGCTGGCTGCGCCCCATGCGTATCAGTTTGATAGCGAATTTTCTGCGCATCTGAAAAAATTGCTCCCCGACGCCGATATCCTCGCAACAAACGATCCGGTCGCGGCGGTCGAGGATGCGGCCGTGGTTTACACCGATGTCTGGACGAGCATGGGGCAGGAAAAAGAACGCGCTCAAAGGCTGCAGGCGTTCCGGCCTTTTCAAGTCAATGAGGCCTTGATGGCCCATTGCCCGCAGGCGATTTTCATGCACTGCCTGCCGGCGCGGCGTGGGGAAGAGGTCACCGACGGCGTGATCGACGGCCCGCAGAGCGTTGTCGTACAAGAGGCGGCCAACCGGATGCATGTGCAAAAAGGACTGCTGGCTTGGCTGCTGGCAGATGGAAGGACTTCCGCAGCCTAATACTCGATCCCTTCTGCGGGTTCGATCGACAGCACGCTCTGATTCATATTGGCGGTGAGCACTCGGACGGCATGCGAGTCGCGAGAGGGCATGACCAGCATCGCACTGACCGGACCATCTTGTGGTGCCACGCGATCGAGCCCAGCCGGACCAAGCGTGTAGAGCGCCGTTGAAAGCGCATCGGCATCGGCAGCAGAGGGAGCTACGACCGTCGCCGACAAGATGCCCTCAACAGGCCGACCGCTGCGTGGATCGAGAATGTGGCCCAGTTTTTTGCCCCGGTCGATGAAAAATTGCGTTCCCGACCCACTTGTGCCAAGGGCCATGTTTTCCAGCGTGATCGTCGCCAATCGCTTGCCCGGCCTGAGTGGATGTCGCACGCCCACTCGCCAGCCACGCCGACCGGGTGTGTCGGGGCCTTGGATACCAATCGCACGCACGCTGCTTGACCCACCGTGAACCAAAACACTGGCCACACCTTCTCGCTGGAGTTTGTCGATCACGCAGTCCAGCGCCCAACCCTTGCCGATGGCGCCGAGATTGAGTTCCACGCCTGGGCGACTCAAGCGAATTCGCTGGGTACTTTTATCGAGTTCAACCCGTTGCATCCCGGCGGTTGCCCGAGCCTGCAAAAGTTGCTCCGCCGACGGCGTGCGGCCCTGCCGCTGAAGAAATCCCCAACAACGCACAAGCGAACCGGTCGCAACATCGAATGCGCCTCCGGTCAATTCAAAGATTGTCCTCGCATGCTCAAGCAATTCAAAGAGATCGGGCGCCACTTTCTGCCAGCCGGTGGCGGCTGTTGCGTTGAGACAAGCCAGTTCGCTTGTGTCGCGATAAATAGTGATCCGCGATTCGATTTCATCGACCAAATCAAGGGCCGACACGGCAAGTTCCGTGGCCTGCGGCACCTCGCCGGTGTTAAACACAAGTTCAAATCGGCAGGCCATCGCCTCCCGACCAATCACAAGCGTATGCAGATCGACATCGGGGTCCATGCTTTTAGGCGGTCTCACTAACGGGGCGCAAGTCCACGATCAAAGGCGTCTTGATCGCGGCGGTAGACAGCCAAGACTGTGTCAAATCGCTCCAGCGGAATCTGATAGACCGGCTGCTCGCCTGTGTGAGCGTGACAGTGGGCCACCAGCAGGCGGTAGAGAAACTTAAAAAGTTGCCTCGGCACCCGCAGGCTGCGCAAGCCGTCAAGGAGTCGTCGCTGATCGACTTTCGGCTCAAAAAGTTGCGTGAGTGTGGCCGATAGACTGCCGACGCTCGCCGCTTGAACCCGCGTTGAGGCTATGTCGTAGAGGGTTTCGCCCGACCACTCCAGCGAGGGCACGAGATTTTGCTTATCGAGCCTCGCCCGCTGATTGAATTGCTCGTCCTCTCGCTCGATGAAGCGGTAGAGTTCGATTGGCAACAGGAGCTTGAATCCCATTCCGGGTGACTTCAAAAACTTGTTGTCGAGCATCGGCCAGAGAACCTGCTTCATGCGGTCGGCGGAACCGTTTATGAGGTGCGGTTCGTCGAGTCGATCGACAATCACGATCATGCCGGCATAGCCTTGCGCAGTAAGAATCCCTTGGAGTTTGGCGAGCAGTTCATAGCGGTCGTCGCTGCGGGCAATCGCCGGTAGCGGTTGGCCGGCCAGATCGACAACCGGCATGCGAGCCAGCGCCCCTGCGAGTTGTCCCAGAGTGCGATTGCCCGTCCGCATGCTGCGCACGATCCGCCACGCCAACCATGTGGCTCGCACTCGACGCACGCTCCACGGGCCCCATGCTGCCGCCAGCAGCAACCACGGCCACCACGCTGCTGCCCATGCGAGTGACCCGCTCCAAAAGCCGCTCGTCAGAGCAGCCAGCATGCCAAGGCTCGCAAGCAGACCCAGTAGCAACGGCCAGAGGCCCAGCCACGCGTTGTAGCCAACGCGGCGGCGCAGTTTTTTCCAGCGTGCAGGGAAAGTCTCGCCAGTTGACTGGTCGTAGCAGGCAGCCAGTAGCGCTATGTCGCGAGCTTGCGAGCCAGTCATTTTTTGCACCGAGACATGGGGTCGGGGCGCAGGCTCCGTCAGAGAAGTCACCAGTTGCGTGACTGCCAGCGACAAAATTGCGTCGATGTGATCCCAGAGCTTCCATTGTCCAAGAACTTTTTCAACGGGACGATTGGGGCCAACGCGACTGACAAAGCGATCGAGAAACGGATTGAAGTCGTCATAGAGCACGACAAAGGGCGACCGGATCGCAACACCTGCGTTTGTTCCGGCCGCAAGACTGTGCCGCTCAAACTGCCGCACCATCTGCAGTTTGAGCGCCGTTTTTCCAGAACCCTTCTCACCGAACACAATCGAGGTGCTGGGATCGGCCGGATCGCCGTAGATTTTGTCCCACGCCGGATGGAATGTTGTCTCAAGGCAGGTGCGTTTAAACACCGTGTCGTTTTGGGCGTCCTCTTCGGCAAACGGATTGCCCGCAATGCCGTGATGCTCAAGGAAATCCTGGATTTTCATGTCGCTCGCGAGCCCTACTTGCCTGTGGCCACCATGCCCTCGATCATCGCGCGAAAGCCATCGGCCTGCTTCCCCACCGTTTTGCCAGGGCCATAAAACTTGAGGAAGTAACTGCCATTTTTAGGCGTCTCAACAATCGCAGCGAGCATCCGATAGTCGGGGCGATCGACCGCTTTGCCGCCTCCAAATGGACCCGCAGGCGAGTCCTTAAAGGTTCCCGAGACATCTACCATCGTGACGGTGCAACCGGCCAGCTTAAGCGTCTTGGTGACGGCCTTGTCTTTGGTCGCACTGCCGTCAGGTTGGGAAAACTGGCCGTACCAGCGGTCGATGTTGGCCTGCACACTGCCGCCGGCGCCCATCACGGTCATGCGACCGGGCGGGGCAACGGCGTCTTGCGGATCACCTGCGGCCGAGGCTTCCGAGGGAATCGAAAACTCTGTCTCAATCATCCCAGCCTTGGGCTCGACCCGCTGCCAGGCCTTGGGTGCCTCAAGGGCCAGCGAACCAGAAGCGATCGTGAAAGGACTGGCAGCCTTGGCAGGTGCCAACTGGGCCGCTTGAGCCTGTGCGATGGGGCATGTCATTCCACCGACTGTCGCAATCAGCGTGAGCAGAAAAGAAACATTCGTGCAGCGTGCAACGTGCAGCGTTAGAGTCGGCATGGCCATTCTTCTTTCCTAAAAAATGAGGCGTGTCGGAATCTCTTGAACTCTTGAAAAATAAATCTATCACAACAACGGGTCAAACTGCCCCCCCAATGGGTTTGGGCAATGCTCGGGAAACACCTGACGCACCGGTATCCACTCAGGCCAATCAGTGCGCCAGACCAATTCGTTTCCGGTTGCCTGCCCCTCGTCCAGCCAGTCCTGCAACTGTTTCGCTGTCAGGGGTTCAGATGGATCGCCCCCTGGAAAGGCGATGCTCCAGACGAGTTGGACGTCCTGTAAAATCGTCGGGTGAAACTGCCTCTCCGAGGAGTCTTCGAGTTTCATTTCATGGTCGACAGGCACAGACTCTTCGGCTCCCTCACTGGCGACGGCGGCGGGCGTCTGGCTCATTTCTAGAGAGAGTGCTCGAGGCAACCCGGCCACGCTGACCGGATCGATTGCCACGAAATGCGCCACTGGCAGGACTGCATCGACGTGAGCCGGGGCTTGCGGTGCGGCCACAACAACTGCTGGCGCGTCTTTGAGCGGGATGCGAAACTTGACGCCGCAATCAGGACAGAGACCCTTTTTCCCGGCCAGCTCATCCTTGACCTTCATGCGGTGTCCGTTAGGACAGTAGGTCACGATTCCCATCCGATTGCTCCGCGGGTTTCTATTCGTGAGTTATTCATGGCGACTTTGTGACCTGGCCGAAGGCGTCATCATGCCGTGGGCGAACGGTGCAACGCAAGGAGTGAATGGCCTGGCCCTTGCCCTTTGAATCAATTCTTTATTACGATTTCCTCCACTATGGCTAAAAAGGGAACAGCAGCAGTCCTTCCTGACGCAGAACAAGAATCGTCAAGCGGCCCACTTGAAATCGCCATCGTCGGAGACTTAACCGAACACGAAGCCGAATTGACCGATCGTCTGCTCAGCATCGAACCAGGCGGGCAGTGCACGATCTACTTTGATTCGCCGGGCGGGAGTCCGTATTGTGCCGTCTCGATGGCAACTCTGATGCGGTTGCGCGGAATTCGAGCAACTGGCATTGTCACCGGCGAATGCTCATCGGCCGCTCTCTGGCCGTTTGCAACTTGCACGCGTCGATTGGTCACGCCTTACAGCGTCTTTCTCTTTCATCCCATGAAGTGGCAGAGCGAGGAGCACATCGGCATTGCGGAAGCTGCCGAATGGTCGCGGCATTTTGCGGCTCTGGAAGGGGAAATGGATCTGCTGCTGGGCGATCTGTTTGGCTCGTCTGCCGATCTGATTGCCAAGTGGATTCAAACGCATCGCTATGTGACCGGCTCGGAGATGGTCAAGGCTGGATTGGCCGAGATGATTGCTCTGAAACCCCTTCCAGAGTTGTTGGGTTCTCCGTCCGACAGATAGGCCCGTTGGCTTAGCTGCGGTACTCGCCGTGGCACGCATCGCACGACTTCTTCAATTCTCCGACGGCAGCGCGGGCACCGTCATAGTCGCCCTTTTTTGTAGCCTCGCGGGCCTTGACTGCCGCATTTCGCATCGTTGTTGCGTACCCGCGGTAGGTGTCGTTATCGTGATGCTCGAAATTCTTTTGCTGGATAACTTCCCCGATAACGGCCACAATTTCCACCTCGTGCATAAGCTTTGCGGCTTGCTTGAGGAAGTCACTCTTGGCCGCCATCGCTGCGCCGATAACGTCGTCTGCCACCTCCAATCGCGACATCAGGGCCGGCCGAGCAGCGACTTGGTTCCAAAGAAAGTCTTCGTCCCGGTTGGCCTTCGCATTGAGCGAGTTTCCGGCCAAGAGGGCTTCGAGATCTGCAACTCGCAACTTTGATTCGGCAAATGACTGGTCTGTGCCGACCTTACAATTAACGCCGACTCGCGCAAACAGATCGCGGGCCGTCTCGGCATTTTTCTTCCAGCGAATATCGCCGTCGTAGGCGGCGATCACTCCAAACGCCAAGGCGATGGCACTGAAACCTTCGCGGGCTTTGTCGTAGCCCCCGCCCTTGAAGTCGGATGGACTCGAAACGGTTTTTGCTACGAATGGCTTGAGGTCTTTGATCTCGTCAATAAGCGTGTCTTCCGACACGAGCGTCGACCACTTGAACCCCCCGGCGGCCCCTCCCTCTGCTGGCTGCGATGCTCCTCCAGAAGCGGCCGCAGGCTTGGTTTGGGGCGCCGAAAAGTTTGGCCGAGGCCCGTCCAGCGTCGTAAAGGCATCGTCAAAAAAGTTGCCGGCTGTGGCTTTGTCCCACTTCGTCGCGGGAGGAATGGCACGCTGCGACGCCCGAGATCGACTCGGGGCGGCTGGCGAGACGCCCGGCAGCACGAGCAGCGGCACTAAAATCCACGATAACGCCAGTCCGGATCGGACGATTCCAACAAAAGGGTGCATCTGCCAGCCCGGCTGGGGTCGAGCCTGTTTTTGTATCAGCCAAAAATGTCGGTGCATCGTCAAAGAATCTCCTCAATAGGCTCAAAAAGTATCGGAGGGCAGGAATCTCCATCAATCATAGCGAAAACAGCTTTTCCCGACTCAGTCGGCCTCTTTTTTCACCTTGACCGACAATCGTTTTGGCGTCACGCTCCTGCCCGGTGCAATCCTCGGCCGTTCATCAATCAATGGCCGCAGCCCATGCATCGATGCTCCATCTAAAAAACCCTCGTAAAACCGATCCTGAAACCGGAGTTTTTCTATGACTGCCAGCCCCTCACCCAAAAATCATTCTCGTATGATGCGTGCTTTATCGGTCTGGGCGGCTTGTTTTGTTTCTGGCTGCCTCGCTTTAGCGATGCTTTCCCAGTCGGGTTGCTCGTCTGGTGGATCGGGGTCGGCGGCGAGCACAGAGCCCGCCAAAGCCGCGGTATCTACATTTTTGGATGCCATCAAACGGGGCGACGATGCATCAGCCAGTGGCATGCTCACCAAAATGGCTCGGGCCAAAACTCAAGAAATGGGGCTTTCAGTAGCTCCGCCTGTTGAGGCAACGGCCACTTACTCCATTCGTGAATGCGAAGTGGTCGGCGATGCAGACGATCTGGTGCATGTTTCCACGAATTGGACCAACACCGACTCCGACGGTTTTACGACTACAGACAGCGTTGTCTGGGTCGTTCGACTCGATCCCGAGGGCTGGCGCGTTGTCGGCATGGCCATGCGAATTTTTGACGATATGGCTCCGCTTTTGCTCAACTTCGAAGATCCTGAGGACATGCTGGCCAAGCAGGAAATGGTCGCCAGCGAACTCCAAAAACGCGCCGGGCAAGAGGCCCAGGCGGCTGCCGCCAAAGAAGCGGCAGATCCCCGCACAGCTCGGGGCACAAGCCCCGTCCGAAAAAACTGAGCCGCCCCTGTTTTGGTTTTTGATTCCAGCCTGCCGAGGCAATGGCGATCAATGCGCCCCCGTCCCATCGGGGCCCGGACAGAGCAGGCCTTCTGCCGCTAAAATCGTTTTAACCGGCAAATACAGTGCAATCTGCTCATATTATGGCCATTCTTGACAGCCAAACTGCCGCTGTTACCCTTAACCCCTAGATTCCCTAGGCATAATACCTTTGCCAACCCGCAGCGTTTGCAGGGGAACGCCGCTGGTTGTCTCGGTTGAGGCCATAAGGCACTTGGTTGGTTTTTCGTTTTGCTTCGATCCGGTAGCCGTCCCGGTTCGAGCTTGTTTCATGACGGTTTGTAAGGACGCACCTGGCGTTCGGTTTTCTAACTGGAGTTTTATAATGAAGCGTTTTCTTGGATTTGCAGTTGCGATGTTTTTTGCCCTCGTTGCCATCGCCCTTTTGGGCGGCGATTCGGGTGCTGTTGCCGGTCACGGTTGCCACGGTCGTGCGCGTTGCCACGGTCGCGACAAGACTCGTGAAAAGTGCCACGGCGGCCTGAAGGATCGTCTCAAGAAGCACCGTTGCCACGGCGAAGAGGCTTCGGCTTGCGGTGGTTGCGGCGAAGCTTCCGGCTGTGCCGGTGGTGGTTGCGGTGGCGATGCCGTGATTTCCGAAGGCGTTCCGACCGAGGCTGCTCCTGCTGCCCCGGTTGCTCCTGCTGCTCCGGCCAAGACCTAGTTGAAATTGTCTGGTTGGGTTCGCTGGATCATTACTGGCAGCCTTGCCCTGAGGCTCCTGATCTGAATCTGACAAAAAAACGGCCGGGCCTTTCCCCGTGGAAGGCCCGGCTTTTTTGTTTGATCGCCCAAACGCCGACTTTTGTCTGAACACCCCTAGCGGTAGCGGACGGGGCGTGCGGATTGCACCGTCAGTCGGCGCTTAAAACCAGCCAGTGATCGGCGCGCGAACTCCGGCCATCTTCGCGGAGCATTGTGACCTACAGGTTTCCTAGCGGCATTGCCGTAGCCGTCGGCTACGGCAGCGTGCGGCGAATCCTCCAGAAGCACGGAGCGATCCAGCCGGTGCCATTCCGGAGGATGGAGAGTCCGCCGGGCTATGAAGGCCAGATCGATTTCGGCACAGGCGCGCCCGTGATCGGCCCCGACGGCCGTCGCCGCAAGACGCACGTCTTGCGGGTCGTGCTCTCCCACTCTCGCAGAGGCTACAGCGAAGCGGTCTTCACGCAGAGCCTACGCATCGAATTGGCTCCGGAAATCCTGGAGTGGTATCATTTTCCGCTTGGCGTGAGGTTATTGAAGAGTAGCCAGAATGGCTGCGATCCTCGCACGCGTGCTTGCGGAGGAAG
>Ga0105050_10002271_pt1 | contig 27740 bp, 30 predicted proteins | sample FRY01_FD_78088 | JGI IMG/M metagenome (GOLD analysis project Ga0105050, IMG submission 78088) | Freshwater microbial communities from Lake Fryxell liftoff mats and glacier meltwater in Antarctica - FRY-01 | ecosystem: Environmental > Aquatic > Freshwater > Ice > Glacier meltwater ...
AATTTTCATGATGCCAGCACCAAAAACGCTATATGAAAAAATCTGGAATGCCCATGTTGTTGAGGAGCGTGGCGACGGAACCTGCCTGATCTTCATCGATCGGCATCTTGTTCATGAAGTTACGAGCCCACAGGCTTTTGAGGGGCTGCGCGTTGCAGGTCGCAAAGTACGTCGGCCAGACCTGACCCTAGCGGTCCCCGACCATAATTTGCCAACTACTGCGCGTGTTGATGCTGCCGGCCACGCACTGCCGATTGCCGACGCCGAAAGCGCGCAGCAACTGGCCGCGCTGGCACATAACGCCCCTGAATTTGGTATTAGATATATTCCGGCAACCGACATCATGCAGGGCATCGTTCATGTGGTCGGGCCAGAGCAGGGATTTTCTTTGCCCGGGACAACCATCGTCTGCGGTGACAGCCACACCGCTTGTCACGGTGGTTTAGGGGCATTGGCATTTGGAATCGGAACGTCGGAGGTGGAGCATGTGCTGGCGACCCAGACGCTCCAGCTTACCCGATCAAAATCAATGGAAGTCCGCGTCGAAGGGACAATTGGCCCCGGCGTCACGGCAAAGGATGTTGTACTGCATATAACAGGCGTGCTGGGCGCTGCAGGCGGGACTGGCCATGTGATTGAATATACCGGCCCGGTCATTCGTGCGTTGAGCATTGAAGGCCGCCTCACCATTTCCAACATGGCGATCGAACATGGCGCACGCGCCGGACTGATTGCACCTGACGACATAACCTTTGCCTATTTGAAGGGGCGCCCGATGGCACCGTCCGGTGCGCATTGGGATGCGGCAACCGCATATTGGCGCAGTCTCGCCACCGATGCTGGTGCCGTTTATGATAAAGTCGTTATCATCGATGCCTCCGATATTGCCCCAAGCGTCACGTGGGGCACCAGCCCCGAAGATGTGTTGCCGATTACGGGTATCGTTCCTGATCCGGCAAGCTTTGCTGACCCATCGAAGCAGGCAGCGGCGCAGCAATCCTTGGACTATATGGGCCTGACCGCTGGCACGCCGATGACGGAAGTCGAGGTTCAGAATATCTTCATTGGCAGTTGCACCAATAGCCGCATAGAAGACCTGCGCGCGGCCGCTGCGGTCCTAAAAGGGCGCAAGAAGGCGGACAATATCAAATGGGCGATCGTCGTGCCCGGCTCCGGCCTCGTCAAAGCGCAGGCGGAAGCTGAGGGGCTGCACAAAATTTTCATCGATGCCGGTTTGGAATGGCGCGAGCCGGGCTGCTCGGCATGCCTCGGCATGAATCCGGACAAGGTGCCCCCAGGAGAACGCTGCGCATCCACCAGCAACCGCAATTTCGTTGGCCGCCAAGGACCCGGGGCGCGCACGCACCTTGTCAGTCCAGCGATGGCAGCTGCCGCCGCCGTGACCGGCAGGCTGACCGATATTCGCACGCTCGACATCTGACGACCATCGGTATTTGCCCTACGCATTGCCGATACACGCCCTATTTCCTTTACTTGTCACAAAAGCCAAAGCTAAAGCTGCATGTGCAAAGGATGAGCGATATGAGTGACAAAAAGCCAGACGATAAGGACAAATGGTCCACCGGTGCCAAGGTTGGCGCAGCAGTAGGTTCGGCGGCATTGATGGCAGCTTTGCTGTACGCAGGACGGCGCAGTCTTACCCAGAAAAAAGGTAAATTAGAGCCAATGTCGCCAGAGCCCGAGGCGACTCCTGCCGACGTCAACCAGCCAAAGACAGACACGGACTGAACCAATGAAGGCGATCAACAAGGTTGAGGGCAAAGCATATCCGCTTGGTCTGAAAAATATCGATACCGATATTATCATTCCGGCGGAGTGGTTGAAAACGATAAGCCGGTCCGGCCTTGGAAAGGGTGCGTTCCAGACCTTGCGGGCAGTTGACGGCAATGTGTTTGACGACCCCGCTTATGCAGGCGCGCCGATCTTGATCGCTGGCGATAATTTCGGCTGCGGGTCAAGCCGCGAACATGCGGCATGGGCGATGGCGGATCTGGGAATATCGGCAGTCATTGCGCCCAGCTTTTCTGACATTTTTTCGGGCAACGCATTCAAAAATGGCTTGCTGGCTATTGTCCTGCCGCAGGTCGCCATTGACCGGCTGATGGAAGTCGCAAGGACCGACGCAATTCACATTGATCTGGAAACCCAGACGGTGACAACGCCATTTCAGGACAGATTCGAATTTGAAATCGACCCGTTCCGCAAACATTGCCTGATCAACGGCGTAGACGAAATTGGCCTGACGCTCAAAAGCAGCGAAGCCATCACGGCGTACGAGGCAAAAATTGCGGCTAGCCAGGCTTGGCTAGCGCCGAACAATATTTAGGAGAGAGTTATGCGCGCATTGTTATCGACCGCCTCGGGTGGCCCTGAAACACTGGTCATTGGCGATCTGCCTGAACCTGTGGCTGCGCCCGGTCAGGTCATCGTCGCGGTTAAGGCCTGTTCAATTAACTATCCCGATACGTTGATGATCGTCGATCTTTATCAGTTCAAGCCACAGCGCCCTTTTGCTCCGGGCGGCGAAATCGCTGGCATTGTTGAGGCTGTGGGCGAGGGCGTCACCGGATTTGCAGTGGGCGATCGCGTTATTGGCCTCTGTGGCAATGGCGGTCTCACCGAAAAAGTCGCGATAGCAACGTTCAACTGTTTCAAAATGCCCGACGCAATGTCCTTTGACGACGGCGCATCATTGCTGATGACTTACGGCACGTCCATTCACGCGTTGAAGGACCGTGGCCACATGAAGGCAGGGGACAATGTCCTCGTGCTTGGCGGCGCCGGCGGCATCGGTATTTCGGCCATTGAGCTTGCCAAGGCCTATGGCGGGCGAGTCGTTGCCGGGGTTTCCAGCGAAGCGAAAGCCGCCATTGCGCGCGAAGCCGGTGCAGACGAAGTCGTCATCTATCCACACCAGCCCTTTGACAAGGACCAATCCAAAGCTGTCGCCGAAATGTTCAAGGCAGCCGCTGGCAAAGACGGTTTCAACATCATTTATGACACGGTCGGCGGCGACTATAGCGAACCTGCGGTGCGCTCGATCGCTTGGGAAGGAAAATTCCTGGTCGTGGGCTTCCCTGCGGGCATTGCTAAGCTGCCGCTCAATCTGACCTTGCTCAAAAGCTGCGATGTATGCGGCGTTTTCTGGGGCGCGTTTGCCGCCCGGACACCGCAGAAGAACCACGCCAACATCGCTGAGCTTTTTGACCTTTATGCTACAGGCAAAATTAAGCCGCGCATTTCGGAAACCTTTGATCTGGCAGATGCTGGCACGGCCATTGCACGGCTTGGCGACCGCGCAGCGGTGGGCAAGCTGGTTGTTCATATTTGAGCCTGTAGGCTTGTTGATTGAACAGCTAGGCATTATCTTTAAACCACATTTGACAGGAACCGCCCCATGACGACTTTTGACAACCGCGAAAATGCATTTGAAAACAAGTTCGCCCATGATGCCGACCTTGAGTTCAAGATTACGGCGCGCCGGAACAAGCTGGTCGGTCAATGGGCTGCCGAAAAAATGGGCCTGACGCCCGAAGAAACGACATCTTATGCAACTTCGGTAGTGCAGGCTGATTTTGAAGAAGCAGGCGACGAAGATGTTGTGCGCAAATTGATTGGCGACCTTACATCTGCGGGTGTCGAGGTCGATGACACCGCGATTCGCGCGGCTCTCGAAGAGAAGATGGTTGAAGCACGCCGCCAGTTTATTGAGCCTGCATAATGGCAATGGCAGCGGACGAAATTGAAAGCATGATCAAATCTGCACTACCCGATGCGCAGGTGGAAATCACTGACCTTGCCGACGACGGCAATCATTATGCTGCGCGCGTCATCAGCGAAAGTTTTCGTGGGCTACCGCGGGTCAAGCAGCATAAGGCTGTCTATGATGCGTTAGGTGGCCGCATGGGCGGAGTGCTACATGCCCTGCAACTGACAACAGCCATTCCCGATATTGGAGTTTAGACATGAGCGTAAATGAACGGATCGAAGAGATCGTCAAAGGCAATAACGTCGTCCTTTTTATGAAAGGCACCCCATTGTTTCCGCAATGTGGTTTCTCCAGCAAGGCGATTGCGATCCTCGATCATCTCGGCGTAGCGTATGAGAGCGTCGACGTATTGCAGGATATGGAAATCCGCGCTGGCATTAAAGATTACAGCGACTGGCCAACTATCCCGCAGCTCTATGTCAAAGGCGAGTTTCTTGGCGGTAGCGACATTATGATGGAAATGTACGAAGCTGGCGAACTGCAGGCCATGGTAGAGGCCGAGGGGCTTGCTAAGGCTGAATAAACACGCGCCTTCGTCCACGACTGATCCATGGAGGCGGACCTTGCAAGGTTCGCCTCCATTTTCATATAAGCCTCAGACAGTCTGCAGTTCCGCGCTGCCTTCGGCACGCCGTATTTGGGGCAGCAGCACATGCAGCCATGCAAGCGCAAGCAGGTACGAAGAAGCTGCAAAAATGAACAAGGGCGTATAGCCCAATCCCGCCGCCAGAACGGCTCCGGTCACAAGCTGAATGAGCGCGCCGCCCATATTGCCCATGAACGCGCCGAACGCCGTTACGCGCCCGACCTTTCCGCGCGGCACGACGTCGGTAATGATGGAGAATATCGACAGGGAGAAACCCTGATGTCCCGCCATTACGACGCCCATCATGATGGCAACTGGCCAAAATGAATCCAAGGTAAGCACAAAAGGCAATGGTACGACAACCAATGCCGAGCCGAGCATGATTGTTTTTCGCACGCGATTGACACTCCAGCCCTTCTCCAGCAGGCGGGTCGACAGCCAGCCAGCGAACAGCGCCCCGGCAGCCGATCCAAAAAACGCGATGGCAAGCGGAATGGCGAGCTCACTGGTCGTTAGCCCGAATTCCTTGCGGTAAAAATCCGGTAGCCAGAAATTGATGAGCCACCAAGTCGCGTCGGACAGCGCCTTGGCAATGACGATTGCCCACGTGCGCCGCTCCTTGAGGATTGGTCCATAAGGCGCGCCGTCATCGGAAAAATCGCGTACATCATCTTCGGCTTTGTCGTCAAATTTGACGCCACGGGCAAACCATAGCCACATTGCCAAAGTAACAAAGCCGCCCAACCCACCAAATATCAATGCACCGCGCCAGCCCCAAATGGCCGCGATAACCGGAATAAAAAACGGCAGGAAAATCGTGCCGATGCCCGCAATTGCGGTGCCAACGCCGAACGCAAAGGATCGTTTGTCGGGCGGAAACAGGGTCGCAACCGTTTTAATCGTCAGCGGGGTTTGCACCGCCTCGGTCGCGCCAAGGCCGATGCGTGCGGCGACCACCTGCCAGCCGGCAATAGCCCAGCCGTGCGCCATTGCTGCAAGGCTCCAAGTTGTAACGCCCGTTATCATGGACCGCAAAACGCCAATCTTGTCGACCAGCCAACCTGTAAACAAAAACGAAAGTGCGGCTGCGACTTGCGTGACAAAGGCGAGATTGCCGAAGTCAGTGTCACTCCAGCCCAGATCTGCCGATATGTCAGGCTTCAGGATCGCAATGATAGGACGGTCCATGGCATTGAAAATGCCTGCGACGCATAGCAGCCCAAATAGCGTCCAGCGCAAGGCTGGGCTTATCGGCTTCATGTCGCTCCGCCCATACGCATCGATGCTACCCCTTGCCCGCTGCCGGTCCTGCTTTATGCTGGAACTCTTCACAAACCTGCCTATAGAAGGCCATATGACACCGCAAGACATAAACGCGAGCTACATCGCGGACCTCTACGGCGAAACCTATTTGGCGGACGACAGTGTCGCGCCGCGCAAACGACCGAGTTTTAAGGCGCTTTTTCCGGGCTTCGTGGTGGTTGCCGTGGCCGCCGTGGCCGCAACGTGGTTTTCTGAACATTATGGCCTACCCGTTATTCTGGCCGGTTTGCTTCTGGGCTTGGCATTGAACTTCGTTTCTACCGAACAAAAGGTTCACCCCGGCTTAGATTTCTGCGGTACAACATGTTTGCGCTGGGGCATTATATTACTGGGCACACAAGTGACCGTGATGCAAATCGGTGGCCTTGGCGTGGTGGCATTTCTGGGGCTCATCGCTATCATGGCTTTTGTGATGGGCGCGGGCCTTGTCGGCGCAAAAATCGGACAGCAGTCCAATTATGCGGGTTGGCTGGCCGGCGGGGCGACCGCCATATGCGGCGCATCTGCGGCCTTGGCCATTTATGCAATCATCGGTCGGGAAAGGCTGAATCAGTCCCAGTTTACCTTGACGCTCGTCGGCGTATCGCTGGCCAGCGCGATTGCCATGTCTTTCTATCCTTTAATCGCCGCGCAGTTGGCGTTCACTGACAGGCAAGCGGGCTTCCTCATGGGTGCAGCCGTGCATGACGTCGCCCAGGCTTTGGGCGGTGGCTATAGCTTCTCTCAGTCGGCGGGCGAAACGGCGACGATCGTCAAACTATCACGCGTCGCCTTGTTGGCGCCCGCTGTCGCGCTTATCGGCCTTGCCATTGGCTCTGTCGGCAACGCGCCCAGCAGCATTCTCTCAAAACTTAAATTGCCTTGGTTCATCGTCGCTTTTTTTGGCGCGGTCGCGTTGAACTCCATGGTGCAAGCGCCTGCGTGGGTGGCCGAATATGGCCTTATCGCCTCAAAGGCGATGTTGCTCTTTGCAGTCACCGCGACGGCCATGCGTTCGCGGCTGGATCTGTTACTTGGCCAGGGGTGGCGCGCGTTTCTGCCAGTGATGCTTGCGACCTTCACGGCCTTTGCTGCATCTGCATTTTTTGCATGGGCATTTTTATGAGTGGGGACATTTTCGACCTTGCGATTATCGGCGGCGGGATCAATGGCGCGGGGATAGCCCGCGATGCAGCCGGACGTGGGGCAAGAGTTATTCTGCTTGAGAAAGGCGATTTGGCGCGGGGCACGTCCTCCGCATCGACGAAGCTTATTCATGGCGGGCTTCGCTACCTTGAGCATTTTGAATTCGCGTTGGTCCGCGAATCGCTGATGGAGAGGGAGCGACTGTGGGCGATTGCACCGCACATCATTTGGCCGCTGCGGTTCATTCTGCCGCATCAAAAGGGCATCCGCCCCGCTTGGCTCGTCCGGCTCGGGCTTTTCCTGTATGACCATATCGGGGGCCGCAAACTTTTGCCGCCGACACGCACTGTCAATCTCCGCGATGAACCGTCAGGACGCCCTTTGCATCCCGGTTTTGGAACAGCCTTTGAATATTCGGACTGCTGGGTGGACGATGCGCGCTTGGTCATTTTGAACGCGCTTGACGCCGCTGAGCATGGCGCAGTCATCCGCACAAGGTCTGAAGTGACTGGCCTTAAGCGCGAGGAAGGCATGTGGCGCATCGATATCGCTGGGCAAGATACTGTAATCGCGCGATCAGTGGTAAATGCTGCAGGGCCTGCTGTTCTCGACCTGCTGGGCAGGATGCGCGGATATCAGCCGCGCGTCGGTGAGAGCATCCGGCTGGTCAGAGGGTCACATATTGTCGTCCGCAAGATGTTCGACACGCCGCAAGCCTATTTTTGCCAGAACCCGGACGGCCGTATCTTCTTCGCCATTCCATATGAGGATGATTTCACACTTATCGGCACTACAGACGCAGATCATAAGGGAGATCTTGATAATGTCGAAGCAACCCCAGAAGAAATTGGCTATATATGCGATTCCGCGAATAATTATTTCCGTAAACGCGTCGCACCCGCCGATGTAATTTACAGTTTCGCTGGTGTACGTCCGCTGGTTGATGACGGTTCAGGCAAGCCCGAAACCGCGTCGCGGGGTTATCATTTTGAGATCGACACCGATGACGGAAAAACGCCGATCCTGTCGGTCTTCGGCGGTAAAATCACCACCTATCGTCATCTTGCAGAAAGCGCGATGGGAAGGCTCGCGCCCCATTTGAATATGCTCGCAGGCAGTGGCTGGACGACGAGAGCCCCCCTACCAGGCGGCGATTTCCCCGTAGATGGTGTCGCCGAAGTTACCGCGGACCTTCAGCGCGCCTATCCTTTTGTTGCGCCGAACATCCTGCACCGTTGGGTACGCAGCTATGGTTCACGCGTTTCAGCGCTACTGGGCAATGCTTCCTGCATCGAGGATCTTGGTGGCGATTTGGGCCATGGTCTTTATGCCTTGGAGGTCGATTATCTGATGGAAACAGAATGGGCGCGTAATGCAGACGATATTCTATGGCGACGCAGCAAACTTGGCTTGCGGTTCAACCCCATAGAAGTTCAGAACTTGATACAATATATTTCTGCGCGTGTAAAAAAATAGCAATTTAGTTGTTTCTTATTGTAAAACGGACACTTGCGTTGACCGACGACAGCCCTATTATTGCGATGTGCTACATATTGGGCATAAAGGGACGGGGTCTTCAAATAGATGCACGATAGTCAGTTGGCGCGCACAGCAACTAGCGAGCGTTTACCGAACAACGGCAGCCCGATGTCGGTGGAAGGCATGGAAATTATTAATTTCGTTCCGCCCGCAGCGCTGGCCCCTTTTGTAACGCAGATCTATTTTTTCCGGTGTGACGAAGAATTTGTGCGTGATTACATACCGGCCGCATTGGGTCATTTGATATTTCTGTTGAAAGGCACAGGGACCCTTCAATTTCATGACGGCCATGTCGATACAGTCGAAAAAGTCGCGGTCCTCGGGCCTGGCCTGCACGCGGCCGAATTTGTGTTTGAAGGACCACTGCATGATTTGGGCTTTGCGCTCTCACCCTTGGGATTTGTCGCACTGACCGGAAAATCAGCCAACCAATATGCCGACCGCGCGGTCACCGCCTCGGAACTATTTGGGCGTGATATCGACCAGCTTGCCGAACATTTCATCGCTGGGTATGAGGCGGGGACTTTGCGTCTGGCGCAGATGGTGGATGAAGTGGCAAAGTTTCTGCTGGGACGTCTTCATTCGGTTCCGCCATCGCACATTGTTCTAGTGCGCACCGTTATTGATTGGTTGTCGAGTGACATGCTACCCGGTGTCGACGAATTATATGCTACGCTCGATGTATCGCGCAGCACGGCGGCGCGCCTCATTACCAAATACTTCGGATCTGCACCCAAGGTATTGATGCGGAAATATCGGGCACTGCGCGCGGCGACAATGATGACCGACCCCCATAGCACGCCAGAATTGCGTTTGAAGGTAGAGTCGGTGTTTTATGATCAGCCCCATATGATCCGCGAAATACGGCAATTCGCAGGACGTACGCCTGGGGCGCTAGGCAGCAACGACGCAAAGATTATGCGGATGTGGCTGAGCCGCGATAATTACCGCGACATAGAGTCCTTTCTGGGTTGATTTCTGCAGGCAAAAGGACCATCTGCCTTCAATCGGAGTAAATTTATCTGATTAGGACTCGCAGATGCGTTTGTCGAACATGGCCGATTATGCAGTAGTGGTAATGAGCGCGGCTTCGCGCCATTGCGGGTCTGCGCGCGTCTCGGCAACAGATCTTGCTGCCGAGACTGGATTGGCGCTGCCAACTACGCAAAAGCTAGTCAGCATTTTGGCGAAAGCAGGCCTACTTCGGTCGGCGCGCGGCACTGGTGGCGGCATAACGCTTGCCCGCCCTGCCGCAGCAATAAGCTTGGCAGATATTATTGAAGCAGTCGAAGGCCCGATCGCCCTGACGGCGTGCTGCGATTCCCAAAAACATGCCCAAGGGCAACATTGCGCGAAAGAGGGCAACTGTAACGTGCAATCACATTGGCCTTCGGTGAACGGCGCGGTGCGCGGCGCGCTTGCGCAAATCAATTTAGCAGGGCTGGCACGATGAGCGACGATATCGATATCAAAGATAAGGCCGCGTGGGATGCCGCCGAAAAGGTTGCCGATTACGAGCATGGCTGGTCGTCGGATATTGAGACAGACTTCGCTCCCAAGGGGCTGAACGAAGATACTGTTCGCTTCATCTCGGCGAAAAAGAACGAACCCGAGTGGATGCTCCAGTGGCGGCTTAAGGCCTTTGCCATGTGGAAAACGATGGAAGCGCCGGATTGGGCCAAGCTCAATGTACCGCCGATCGATTATCAAGACGCATATTATTATGCCGCGCCAAAGGCTAAGCCAAAGCTGAATTCACTTGATGAGGTCGATCCCGAAATCCTGCGCGTTTACGAAAAGCTGGGCATTCCAATTGCCGAGCAGAAGCTGCTCGCGGGTGTTGAGGGCGGCGAGGACGGCGGATTGCCGCAACGCCGTGTCGCGGTTGATGCGGTGTTCGATAGCGTGTCCGTCGCGACGACCTTCCGCGCTGAACTGGAGCGCGCTGGCGTTATCTTCCGCAGCATTTCGGAAGCGATCAAGGAATATCCAGACCTTGTCCGCAAATATCTCGGCAAGATCGTGCCGATGCGCGACAATTATTTCGCGACATTGAATTGCGCGGTCTTTTCCGACGGGACATTTGTGTACATCCCCGAAGGTGTGCGCTGCCCGATGGAACTCAGCACATATTTCCGCATCAACGCGGAAAACACTGGTCAGTTCGAACGGACATTAATTATCGCCGACAAAGGCAGCTATGTCAGCTACCTCGAAGGCTGCACCGCGCCGATGCGCGATGAAAACCAGTTGCACGCCGCTGTGGTTGAACTGGTCACATTGGACGATGCCGAGATCAAATATTCGACCGTGCAAAACTGGTATCCCGGCGACGCGGAAGGCAAAGGCGGCATCTATAATTTCGTCACCAAGCGGGCATTGTGTCAGGGGCGGAACAGCAAGGTGTCATGGACTCAGGTCGAAACCGGCAGCGCGGTGACGTGGAAATATCCAAGCTGCGTATTGAACGGCGAGAACAGCGTCGGCGAATTTTACTCGGTCGCGGTGACCAACAATTACCAGCAAGCCGACACTGGCACCAAGATGATCCACAACGGCAAAGGGTCGCGCTCGACCATCGTCAGCAAGGGCATCAGCGCCGGGCATAGCAACAACACCTATCGCGGGCTGGTCCGCGTCGCGCCCAATGCCGAAGGCGTCCGCAATTTCACCCAGTGCGATTCCCTCCTGCTGGGTTCGCTCAGCGGCGCCCATACCGTTCCCTATATCGAAGTCCGCAACCCGTCGGCGCAGATCGAGCATGAGGCGACGACAAGTAAAATTAGCGATGACCAGATGTTTTACGCGATGCAACGCGGCCTGAATGCCGAGGAAGCGGTGGCACTAATCGTCAATGGTTTCGCCAAGGAAGTGCTGCAGCAACTGCCGATGGAGTTCGCGGTTGAAGCGCAGAAGTTGTTGGGCATTAGCCTCGAGGGGAGCGTGGGTTGATCCCGCCTTCACGGAACCGCCGCGAAGAATATTGATGGATGATAGACGTATAATGCTCGAAATTAACAACCTTCACGCCAATGTTGGCGACAAGCCCATTCTCAAGGGCCTTACGCTCTCACTAGGCGCGGGCGAAATCCATGCGATTATGGGTCCGAATGGCGCGGGTAAATCAACGCTGGGTTATGTACTGTCGGGACGGCCCGGTTATGAGGTGACCGAGGGTTCGGTGACCTTTAACGGGCAGGATTTGCTCGCGCTCGAACCGCATGAACGCGCCGCCGCTGGCCTGTTCCTGGGCTTTCAATATCCCGTCGAAATCCCCGGCGTGTCGAACGTGCAGTTCCTCCGCGAGGCGCTCAACGCGCAGCGCAAAGTTCGCGGCGAGGCACCGCTGTCGGGCGCCGAGTTCCTGAAGGTCGCGCGCGAACAGGCAGGTGCGCTCGGCATGGATATGGACATGCTCAAGCGTCCCGTGAATGTCGGCTTTTCGGGTGGCGAGAAGAAGCGCAACGAGATGGTGCAAATGGGCATCATCGACCCCGCGCTCGCGATCCTCGATGAAACCGACAGCGGCCTCGATATTGATGCGCTGCGCACCGTGGGTGACGGCATCAACCGTATCATGCGCAGGCCCGACAAGGCCGTGTTGCTGATTACCCATTATCAACGGCTGCTCGATTATGTGAAGCCGGACTTTGTCCATGTGCTCGACGGTGGTCGCATTACACGGACCGGCGGCGCAGAGCTGGCGCTGGAACTGGAGCGCGACGGGTACAAGGAATTGGCCGCTTGATAACAGCCGCGCCCACACGCCGTGATGAAGCATGGCGCTACAGCGACATCGCCGCCGTCGAGGCGGCTTGGCCATTGCCTGCCCCCGACAGCGTCATCGTGCCCGCCGGTGGCAGCTTCGCGCGTACCATTGTTCAGGATAGCGGCACTATCCATCAGTTGGATATCGCGATCGGCAATGGCGCACACGCCGCAATTCATGTGCTGAATATCGGCGGTGAATATGGGCGGGTAGAACTCAATGTCACACTGCACGAGGGTGCAGATTTTAAGCTGGGCGCGGTGCAGATCGGTGGCGGAACGCAGACACTTGAGGTCGTTACCACTGTTACCCATGCCGAACCCGGCGCAACATCATCACAGATCGTACGGTCTGTTTTGGCAGGCACAGCGACTGGCACGTATCTTGGCAAAGTTGCCGTCGCGCGTGATGCGCAGCTGACCGATAGCGTCCAATCGGTCAAGGCAATGCTGCTCGACCGAAGCGCGACCGCCAATGCCAAGCCCGAACTTGAAATCTACGCCGACGACGTCAAATGCGCCCATGGCTGCGCGATTGGCGAGCTGGATCCAATGGGTTTATTCTATCTGCAGGCACGCGGCATCGCGCCAGCTGAGGCGAAGAAACTGATGCTGCAGGCCTTTGTCGCTGGCGTGTTTGAAGGTGCGACGGATGAAGACATGTTGACCGAAGCAGCGCTGAAGAAATTGGGGGATTTAGTGTGACCGCTCCCGTAAGCGCCCCAACCGAACGCGCCGTTGCCCGGTGGGAAAATGAAGGTGGTTCCGTGTCACACGAAATCCGCGATCAATTCCCCGGTCTAGCCAACAACTGGCATTATCTCGACACAGCCGCGACCGCGCAAAAGCCGCAGGTCGTGCTCGACGCGATGATGCGTGCGGGCGGCGCTGATTACGCCACCGTCCACCGCGGCGTTTATGCGCGATCGGCCAACATGACCGTCGCTTTCGAGGCAGCCCGCGAACGTGTGGCACGCTTCATCGGCGCGGCTAGTCCGAATGAAGTCGTCTTCGTGCGCGGCGCGACCGAGGGAATCAATCTGGTCGCGCAAAGCTGGGGTCCGGCCAATCTGAAGGCTGGCGATCGCATCATGCTGAGCCGGTTGGAGCATCATAGCAATATCGTGCCGTGGCAGATGCTGGCCGAAAAGGTGGGCGCGCATATAGATGTCTGTCCATTGACCGATGACGGCTTGATCGACCTTAATTGGCTTGAGGCACATCTGACACCGGCGCACAAACTCGTGGCGCTAGCACATGTGTCTAACGTGCTGGGCTCCATCCTTGGTGCCAAGCGTGCAGCCAAGGCAGCACATGCCGTTGGCGCAAAATTTTTACTCGACGGTTGTCAGGCTGCTCCGCGGATGCGCTTAAACATGGCCGAGCTTGGCTGTGACTTTTACGTCATGTCTGGCCATAAGCTGTACGGCCCAACAGGCATTGGTGTGCTGTGGGCAAAAGCAGAGACACTGGATGCGATGCCCCCGTGGCAGGGCGGCGGCGCCATGATTGACCGGGTGACGTTTGAGAAGACGACCTATGCCCCCGCACCTGCACGTTTTGAAGCGGGCACACCCATGATTATTGAAGTCATCGGCCTACATGCCGCGATAGACTTCATCGACACCATCGGTCCTGATGAAATTTTTGCGCATGAAAGCGCACTTGCTGCGCAAACCCGCGAGGCATTGCGCGCGATCAACTCCATCACGCTCTATGGACCGGAAAAATCCGCCGGTATCGTGTCCTTCTCTATGGAAGGGGTGCATCCGCACGACCTTGGCACTATATTGGATGAAGAAGGTGTCGCCATCCGTGCTGGCCATCACTGCTGCCAGCCGCTGATGGATCATTTGGGCGTGCCCGCAACCGCACGGGCGAGCTTCGGTATTTACAATGATGAAAATGATGTCGCAGCGCTGGTGCGCGGGCTGGAACGCGTGAAAAGGATTTTTGGATGAACGAGAACATCCGGATAGAAGAAGTGGATAGCGTCGAAAAGCCTCCCAAAGCGCGCGTCGAAGTTGCAGACGAAACGCCGAGCGAGACTCTGGCGCGCAAGAAGGATTATCTGGAAGGATTCCTTGCGCAGAAGCCAACCGCACCTGCTGCCAACGAACCCGATGGTGACTTGTATGAGGCGGTTATCGAAGCGCTTAAGGAAATTTACGATCCGGAAATACCGGTGAACATTTATGACCTTGGCCTCATCTACAATGTCGAGATCAACGACGGCCACGCCATTGTGTCGATGACGCTGACGACGCCCCATTGTCCGGTGGCAGAATCGATGCCGGGCGAAGTAGAGCTGCGCGTCGGCGCGGTTCCGGGCATTGGTGATGCAGAGGTTAATCTAGTTTGGGAGCCAGCCTGGTCCCCTGCCAATATGACTGATGAAGCCCGTTTGGAGCTTGGAATGTTATGACCGATGTGAAGACGAGAGCCCGCCCCGCCGCCGTTATCCTGACACCCGCGTCTGAGGCACGGATTGCCGAACTCATGTCCAAAGCACCGGAAGGGGCGATTGGCGTCAAGCTATCGACTCCGCGTCGCGGCTGCTCGGGCCTTGCTTACTCGGTCGACTATGTGAACGAGGCGGTGGCATTCGACGAAAAAATCGAAACTGCTAGCGGCGTGCTCTACATCGACGGCGGCTCGGTTCTATACCTTGTCGGCTCCATCATGGACTGGGTCGAAGACGAATTTGCAGCAGGCTTTGTATTCACAAACCCCAACGCAACAGGCAGCTGCGGCTGCGGAGAGAGCTTTACGGTTTAAGAACTCACGGAGGCAGGTACATGGAAGGAAACAACGAACTCGGTCTTGCTAAATTTCTTGAAGGTAAGAACGCGATGGCGAGGTCGGCCAGACGTGGGCTTAACAGCCCAAAAGATCCACCGAAAAAAAGTCGGCCTGTTAAAGCCCCATCGCCCGACAAACCCAAGCCGCTCATTGGTGGAGCGGAAGCGTTATTCGACTAAATTCTCCGCCTGAGGGCACCGCCACTGCGGCCAGAGATTTACGGTTTAAAAGTCGAATTGCAGCCGAAAGGCGACGCCCACATCATCGGAGGCGTTTTCAAAATGCCCCGGCTCCGTCCGCCAGAACAGGTTAGACGAGAAGTAGCCGCCTTGGATGGGCAGCGTCCACATAACTTCACTGGCGATCTCTCGTCCCCGAGGCTTCAATGAAAAGCGACGCAGGCCAAAGCTGGTCGCCAGCGTTGCATAGTCATAGGCAACAGGGACATTCAGCAATAATCCACCCCGGCTGACACGCAGCGGCTGTGCGATACGAAAAGCCAGCCGGTCTTTGTTCGCCAAAACATTGCGTCCTGTCGCATCCACCGAGAATGCGTTGCTTTGAAGGCGGCTTTCTTCGGTCAGCGACCCTCCGCGATTGGCAGAAGTCCATCCTTGCCGCCATCCCCCGCCAACCGCCCAATTGCGATTAAGCTGCACATCGCCCCGCGCACCGATGAAAAGGGTGCGCGCACCATTTTGGCCGATAAAGTTCGCAAAACGGGCGCCCAACAACGTCTGGTCCTCACGCAGCCAATCGGCGCTTAGCGCGATTTTCGCTGGCCCCAATTGACGGTCCAACGAGACGGCGAGTAACGCATAGGGATATGCGATGTTACGTTGCCGCGCCACCTGATCCCCGCGCCGTTCGAATATCCGTGCGTCGCCGGTCTCCGCACTCGCCGTCAATCCAAAACGGCCAATCTGCCGCCTTATTGCAAGGGCCTGCCCCGGCGCGCGCTCAAATCCGCTATCTATCCGCGCATCCGTTGCGGCCAGGAATGCGCCGCTGTTCATTTCCTGCAACGCTGCAACTTGGGCAGCTGCTGTCTGACGGATGCCCAAGCTGAACCGCAGATTATTAGATAACGCGGCGCTCCCCCGCGCAGCAAGCAGGCGGGCTTGAGCGTTTTGCTTGCCCGAGAGGTTTAAGGGGGAAACGGTCGCCCTCCCTGTGTCGCCAGCGGCTATGGATACAGCGATTTGCGTCGTGCCCCGCCCTATGCTGATGGAACGGCCTTGATCAATCAGCGCGGGCGCTAATTTTAGACGCGGCGTCGTCGCGTTTAGCCCGTGGGCCAAATTGATGTTATAAGCGCGCCCATAACCGTCCAAGATGATCGCGTTCAATGGTTTGGCAGACAGTGCAACATCACCCATCGGCCCGGATGTAGTGCCGCCATCATCCGCCAAAGGCACCGCTGTTGTCGTGCCCGCAAGCGATGTTGCGCCAGCCGGCGCGAATGCATTTGCGATATCCAATATGCCGCGGCCATATATAGCGTCGGTCCCGGCGTCGCCTGCATCCCGCGCTTTTGTGAGAAGCAGGTTGACGATTTGCGCGCCGGTCAGATTTGGAAATGCCTCCGCCAACAAGGCCGACGCGCCGGCAATTTGAGGCGCAGAGAATGATGTTCCGTTGAACACCCGCACAAATGTCTGGCCATTCTGTTCAAACCGGTAAATCGTGTCGTTTTCATACTGACAGCAAATGCTCTGCCCCAGCGCGGAGAGAACCGAACTCTGCGCGATGCCTGCTTTATTGCTGAAGTTTGAGATCATGCCATTTTCGTCGACAGATGTGGCAATTATAACCAGACCGTTGCCATTGGCTAACAGCGCTTGTGCAAAGGGGCTGGGATTGTTGGGATCAAAGGCGGGCTGGGCGTCATTACCTTCATTGCCGGCGGAGACGACAATCACAATGCCAGTTGAGGTCGCGCGGTTGATGGCCGCACGCAGCGCCGAACTCGCGCCGCCCGCACCGCCAAGCGAGATGTTAATTACACGCGCGCGATTGTCGACCGCACGATTGACCCCCGCAGCAATCGCTGAATCAAAAAACGAACATTTCGCCTCATCCTCGCCGGATTTGGGAGTGGTGCAGCTGCCCGACTGATCGGCCCGAAGCGCCAAAACGGTGGCATTGAACGCAATACCGTGCACATCGCGATCATCTTTGGCAGCAGCGAAAATACGCGTGACCGCCGTGCCATGCCCATCTTAATCCCCGAGCGCGCGTCCAGCACCTGTAACATCGCCCGATTGTGGATGTATTCGACCGGTAAATTCGTGGCTATTGGGGTCAATTCCCGAATCGATAACGCCAACAGTGACCCCGCGCCCGGATGCCCCGGCCTGATAGGCCGTTATCGCCTTATGGAAGCTTGGCCCATCTGACCTGTTGTACTCCGGCGTTATGAAGCTGGTCGGTGGCGGCGGCAAGCTTGCTGGCGGTGGAGACGTAACCGGTGGCGGTGGCGGTGGCGTAGGTGCCGGCGGCGCAGAAGGTGCCTCGATAGGCGGCGGCGGAGCAGGAGGCGTGGAACTAACGCCTCCTCCTCCACCACATGCAGACAGAGTCAAAGCGCAAAAGACTGCGCTGCCAAGAGCGATTTTAGTGTCGACTGCGCGCAACGCCACCATAGCAATTCCTTTGGAAGGTTCAGAGCATATAATTACGTGCACCTTTCGCTAATCTTAATATTACGCAGTTGAGATGTGCGGCCCGGCTTGTTACGCGCAGTAATGAACTCTGATTATACCCACATAGACACCTGGATTTTCGATCTTGATTTAACGCTGTATTCGCCAGACGCAGAAATCATGTCGCAAGTCCGTGACCGCATTGCTTTATATGTTGAACGATTTTTTGGCATCGACTCGCACGCCGCACACGACATCCGGCATAGATATTGGAAAAAATACGGCACCACACTTGGCGGGTTAATGACCGAGCATCAGGTCGAGCCGCATGACTATTTGGATTTTGTCCACGATGTGGATCTCAGCTTGCTGGTTCCAGATCCCGTTTTGAAGGCGCACATCGCAAGTTTGCCCGGCCGGAAAATTATCTTCACCAATGCCGATGCGCCTTATGCCGAGCGCGTCCTCGCGCGGCGCGGACTTGATGCTGTCTTTGAAGACATTTTCGATATTCACCGGATGCAACATTTACCCAAACCGGCACCCGCCAGTTACGATTCACTGTGCAGTGAATTGGCCATCAATCCCACGCGCGCCCTGTTCGTAGAGGATTCGGCACATAATCTTGTGCCGGCCAAGGCGTTGGGCATGAAAACTATTTGGGTGAAACATGCAGGCGAAGCTGATAGCAGCGACGCGCATCATATTGATTACGAAATTGCCGATGTCACCCAATGGCTGTCGTCAATCCACACGGAGAAAATAAGCCATGACTGACCAGCTCGCCACCATCATTGATACTGCTTGGGAGGACCGCAATGCCATCTCAACATCAACCAGCGGTGAAGTCAGGGATGCTGTGGAAGCTGCTTTGGCAGGGCTCGATGACGGCTCGTTTCGTGTGGCGCAAAAGATCGACGGTAATTGGCAGGTCCACCAATGGCTTAAGAAAGCCGTTTTGCTGTCATTTCGACTGAACGACAATGTAATCGTTGAAGCCGGATCTGCGGGAGCCCCTGCATTCGATAAAGTGCCGTCGAAGTTTAACGGATGGGACGCCGACCGATTCCGCAGCGCTGGATTTCGTGTTGTACCCGGTGCGGTTGCCCGGCGCGGCAGCTTTGTTGGCAAGAATGTCGTGCTGATGCCAAGTTTCGTCAACATCGGCGCGCGCGTCGATGATGGAACGATGGTCGACACTTGGGCGACCGTAGGCAGCTGCGCGCAAATCGGCAAAAACGTCCATCTGTCGGGTGGCGTTGGTATTGGCGGTGTGCTTGAACCGCTTCAGGCGGGCCCGGTCATCATCGAAGACAATTGTTTCATCGGCGCGCGCTCGGAAGTCGTTGAGGGCGTAATCGTCGAAGAGGGCGCTGTGTTGTCGATGGGTGTGTTCATCAGCTCCACCACCAAAATCATTGACCGCACCACAGGCGAGGTTTTCGTTGGCCGCGTGCCCGCTTATTCGGTCGTAGTGCCGGGGTCCATCCCGGGCAAACCGCTTCCCGACGGCTCACCCGGACCTCATCTGTCCTGCGCCGTCATTGTGAAGCGGGTCGATGCCCAGACCCGCGCAAAGACCGCGATCAACGACCTGTTGAGGGACTGAGGGAGCATTGCCCTGCGGTTGCAACTGACCGCTTGCAAATCAGAACGAATCGCTCCATATAGTTAGGGCGGACCGGGCCCCTCTGACGCTTGCTTCTTTTGAAGGAACGTGATGTCGGCCGCATCGGATGTTTCCGGTGCATTGGTCAGGCGGTCTTCAATACCCCCGAAATACGCTTGGTCTTTGACCGGAACATCCGATTGAACTTAACCTATGTTCAAAGAGGATGATGTGATGACTTTTTCGTCGTTTCGCTTGATGCAATACCACCAGAAACTGGATACCCAGCTACGCGCAGAGCTTGCGCGGCGTTGGCCCGATGTTTTCCGCATTCAAAAGCTGAAGCGCTTGAAGCTGGTGGTCAAGGATAGGTTGCAAAGGGGCGCGAGCGCGACCTTTGGTCGAAAATTACACCTACAAAATAGATAATTGGCCTTTGAATGGGCGCCGCATGCTGGTCATGCGGCGCCTTTAGGCATTTACAGCAGGGAATGATTTCATGGAATTTTTGATGATGGACTGGCTGGGGACTCCAGTCTGGTTCTGGATGGCGTTTATTGGCATCGTGGTAGCCCTCACTGCGTTTGACCTTGGCATATTGCACAAGGAAGACAAGGAAATGGGCATCGCGGAGAGCCTCAAGCTGTCTGCTTTCTATATCAGCATTGCGATGCTGTTCGGCTTGTGGGTTTGGTACCAAAAGGGTGCCGACATGGGGATGAAATATTATACGGGCTTTTTCATTGAAAAGGCGCTGTCCATCGACAACGTCTTCGTCATCAGTCTGATCTTCACCTTCTTCGCAATCCCGCGCAAATATCAGTATCGCGCGCTTCTATGGGGTATCATCGCGGTGATCGTTCTGCGCGGCCTTATGATCGCCGCAGGCGCGGCGATTGTGCAGGAATATTATTGGACGCTCTATATCTTCGCTGTCTTCCTCGTCGGAACGGGCATCAAGATGCTGTTTACTGGCGATCAGGAAATGGACGTCGCAAACAACCCTGTCGTGAAGTTCATCTCCAAGCATATGCGGGTTACGAAGGAGCTTCACGATGAAAAATTCTTTGTGAAGGTCACTGACGAGAAAACCGGCAAGCTGGTTCGCGCGGCCACGCCATTATTCCTGGCGTTGGTCGTGATCAACCTGGCCGACCTCGTCTTTGCGGTCGATTCCGTGCCAGCGATTTTTGCCATCACAACCGATACCTTCATTGTGTACACGTCGAACATCATGGCCATTCTGGGTCTGCGCGCCATGTACTTTGCGCTGGCCGCAATGGTGCATCGCTTCCATTATCTCAAATATGCGCTGGCTCTGGTGCTCATCTTCATTGGTTCGAAGATATTCGTATCAGACTTCGTAATGGCCGGAGAAAAGTTCCCGCCGGTGCTCAGCCTCGGCGTGACTTTCGGCCTTATCTTGGGTGGCATTGGTTACTCGCTGTGGAAGACGAGAGGCGACGACCAATCCCCGCAGGCTCATTAAGGAAACTTCAATGACTATTAAATCTATATTCCTACTCGCACCGGCTGAATCGGCAGTCGTTGGATCAGGCCCTGCGGCCTTCGCCATCAGCATGGCAAAGGCTTATGGCGCATCACTCACGGTTTTCACCGTGGCTCTCGATGTGACGACCCCGGGGCGCAATACCGATGCTGCGGGCGTTACTGCAGCTTTGCAAACGGCTGCGGATGCCGCAGGTGTAAGCTGCAATCTGATTACCGACCATTCGCATGCCATGGGCGTAAATGCGGTGGTGGCTGAACATGCCCGGCTGCATGACATTAGCATTGTCGGCAGCCAAGATATCGGACTTTTGAGTGAGCGGATGCTTGCCGAATATCTTATGTTCGAAAGCGGTCGGCCAGTCATAGTTGTTCCGCATACCCACGCGGTGCCTTACACCCTTGGGGCACTTGCAGTGGCCTGGGACAACAGCCCGGCAGCCGCCCGGGCGTTGGGTGATGCCATTGCCTTGCTAGCGCCCGAGTACGTCCATTTCCTCACGATCGTGGGTGAAAAGGAGCTTCCAACCGACATGGATAGCGCGGCGCTGGTGACGGCGACTGGCAAGCGCGGTGTAAAAGCGGATTATGTAAAAGCGGCGCTCTTTGGACGCAGCATTGCTTCAGCTCTGCAAGAAGGGGCAACGACAGCCGGTTCCGATATGCTTGTCATGGGTGCCTATGGCCATTCACGGTTGCGTCGCTTCATGCTGGGAAGTGCAACGTCGGACATTCTGCAAAACAGCACAATGCCTACCCTGTTGTCGCACTGATCGCGCAAGCAATACTGAAGCGGACAGGATCAATCGCATCACGCGGTTTAGTTTTTACTTTCACTACCGACAGGAGAAAATTGAGATGAATAAATTTGTGTTAGGTGCTGTTGCAGTTGCATCTGTAATCGCGGTTCCGGCTCAGGCCAAAACCTCAAAGTCCATGAAGTGCGCGGTCGTCAACCAAGCCCAAGTCGAATCACTGTTCAGTGATTTCAACAATGCATGGGCAACCTAGAACCCAGATACAGTCACCAGTCTGTTCACAAAAGACGCGGTCCTGCTGGCAACCGTTTCCAACAAGCCCCGCACAGACCATGCAAGTATTCGTGACTATTTCGTCGGTTTCCTGAAGCCGAGCCCGGTTGGAACCATCAACACCAGCGCGGTCAAACTCGGTTGCAACAGCGCCGCCCGCCTTGGCACTTGGACCGTAACAGTCACCGACCCATCCACCGGCGTGAAAACCGATATCAAGGCGCGATATTCGTTCATCTATCGTATTGAAGATGGAAAATGGAAAATCGACCATCTGCACTCTTCGATGATGCCCGAAAAAATCGGCTAACGCCGGTCTTTGGTCGGCGCATAAAAATCGGGCGGTTTGTTGGCTACCCAGTCGACAAACCGCCTTATTTCGTCGTGACTTAACAACGCCTGCGCCGTGGCATAGCGTTTTTCGAGATCACTATTGGTAAAGTTCGCGTGGATAGTCTGGTGGCAGATCGGGTGCACTGGCTCCCGTATCTTCCCGCCCCGGCTTTTGGGTACGGGGTGGTGCCATTCCACCACCTCGCCCATTTCGCGCGCGCACAGCCAGCAGTTTAGAACTGGCTCTGCGGCTTTTTCGTCCTCAAAAAGATAATCGCGGTTCTTTTTCGCCATGCCGTGCTGCTTTCGATCAGAACCGCGATCACGGCTCAGTTTTTGGCTGTGCCAAGTAAATCCAAAACCGCTGCCGTTGTGGCTTCAATGCCAAGGCGGACTGAAGATTCTGGGTCGATTTTGAACAAGGGCGAATGATGCCCTGCAACGGCTGGCCCCCCATTTTTGGCGGCCGCAATCCATTCTGGCTTTGTGCCGCCCACGGCGAAGTAATAGCCCGGGATGTTGAATTGCGGGTCGACAAAGAATGCAAAGTCTTCAGCGCCCATATTCGTCTGGCGGAACGGCTGGACAACATCCTTGCCCAACGCATTGGCGATGGCACCGTTGAGCCGCCGTGCGAGCGCCGCATCATTGACCGTGACAGGCGTCGATTCATTGACCTTCACGATTGGCAGCTTGTCCGCTGGCAAGCCATGCGCTGCGCCGATGCCTTTTGCGACGCGCTCGATGGACGCAATCAGTTGATCACGGACCGGTTTGCTATTGGCGCGAACGGTAACCTGCAGATCGGCATATTCCGAAATGATGTTATGCTTGGTGCCCGCATGGAACGCGCCGACGGTAATCACGCCGGGATCCAATGGTCCTTTTTCGCGGCTGATGATGGACTGAAGCCCGACAACAATTTGCGAGGCAATGTAGACAGGGTCACGGCCCAAATGCGGAGCCGCGCCATGAGTGGCGATTCCGGGCACGCGAATGTCAACGCTGTCTGCAGACGAATATTGAATGCCTTCGGACGCGGAAATCCTGCCTGTCTCAAGTTCAGCTGCGACGTGAAAGGCGAGCGCGTAATCGGGCTTAGGGAAACGGGTGTACAGGCCGTCCTTGACCATCGCATTGGCACCACCCACGCGTTCCTCGGCAGGTTGAACGATGAACAAAACGGTGCCCTTCCAACGATCTTTCATCCGCGCCAATTGGCGGGCTGTTCCGACCAGCGACGTGATATGCACGTCATGGCCGCAAGCATGCATGACCGGCATTTCAAGACCATCGACGCCCACTTGCTTGACTGTAGATGCATTCGCAAGGCCAGACCGCTCCAGAACGGGCAGCCCGTCCATGTCGGCCCGCATCAGTACCACTGGTCCATCGCCATTTTTCAGCACGCCAACAACGCCAGTGCCGCCGACCTTTTCAGTGACGGTCATGCCGGGCACCGCACGCAATTCTTCGGCCATCCGCGCCGCCGTTTTAAACTCTTTGAAAGACAGTTCGGGATTGCGATGGAAATGATCCCACAGCGCAGCCAAAGATTTGTCGTAATCAGCCTTCACCGCATCCGCATAATCGGGCCGCGCAGCCGCTGGTGTCGCCATCATGGCACTGGCAAGCAGCGCACCCAAAATTACTTTTTTCATTGTATCACCCCCGATTATTTGGGCGCTTTATGCAGCCCGTATTTCCATGTGCGGCTACGCTATCATGGACAGGCGTCAAAGCAATGCCCAACTGGCGCAAATTCATCGACCATAGTGACATATTGATAGAAGCCCTGCCGCGTGGCAGGGTTAATCCATAACCCCGCGCGCAAGGAATAAGCCTCCCCGACATGGCCGAACCAGGGGTTACCTTCCTTGTCTTGCAGCCAGTGAATACCCAAACCATAAGCGGTGAAATACCCCTTATCATCGTCGCCATTTTGGCCGTTAAAGGTCCAAACCGGACCAAGCATTTCGGCAAAGGATTTTTGCGACAACAGCGGCCGCCCCTCGCGCAGCAGCAACTGACCGATTGTGGCCAAGTCGCGCGCGGATATGCGTAAACCGCCTTGTGGACTGAAGGCCGAACCGTTCCGTCCCAGTTGATACAATGCATCAACATCACAGCTGCCATTGCGTGCAGGATAGACGGCGCAAGGGTCGGGCCCAGTCATGGCGGCGTCGCGCGCCAAATCACCATTGGGGCGAAGCAGGGTCACCGCTTGTTTGCGCCTGCCACTACTGCAACCCGTCCCCCAATTATAGCATGCGTCCAACTTGAGCGGATTCAGCACCAACCGCGCCATCAACCGGTCAAAGCGCTCGCCCGTCGCTGATTCCATCACGGCCGCGATCAGCGGCGAATTAATGTTCGCGTATGAGAAATAGACCCCGGGCTGATGCCGCGTATCCCAAGCCTTTGGGTTAGCCAGTACATCGGGCAGGCTGCCATCAAGTGGTACAATATAATCGACGCTATCGCGCAAGCCGCTGCGGTGCGAGAGCAATGCGCGCAGCGTGATCGCTGCATCGGGAAAGGCGGGATTGCGAACTTGCCACCCCAAATATTCACCGACATCGCGATCGAGGTCCAGCCGTCCCTGTTCGGACAGCCGCATCACGGCCAAGGCAACAACAAGCTTGGATATTGATGCCACCCGAACTGGGTCATCAACAGTCACTGCGCGGCCGGCCACGCCGGCATCGCCCAGCAGTGACTCGGTTCGTATGCTGTCGGTAGTAAAGCTGACGTTCACACGCGCCGGTGTGATGTCTGCGGTTGCCGGCGCTGCCATTGTCGCGCACCCGCCAGTTAATACAACCAACCGACAGGCCAGACCCCGCATCATGTGGCCGAGCAGGCTCCAACATATTTGCCGGTCGCGTTACCAGTCATCTTGACCTTGCCAATCATCGGCAGGCGGACATCAACCTTGCTTTCATAGTTGAATTCGGTCTCGCCCATAACGCCGGCCAGTTCCATGTCGACACTGCCCATGCCTTCCATACCGCAGGAAAGTTTCATCCGGACATTTTGGCCTGATACGTCAAAAGCCTTGTATACGCATTTCTCTGCGCCATTGCCGCCAAAGAAGTCAGCCCCCGGCTTTTTGGCTTCCGCCTCGGTCAGGCAACTACGGCTAGATGCGCTCTTTGCAACTTCGTCCATAATCTGACGTTTTTCGGATTTGCCTAAGGTCGGCACGTTAATGTCGGTGAAAAGGAACCGGGTTTCCCACTCGCCCGCCTTCATCGGAATGAAGGCGTCATAATCCATTTCGGCGGCGCGTTCTTCACTGTCGACAACACCATTGCCGTCCTTGTCCGCGCTATTGTCTGAACAGGAAGCAAGCGTGGCGAGCGCAACACTCAATATTGTCGCCCTCATACCATTAGTCGCGCTCATGCGGGGCAATCCCCGACACGCTTGCCTTCGATTTTCCCGGTCATCTTCACCGCACCCATCGGCGTACCTTCGGTGCTCTGCTCAATGTTCAGCGTGTAGGTTTCGGCCGCAAATTTGCCGTCCATCTTGCTCTTAATGGTCATTGGCCCGCCTGGCTTGCACGTCATGGCTACTTTCATGCCACTCGTTGACCGGTCCAGCTCTTCAAAAGTACAATTGGCTTCTGGTGGAGCACCAAAGAAATCGGTGCCTGGCTTCTCTACCTGCGCTTGCGTGAGGCAACTACGCTGCGTCACGCCTTTGCCAAGCTGGCTCTTAATTTGTTCTTTTATGGCAGCGGGGGCGCCGGGGGCATCAACCTTGTCGAACCCGATTTTGACTTCCCAAAGCCCAGGCTTCATGGCCATCGCCCCGCCTTGCGCCATTTCAGCAGTTGCTTCGCTGCTGCTGATCTTGCCGTCACCATCGGCATCAGCGCCTTTTTCCGAACAGGCCGAGATTGCAAGCGTCGCAACGCCCAATATGAGGAATTTGTACATGATCTAACCTCCCGTTTATTTCGTATTTACCGTCTTGTGTCGCTGTCTTGATAAAATGGCAACATATGATGGGCCGTCTGCACTAACGTTACAGAGGACGGGAAGTTCATGGCAAGCCCAAAAGGCCTTGAGATACCCACCCACATATAACGGACAAGCCGGTCTATTAAACTTGCACGACGAAGCGCGGCCTCACTGGCACCCTTGCCCTTGCCCTCTTGCTCTTCAGGGCACATATAGCGAACATGTCAGAATTGATTATCCGCCGTGGGCTGGAAGAACCGGATACGGTTGGCAGCTTCACCCCGCACAGGCCGGAACGCCCATCAAAGCTTGAAGGCGGGCGCCCATTCAAAATCGTTTCCGATTATGCGCCAGCAGGTGATCAGCCGACCGCGATAAAAGAATTGGTGAGCACTGCGCTCACAGGTGAGAAAAACCAAGTTCTTCTGGGTGTCACAGGGTCAGGCAAAACCTTCACCGTCGCTAAAGTCATTGAGGCATTGCAACGGCCAGCGCTTATCCTTGCGCCCAACAAAATTCTCGCCGCGCAGCTTTATGGGGAGTTCAAAAGCTTCTTCCCAGAAAACGCCGTCGAATATTTCGTCAGCTATTATGACTATTACCAGCCCGAAGCCTATGTACCGCGCAGCGATACCTATATCGAAAAGGAGTCGAGCGTAAACGAGGCGATTGACCGGATGCGCCATTCGGCGACGCGGTCGTTGCTTGAGCGCGATGATGTCATCATCGTCGCATCCGTATCTTGCATTTACGGTATCGGATCGGTCGAGACCTATTCGGCGATGATATTCGACCTGAAAGCGGGCGAAAGCGTTGACCAGCGCGAATTGATTCGCAAGCTTGTGGCACTGCAATATAAGCGCAACGACACGGCTTTCACGCGCGGCAATTTCCGCGTGCGCGGCGACAATTTGGAGATCTTCCCGTCCCACTATGAAGACATGGCATGGCGCGTCAGTTTCTTTGGTGACGAAATAGAGGAAATCGCTGAGTTTGATCCGCTTACGGGTAATACGGGCGCAAAGCTGAATAGCGTGCGCGTTTACGCCAACAGCCATTATGTCACCCCTGGTCCAACGATGAAGCAAGCGAGTGAGGCCATCCGGTTTGAGCTTACCGAACGGTTGAAGGAGTTGGTGTCCGAAGGCAAGTTGCTGGAGGCGCAACGGCTTGAGGAGCGGACCAATTTCGATTTGGAAATGATTGCAGCAACGGGGAGCTGCGCGGGTATTGAAAATTACTCGCGCTTCCTGACCGGGCGTCTGCCGGGGGAACCACCGCCCACCTTGTTCGAATATCTACCCGATAATGCATTGCTGTTTGTGGATGAAAGCCACCAGACAGTGCCGCAAATCGGCGCCATGGCAAAGGGTGACCACAGGCGTAAGCTGACACTTGCCGAATATGGCTTCCGCCTGCCGTCGTGCATTGACAACCGCCCACTGCGCTTCAACGAATGGGATATCATGCGCCCCCAGACTGTCTGCGTATCCGCGACACCGGGCGGTTGGGAGATGGAGCAATCAGGCGGGGTGTTCGCCGAACAGGTCATTCGGCCAACTGGACTAATCGACCCGCCGGTCGAGATCAAACCGGTTGAAGATCAGGTGCAGGATTGCATCAATGAATGCCGCAAAACAGCAGAAGCTGGCTTCCGGACATTGGTAACCACGCTGACCAAGCGGATGTCGGAAGACCTGACGGAGTTC
>Ga0105050_10002275_pt1 | contig 27723 bp, 25 predicted proteins | sample FRY01_FD_78088 | JGI IMG/M metagenome (GOLD analysis project Ga0105050, IMG submission 78088) | Freshwater microbial communities from Lake Fryxell liftoff mats and glacier meltwater in Antarctica - FRY-01 | ecosystem: Environmental > Aquatic > Freshwater > Ice > Glacier meltwater ...
AGGCGTGGCACTTTCTGTCCGGATGAATAGAATGGCGTCGACACCCATTCTCTACATCAGATCAGAGAGTTAAGCTACGTTCGCCACCCCGATAAACCCGGTCCGGTGAATAAGACGGGTTAGCACTTAATTCGCTTTGATTTGCAAATTCTGCCCTGATGGCGAGGTTCACGGATAGCTCTACCGCAGTTGCGGCCCTCACTACAGCTGCTGAAGGCTCTTCACGACTATATAGGCCCGTGAGTTTCTTCCATTGTGACCGGATTTTATCGATATCGGACCGGTCGGCATATGGCGGCTTTTTCTGCTTTTTCATTTCTCTCCGCCTCGATTGAGTAATGATGAATTACGCTGACAACACAAATATTTGACAGGTAATTAAGTACGCTGTCCCCAGAACTACCCGTCGAACTTTAACAACTTTTACAAAAAAATCCCCTATAGCCAAATTCGTAATTGTGTCAGTTTGAAATCAACCCATCCAACGGCCATCATGATTTTTGCCATCAATCAATTCAAATCGCACGACCGCACCGGCCAACGAAAAGGGCTCACCGGTTCTCTGTGAATCTTGCAGTTCTCTTATTAACCGTAAGCGATCGTGCTCTGTGTAAGTAACGAAATCAGCATAGCGGCCATCGGGAAAGTAGGTTCGGAAAACGGTAAACTTGCCCGTCCTAATACAATACCACGCGCGGATACGCTCGCGATTTATGTGTGCGACAAGCGCCAAAATAATTAGAAGAAGGATAAATGATAGCATAGGTAATCTCTAACTGGTTCGCGCATTATTGTAAGGGTCCCCACTTCGTAGCCCTAAAAAGGTTCTTGGACCAAGCGCCCCCCTCAAAGCCTGTAAATCTAAACCAAAGCCACCACCCCCGCCGCCAAAGCCCCCATCAAAACCCCCACTTTAACACGGTTCCCCACCACCCGCCGCCATATCTCCCCAAACGTTAGCCCATCCTGCTGCACCAGCAGCACCGCCGGCATGTCCACCCAAAACGGCAGCAGCCGATGCAGCCCCCGCACAGCAAAAAACCGCAGCGCCCAAAGCTTCAACCGCCACGGCGTCTGATTATACTGCCAGGGCGCCACACACTGCACCAGCTTCACCAGCGCCGCCCGCTCCCCCGCCTGCGCCGCCTCAAAAGCCGCCCCCGCCGCTCCCGGCTCATCCCCCGCCGCCGCCAAATGCCCATCCAAAATAAACACATCCTCCAGCGCCGTATTCACCCCCAGCCCCAAATCCGGCGGAAACGCATGCGCCGCATCCCCCAGCAGCAACACCGGCACACCCCCCACCCGCGCAAAACAAGTCCGCGTATATTGCGGCGGCGGAAAGCTCGTCGCCTTCACCGCCACAAAATCCTCCGCCTCCTGCGCGCTAATCACCTCCCGCAAAGGCAGCTGCGGAAACGCATCCTCCAAAAACGCCAGCACAGCCTCCGGCGTCTCCAGCCCCCAGATCACATGCTCCGGCAACCGAATAATATTCACCGTCCGAGGCTCATCAGCGCCGGCGGCAGGATACGCCACCATCATCGTCGCTTCCGCCGGCGTCTTGTGCCGAGACACAAAGGCATACGCCATCCGATTATCGTCCAGCGCCCCCCCGCCCGTAAGCGGCACAAAGGCAGGCATGCTCAACACCTTGTAAAACAGCTTGGCAGACGGCGAAGGCTGCAAAACCCGCTCAAAAGCCCCCGCCCCCAGCCCGGAATGCGCGATCATCGCGTCGCGCATCCCAGAGCGCAGCCCATCACACCCCAACGCAAAATCCGGCGCAATCAAAACATCCGCCCCGCCCCCATTAGGACGAACCACAAACTTCCCCCCCTCAATGCCCGCAAAAACATGGTCATAAAACATCTCGATCCGGCCATCATTCCGCTCGGCAATCGCATCGCTCAAAAGCATCTGCAAATTCTCCCGCCGCGCCCAAAACGCGCAATCGCGCTTAGGGTCCCAAAACGGCGACTTGAAAACCTTGCTGCTCCCGTCCGCCATCACTATCGTCATATTATTGCGGTCATTCTCCACCCCATAAGTCCCCAGCCGCTCAGCCAGCCCCAAATGCCGCAGAAGCTTCTGCCCGCGTGCATCAATCAGATAATTAAACCCCTTATTCTTATCAAAAGCCCGCGCCGAGGCAGATTTCTCCACCACCACAATCCGCTCCCAGCCCCGCTGCAAAAACAACAAAGCCGCCGCCAGCCCCGCAGGCCCGCCGCCTGAAATAAACACCGTCCGCATCAAACCGCCTCCACTTCCCGCCATGCCCCCGGCAACACCCCATCAAGCGTCCAATCCCCCACCGCCCAGCGCACCAGCCGCAGCGTCGGATGCCCCACCGCCGCCGTCATCCGCCGCACCTGCCGGTTCCGCCCCTCATAAATAGTTATCTTCACCCAGCAATCCGGCACAGACTTGCGCACTCTGATGGGCGGATCACGCGGCCACAAATCCGGCGCGTCAATTCGCTCCGCAAGCGCCGGCCGCGTCAACCCATCCTTCAACCGCACCCCGCCGCGCAACGCCGCCAACGCCGCCTCATCCACGTCCCCTTCCACCTGCGCCAAATAAGTCTTCGATGTCTTAAACCGAGGGTCCGCAATCCGCGCCTGCAACCAGCCATCATCGGTCAAAAGCATTAGCCCCTCACTATCCAGATCAAGCCTTCCGGCAGGATAAACCCCCGGCACATCCACAAAATCCGAAAGCGTCTTGCGCACCGATCCCGCCGTCCCGCTATCGGTAAACTGGCTCAAAACATCATAAGGCTTATTAAACAAAATCAACGTCATAGTAAGCTCCGCGCCACAGCCTCAGCCACCTTGATCCCATCCACAGCCGCCGACAATATGCCCCCCGCATACCCCGCCCCCTCTCCCGCCGGAAACAATCCGCGCGTATTCAAGCTCTGAAAATCCTCCCCCCTAGTAAACCGCACCGGCGAAGACGTCCGCGTCTCTACCCCCGTCATCACCACATCGGGATGGTCATAGCCCTTAATCTGCCGCCCAAACACCGGAATAGCCTCCCGCATCGCGTCCACCGCAAAATCCGGCAAACACAGCGCCAAATCCGTCGGCGTCACGCCGGGCCGATAAGATGGCACCACGCTCCCCAAAGCCTCCGAAGCCCGCCCCGCCAAAAAATCCCCCACCCGCTGCGCCGGCGCCCGGTAACTAGACCCGCCCGCCACAAACGCAAGCGACTCCCAATGCCGCTGAAATGCAATCCCCGCCAAAGGATCGCCCGGATAATCCCGCGCCGGATCAATCGCCACCACGAAGCCAGAGTTCGCATTGCGCTCATTGCGCGAATATTGGCTCATCCCATTGGTCGCCACCCGCCCCTCTTCAGAGGTCGCCGCCACCACCGTTCCGCCCGGACACATGCAAAAACTATAAACCGTCCGCCCATTCTTGCAGTGATGCGAAATATGATATTCTGCCGCCCCCAAAATCTCATTCCCCGCCTCCACCCCAAAACGAGACCGATCAATCCAGGATTGCGGATGCTCAATCCTCACCCCTATCGAAAACGGCTTGGCCTCCACAAAAACGCCGCCTGCATGCAACATCGCAAACGTATCGCGCGCACTATGCCCCACAGCGAGCACCACCCGGTCCGCCTCCAAATACCCCCCGCCCTTCAAATGCAGCCCGCGCACCTGCCGCCCGCCCTCCCCGTCAACCGCCACATCAACCCCGTCCACCCGCGTCCCAAACCGATACTCGCCCCCCAGCCCCTCAATGGTGGCGCGCAAACTCTCCACCATCGTCACCAGCCGAAACGTCCCAATATGCGGATGCGCCTCTGTTAGTATCTCCGCAGGCGCGCCCGCCTTCACAAATTCCGTCAAAACCTTCCGGTCCAAATGCCGCGTTTCTTTAATGCGGCTATATAATTTCCCATCAGAAAAGGTCCCCGCGCCCCCCTCCCCAAATTGCACATTAGACTCCGGATCAAGCACCCCCCGCCGCCAAAGCCCCCAGGTATCCTTGGTCCGCTCCCGCACCAATTTGCCTCGGTCCAAAATAATCGGCCGAAAACCCATCTGCGCCAAAATCAGCCCCGCAAAAAGCCCGCAAGGCCCCGCCCCCACCACCACCGGCCGCTTCACGCCCGAACCCATCTTCTCTGGCGCACGGCCCACAAACTTATAACTCGTATTAGGCGTCATCTGCACGCGCCGGTCCTTCTTGAACCGCGCCAAAACTCCCGCCTCATCCTTCACATTCACATCAACAGAATACACCAGCTGGATAGCCGCCTTATCCCGCGCATCATGCGCCCGCCGCGCCACCACAAATTTCACCAGCTCACGAGGCTTCAACCGCAGCCGCTTACAAATAGCCGCCGGCAACGCCTCCGGTGCATGGTGAAGCGGCAAAGCAAGTTCGGTAAGGCGAAGCATCAAAACCCTGTAGCCCGCCGCGCCCGCAAGACAAAGGCCTCCCAGCAGACAAGGAGGGCTTCGAGCAGCTATCGCATCGCGCTGCTAGCGCCTCAGGCCGAAATCTGTGCGCTTAGCCTAAAAGCGCTAGGCATCCTTCAGCCGATCGCCTGCACCATCCGCCGGCGGCGGCGCACCACCGCACCCACCAGCCCAAACCCGGCAATCAACATCGCCCAAGTGCTCGGCTCCGGCACAGCGCCAGTGGTGATTCCAAGCGTATCATATTCAAAAGCATTGCCACCACCACGAAACACAATCCGCGTCACATCGTCGGCCTCATTCAAAGCCCAGGTAAGCCGCCGGTTGGTCGCGCCCAGCATCTGGTTGCCATCAAAGCGCGGCAGATTGCCCCCCGAAATGCTCGACACCAACCCGCCTGCACGATTGAAGAAATCAAGGTTGTTATGCGTATCAACAGAGCCCCAATACACGCTAAACCCGGTCAAACTGGCCGCGCCTAGCAAACCCGCAAAATCAAAGCTGCTGGAACCACCCGTGCCTACAGATTGATAAACCCCGCCAGCCGGCGTGCCCGCCGGCGCCGCCCGCTGGCCGCTGATGTTTCCCGCCGCCGTAACCACCGCGCCGGACGTGATGTTCACAATGCCCGCCGCGCTAAGCGTATCAAAGGTCACCACAGTCTGAAAGCCAAAAGGCATCCCCTGATCGGGCGCGCCCTCAATGCTGGACAGCAACGTGACAGCCGCCACGGGCGACGCCGAAAGCCCAACCACCAAACCGGCCAAAATCACCTTACGCGTAAACATAAACCTTACTCCACACACCGTGAATCATATCTTAATAAAGTGTTATCAAATTTATAGCACGCCTGCCATATGAATAAATGGTAAATGGGTCTGTTTTGGCTATATTAACCAATTAACTGAGAAAATTACGTTCAGATCAGACTGATAAGGTGCACAGCACTCAAAAGCGCCAACGTCAGCCCGATGAAAACTGCCGCATTCCAAGGCAATAGCGCATGCCACGCCAAAGGCGCACGCCGCCGCCCCCAATCGCCCGCCACCCCCACGCCGGCCAGCAAAAACGACCCGACCAAAAGCATCACAGTGGTTTCAAGGTTCATTCATCTGCGCTACGACATTGAAGGGGCGTGTCGCCAGCCCTGATTCAATCCTAATTCGGGCGCGGCCGCAATTGAGGAGTTTTAAATGAAACCAATCCACTCTGCCTTCATCACCGCCATAGCCGGTGCCATGCTCGCCGCAGCACCCGCCGCCAGCGCCGCCACCCTCAAAGAAGCCGCCGCCGGCAGCCACCGCAGCGACGCCAACAAAGCCAGGGACGCCTATCGTCATCCCGTCGAAACACTCAGCTTCTTCGGCGTCAAACCCGATATGAAGGTCGTAGAAGTGTCGCCCTCTGCCGGCTGGTACACGGAAATTCTTGCCCCTTATCTCATGGAAAAAGGCACGCTTTATGCCGCTGGTTCCGATCCTGAAGGCAGCGATTACAGCAAGAAGTCCGCCGCCGGCTTCAAGGCATTCCTAGATGCCAAACCAGAGGTTTACGGCAAGGTGCAAACAACCGTGTTCGGCCCCGGCAAAATGGACGCCATGGGCCCAGCAGGCGGGGCCGACATGATCCTCACCTTCCGCAACGTCCATAACTGGTACATGGGCGGCATCGCGCAAGATGCCTTTAACGCCTTCTTCTCTGCTCTGAAATCCGGCGGCACACTCGGCGTCGTTGAACATCGCCTGCCCGAAAGCGCGCCAGACGAAGCCATGAAGAAAACCGGCTATATGAAAGTATCAGCCGTCAAAGCCATGGCCGAAAAAGCCGGCTTCAAACTGGTCGCCGAATCAAACATCAACAACAACCCCAAAGACACCAAAGACTATCCCAAAGGCGTCTGGACCCTGCCACCCAACTACGCCGAAAAGGACGTAGACCGCGCTAAATATACGGCCATCGGCGAATCCGATCGTTTCACGATGAAGTTTGTGAAGCCATAAAGAAAAAAAGCCTCCGGGGTGCAGGGGGTACCCCCTGCACCCCGGAAGCATATCTATACCGCCGGAGACGCCTTAATCTTCCTCAGGCCGCCACGCATCCGGCGCGCGGTCGCTAAACTTCGTCACGTGTTTATCGAATGTTAGTGGCACACTTCCGGTGGAGCCATGGCGCTGCTTGGCGATCAGCACTTCGGCCAGGCCATATAGCTGCTCCGCCTTATCCTTCCATTTTGCGAACTTCTCCGCCTCTTCCGGGTCCGGCTGCTTGTTGGCGTGATAATATTCCTCGCGGTAGACGAACATAACGATATCGGCGTCCTGCTCGATGGTGCCAGATTCGCGCAAATCCGAGAGCAAAGGCCGCTTGTCATCGCGCTGCTCCACCGCCCGGCTAAGCTGGGATAGTGCCAGCACCGGCACCTGCAACTCCTTAGCCAGCGTCTTGAGCCCGCGGGTAATCTCGGAAATCTCCTGCACTCGGTTTTCGCTGCCACCCCGCCCGCTGCCCTGTAAAAGCTGCAAATAATCGACCACAATCACCCCGATGTCATGCTGACGTTTCAGCCGCCGCGCGCGGGACCGCAAGGAAGCAATGGAAAGCGCCGGCGTGTCGTCAATGAAAAGCGGCAAGCTCGCCAGATCGCCCGCGGCACGTGCCAGCTGCGTGAATTGCTCCTGCCTGATCTTGCCCTTGCGCAGATCCTCGCTGCTCACCCCCGCTTGTTCGGCCAGCACACGGGTCGCCAACTGATCGGCAGACATTTCCAAGCTAAAAAATGCCACCGGTGCGCCCGAAGATTTGCCCGGCTCAATCCCCAGCTCCTGATCGCGCAAATACCGCATGGCGCAGGAAAACGCGATATTGGTCGCCAGCGCGGTCTTGCCCATCGCCGGCCGGCCCGCCAAAATCACCAGATCGGACTTGTGCAACCCCCCCATCTTGCCATTCAACCCATCCAGCCCGGTGGTAAACCCCGACAAATTGCCGCCAGATTTCATCGCCCGGTCAGCCATATCCACAGCCTCGCGCGTGGCTTGCGCAAAAGTCTTCACCGCGCCCCCCACTTCGCCTTCCTCGGCCACGCGGTAGAGCGCCTTTTCCGCCTCCTCAATCTGCTTCAATGGCTCCACTTCGGCAGACGTATCCGCCGCCGCCGTCGCCATATCCCGGCCCACTTTAATAAGCTCGCGCAGCAACGCCAGATCATAAATCTGCTGGGCAAAATCCCGCGCCGCCAGCAGCCCCGCGCCGTTCTGCGTCAGCTGCGCCAGATAGGCCGTGCCCCCCAGCTCGGCCATCCCCGCATCGGCCTCAAATAACGGCTTCATCGTCACCGGTGTCGCTGCCATCCGCCGGTCCACCAGCATCAAAATCCGCTCATAAATCCGGCCATGCAGGGATTCGGCAAAATGCTCAGGCCGCAGCCGCCCCATCACATCCTCAACCAGCCGGTTATCAATCATCAGCGCGCCCAGCAGGGCGGCTTCCGCTTCCAGATTCTGCGGCAGCGTCATCGCCGGCTCGCCATCAGCAACAACACGCAGCGGGGGAGAAGGAGAACTGGCCATTCCCCCTTGTCGCCCAGCCCGGCCCGCGGGACAACCACCCGCGCCAAAAACAAATCGGGACAAACCTGTGGACACAATGTGCACAGATGACAAAGCCCGCCACCGGCGCTAAGCCCCGCCTGTGTCCAATGCTCCCGCCTCCCCCGCCCCGCGCCCCGAACGCTCAGCCGCCCGCTTAGGCGCCGTGCAAGCGCTGTATCAGCAAGACATGACCGGCAACCCGCTGCCGCTCCTCATCACCGAATTCCACCGCCACCGCCTCGGCGCCGAAATGGACGAAGCCAGAGACACTGTCATGGCCGAAGCCGACCTGCCCTTCTTCGATGATCTCGTCACCGGCGCCCATGCCCGCGCCGAAGAGCTAGACGCGCTCGTCGCCAGCGCGCTGGCCAAAGGCTGGACCCTGAACCGGCTGGACCGCCCCATGCGCGCGCTCCTGCGTCTCGCCGTATACGAACTCGTCGCCCGCACCGATGTCCCCCGCGCCACCATCATCGACGAATATATCGAGCTATCCCGAGGCTTCCACGCCGAGAAAGACGTAAAATTCGTCAACGGCCTGCTCGACACCTTAGCCAAGCGCGTGCGTGGCTGAACAAGATCTCATCGCCCGGCTATTAGCCCCGCTCGCCACGCACCCCGCCGCCCGCGGCCTCAAAGATGATGCCGCCGTCTGGGCACCGCCGCTCGGCCGCCACCTCGTCTTCAGCCACGACATGATGGTCGAAAACATCCACTTCCTGCCCCAAGACGCCCCCGCCGATATCGCTTGGAAACTCGCCGCCACCAACGCCTCAGATCTCGCCGCCATGGCCGCCCGACCCGCCGGCTGCCTCCTCGCCCTCGGCCTCTCTCCCGCCGCTGACACCGCTTGGCAGCAAGCCTTCATCACTGGCCTCAGCGAAGCCCTCACTGCTTTCGCCCTCCCGCTCTGGGGCGGCGACACCAGCACCAGCCCCACCCTCACCCTGGGCATGACCGTCATCGGCCACACCGAGCCCAGCCAAGCACTCGCCCGCAGCACCGCCCGCCCCGGTGACACGCTCTGGCTCTCCGGCACCATCGGCGATGCCGGACTCGGCCTCGCCATGGCCAAAGGCGACATCTCCCCCGTCCCCTACCTCCTCGCCCGCCACCACCGCCCCACCCCGCGCCTCGAACTAGGCCAGACCCTAGCCACCCGCGCCACCGCCGCCTTAGACGTCTCAGACGGCCTGCTCATCGACGCGACCCGCCTTGCCGATGCCTCAAATGTCGCGCTGCACATCCACCTGGACCGCCTCCCCCTCTCCCGCCCCGCCCGCGCGCTGGGCCTAGCCCCCCTCACCGCCGCCACCTCCGGCGATGATTATGAACTCCTCTTCACCGCCCCGCCGGGCGAAACCTTCAAAGCGACCGCCATCGGCACGGTCCACGAAGGCCAAGGTCTCCACCTGTTCAACCACAATCAGCCCGAGCCAGTCCCAGCCCGGCTTGGCTGGGAGCATGAAGTATAAGGCCTCCGGCGGCTGGGGCCCTCGCTTTCAGACCCTAATTATAAGGCGACCGCTCAAAAAAATGGGGTCTGAAGGCGAAAGCCCCAGCCGCCGAAGGCTTTACTTCCTAAAAACCGCTGTCATGGTGCGCCACGCGCCTAATAAGGCTTAAGGGGAATTCACATGGATCCGGTGCTAATCGCCATCATCTGCGGCCTCGCCGCTGTTCTCTACGGGCTGATCACCAGCCGCCAGATCCTCGCAGCCCCCGCCGGCAACGCCAAAATGCAAGAGATAGCCGCCGCTATCCAAGAAGGTGCCGGCGCTTATCTGAAACGCCAATATATCGCCATCGCCATCGTCGGCGTCATCATGGCCGCCCTCGTGGGCCTGTTCCTCGGCACCGTCCCCGCCACAGCCTTCGTAATCGGCGCTGTCCTTTCGGGCATTACCGGCTTCATCGGCATGCTGGTGTCCGTACGCGCCAATGTCCGCACCGCAGAAGCCTCGCGCACCTCGCTGCAAGGCGGCCTCACCATGGCCTTCCGCTCCGGTGCCGTCACCGGCATGCTGGTCGCGGGCCTCGCGCTCCTTGCCATCGCTGGCCTCTATTATTGGCTCACGCGCATCTCCGGCCTCAGCCTCGGCGTGGCAGAAGACAAACGCGCCATCGTTGACGCCCTTGTCGCGCTCAGCTTCGGCGCCTCCCTCATATCCATCTTCGCCCGCCTTGGCGGCGGCATCTTCACAAAAGCCGCCGATGTCGGCGCCGATCTCGTCGGCAAAGTCGAAGCCGGCATCCCCGAAGATGACCCCCGCAACCCCGCCGTCATCGCCGATAACGTCGGTGATAACGTCGGCGATTGCGCCGGCATGGCCGCCGATCTGTTCGAAACCTACGTAGTCACCATAGGCGCCACCATGGTCCTCACCGCCCTCCTCTTGGGCGGCCTAGAAACCATCATCCTCGAAAAACTCCTCACCCTGCCGCTGCTCATCGGCGGCATCTGCATCCTCACCTCCATCATCGGCACCTATTTTGTCCGCCTCGGCAGCAACAACTCCATCATGGGCGCGCTCTACAAAGGCTTCTGGACCACCGCCCTGCTCAGCGTCCCCGCCATCTATTACGTCCTGAACGTCACCCTCGGAGACATGAACACGCTGATCGATGATCCCGCCGATCTCCTCCCCGGCTTCACCGGCATCACCATCTTCTACTGCACGCTCGTCGGCCTCGCCGTCACTGCACTGCTCGTCTGGATCACCGAATATTACACCGGCACCAACTACCGCCCGGTCCGCTCCATCGCCCAAGCCAGCACCACCGGCCACGGCACCAACGTCATCCAAGGCCTCGCCATCAGCCTTGAATCAACCGCACTGCCCACGCTCGTCATCTGCGCCGGCATCATCATCTCCTATCAACTCGCCGGCCTCATCGGCATCGCCTTCGCCGCCACCGCCATGCTCGCCCTCGCCGGCATGGTCGTAGCGCTCGATGCCTACGGCCCCGTCACCGACAATGCCGGCGGCATCGCCGAAATGGCCGGCCTGGATGCAGACGTCCGCGTCCGCACCGACGCGCTGGATGCCGTCGGCAACACCACCAAAGCCGTCACCAAAGGCTATGCCATCGGCTCAGCCGCCCTCGCCGCCCTCGTCCTCTTCGGCGCGTACACCACCGATCTCAAAACCTATTTCGGCGGCCTCACCGTAGACTTCTCACTCTCCAACCCCTTTGTCGTCGTAGGCCTCCTGCTCGGCGCTCTCCTCCCCTATCTCTTCGGCGCCATGGGCATGACCGCCGTCGGCCGCGCCGCCGGAGACGTGGTCATTGACGTGCGCGATCAATTCGCCACCAACAAAGGCATCATGGACGGCACCAGCAAGCCAGACTACGCCCGCACCGTAGATCTCGTCACCAAAGCCGCCATCCGCGAAATGATCGTTCCCAGCCTCCTGCCCGTGCTGGCCCCCGTCGCCGTCTACTACCTCGTAACCGCCATCGCCGGCCAAGCCCAAGGCTTCGCAGCGCTGGGCGCGCTCCTCCTCGGCGTCATCGTCTCCGGCCTGTTCGTAGCCATCTCCATGACATCAGGAGGCGGCGCTTGGGACAACGCCAAAAAATACATCGAAGACGGTCACCACGGCGGCAAAGGCTCCGAAGCCCATAAAGCCGCCGTCACCGGCGACACCGTAGGCGACCCCTACAAAGACACCGCCGGCCCGGCCGTGAACCCCATGATAAAAATCACCAACATCGTCGCATTGCTCTTACTGGCCGCCTTGGCCGCGCATTAAGCAAGAGGGCCTCCGGCGGGCAAGATGGGGCCTTGGCCCCAGACCCCAATCCTAGCGGCTTGGCGCTTGCAGTAAGGCCGACTGCAGATCTTCATAACCCATGCGCCAGCCAATCGTGTTAATCGGCCGGCCGCCAGCCTTGGTGATACGGTAGCCGAGCGGACGGTCAGCAGTGTCAGTCCAAATATCGAAATCCAGCGCGTAAGTGCCGCCAGCCGGGTTAGGTAGCGTCTCTGTGAAAATGAAATGGCGCACATCGAGCTTCTGCCCACCGACGCGCTTCACCGGCATCTCACCCTTAAAAGCCATATCCACCTTGCCGCCGGACATGGTGTAATCCTTGTCCAAATCTTGGCTGGCCCATTCAAACTGCTGGGTGCCGCCGCGCTTACGATCATAATGGCGGGTCATCACATACATAGACGTCATGCTGGGCGCCATATCCAGAAAGCAATCGGACGCACACGTACGGGCGAGCGACTTTGCAGGCGAACCATCCTGCGGGCGCACCGAAATGGCAATTTCGCGGCCCTCAAGTTTGATAGACACATCAACCGGCTTGCCGTCATAAAAACCAATGCCATGACCTGCCTGCGGGCGCCACTTCGCGTCATAATCATAGCGCCCCTGCACACGGAACTTGCCGCTCGCAGATGTCACCGTATTGAGCAGCACAAAGCCGCCATCGGCGCGCTGCACATATTCAAACACTTCAGAGCGGTCGGACGGTGTACCACCGGCCACCACCATCGTCCCACTATCGAGCAATTTCGCGCCCGCAAGTCCGGCGAAAGTGGCGGCCTCTTCGGCGTAAAGCGGCGCGGCTGCGAGCAAGAAATACAGGCTGATTGTTCTGAGCATGGTGGCAACTCCCTACAAAAAATTATAACTCGGGACCCCATGCTGTCAATATAACCGCCTGTATTCCGGGAGAGTTCCGGGGGCGTCATAGCCTTGAGACGCCCTTATTTTCCTTCACCCCGCAACCCGCGCCGCCGGAGACTTTTGCTAATCCCCTACCAACCCATGCGCCTGTAAAAGAAACGCATATTCCTCCGCAAGCTCCTCAAGCGCCGCATAACGGCCTGATTTGCCGCCATGGCCCGCCCCCATATTGGTCTTAAAAATCAGTGGACTGGCATCAGTTTTCAGCGTGCGAAGCTTGGCGACATATTTAGCCGGCTCCCAATACGTAACGCGCGGATCATTCAGCCCCGCCGTCACCATCATCGGCGGGTAAGCGCCAGCTTTAAGCTGATCATAAGGCGAATAACTGCGCAGCAGATCAAAAGCCGCCTTGTCCTTGATAGGATTGCCCCATTCCGGCCATTCGCCAGGCGTCAGCGGCAAACTCTCATCGAGCATGGTATTCAGCACATCGACAAAAGGCACGTCCGCCACAATAGCCCGCCAAAGCGCAGGCGCCTGGTTAACCACAGCCCCCATAAGCTCGCCCCCGGCCGAGCCGCCACTGGCAGATATCTGCCCTTCAGCAGCATAACCCCGCGCCGCAAGACCTTTGGCCACATCCACAAAATCATTGAAGCTATTCGTGCGCTTTTCGAGCTTGCCATCGAGATACCAGTGATACCCCAGATCATCCCCGCCCCGGATATGGGCAATGGCAAAGGCAACGCCGCGATCAAGCAAGCTCAGCCGCGAGGCCGAAAAGCCCGGCGGAATAGCATAGCCATAAGCGCCATACCCATAAAGATGCAGCGGCTGGCTGCCATCAGCTTTCCAGCCTTTCCTATAAACCAAGGAAACCGGAACCATGACGCCATCGCGGGCCGGCAGCATCAAGCGCTCAGTGGCATAAAGACTCGCATCATAGCCAGACGGAATAGCTTGCACCTTGCGCGTAAGCAGCTCGGCGCGGGCCACGTCATAATCATAGACTGTCGCCGGCGTCACCATCGAAGCATAGCCAAGCCGCAAACGCGGCGCATCAGCTTCACGGTTATCGCCAAGGCTGGCCGTATAACTAGCCTCCGGAAAGGGAATGCGAACATCTCGCCCATCCGGAAAGTGCAAGCGGATCTGATCCAGCCCTTGATCGCGTGTGGTCAGCGCCAGATAGCTCTGAAAGGCCGTAAGGCCGCGCAGATAATGCCTGTCACTGGGCGCAATCAGCTCCGTCCAGACCCCGGGCGCGGACAGGCTCGCCGTAGCAATACGGAAATTAGGGTGCGTATCATTTGTGCGGACGTAAAGCGTAGCGCCGCTGATATCGACATCATACTCAAGCCCCGGCGTCCGAGCGCGAATAAGCAGCGGCGCGGCGAGCGGCGTAGAGCGCGGCAACAGGCGAACCTCACTGGTAACCTTGTCGCCGGTCGCAATAATAAGCCACTGGCCGTCCTGACTTGTGCCAATCCCAACCGAAAAGCCCTGATCTTGCTCCTCGTAAAGCGTGGCATCAGGGTCAGCGTCGCCCAAACGGTGCAGGCGAATACGGAAAGCCCGCCAATTATCATTCACTTCGGTCCACACAAGCGCGTCTGAACCAGCGGTCCACTCGGGCAGGCCAATACTGTTCACAGCGATAGCGGCGCTATCCTGTCCGGTCGCCAGATCGCGGATTTTCAGCGTAAAACGTTCAGCGCCGCTGTCATCATAAGCATAAGCCATCCGCGTGCCGTCCGGGCTGATCTGGAGGCCGGCAAGGCGGAAATAGGCCTTGCCCTCAGCCAGCACAGGCTCAGCCAACAGCAGTTCATCCGCGCCGCCCTCTGCCGGGCGCCGCCACCAACTGCGATATTGCGCGCCGTCTTCAAATTTCCACCAATAATCATACCCGCCCTCACGCACCGGCACGCTGGCATCATCAGGGCTAACGCGGCCTTTAAGCTCCTCAAAAATAGCTGTTTTCAACGGTTCAAGCGGCGCCATATGCGCTTCAAACCATCTGTTTTCAGCCGCCAGATAGGAAAGAATGTCCGGGTCCGAAACATGGGGATAGCCAGGATCACGCAACCAGTTAAACGGATCTGACAGGGTTTCGCCGTGCCATGTGGCGGTGTGCGGGCGTTGGTCGGCAACAGGCTGGGCAGAGGCGGGGCTGGTCATAAGCATTGCCATAGCGAGTGCGGCGGCGATTGTCTTGAGCATGGCGACCTTCTGTCTCTGTTGGCGGCGGCGGGGGGTGGCGCGGCGGCGGGCGAGGCTATAGTCTTAGGCCATGAACCAAATGATGCCCACACCCACAACCACCAGCCATGATCGCCTCACCGCCTTGCGCGCAGAACTTCTAAAACGCGGGCTCGATGGCTTTGTCGTGCCGCTAACTGATGAGCATATGTCAGAATATGTCGGCGGCTATGCGCAGCGCTTACAATGGCTTACCGGCTTCGAAGGCTCGGCCGGCGCCGCCGTGGTGCTGGCAGATCAAGCGGCGATGTTCACCGATGGGCGCTACACAATCCAAGTTCGCGCTCAGGTAGAAGGCAGCCTCTATGCCTATGAGGATGTGCCCGCCACCAACACAGCAAAATGGCTGGGCTCACAGGCTAAAGCCGGCCAGCGCATTGGCTATGATCCATGGCTCCACAGCCGGGGCTGGGCGCGCGATGCAATGGCCCAACTCGCGGCGCGCGGCGCCGATCTGGTGGCAGTTACGGACAACCCCATAGATGCGATATGGACCGGGCAGCCAGTGCCATCTCCAGCACTGATCGAGGTCCATAACGCGGCCTTGGCGGGGCGCACATCGGCCGAAAAGCGCGCCGAAATGGCAGCGTGGCTAAAAGAACGCGGGGCAGACGCACTGGTGGTAACGGCGCTAGATTCAATAGCATGGTTGCTGAATATCCGAGGCCGCGACGTGGTGCACACGCCCGTCGCCCTGGCCTTTGCCATCCTGCACAAAGATGCCAGCGTAGATTTATTCACCGCCCCCGAGAAACTATCAGATGCCGTGCAGACGCATCTGGGCGCTGACGTGCGCTGCTTCGCACGGACGGATTTTGCAGCACATCTTCAGGCGCTAGGCGCGCGCAAAGTGCTCGTAGACCCCGTCGGCGCCGTCGCCGCCGTATTCGAAGCGCTGGACGCCGGCGGCGCGGCCATCATCGATGCACGAGACCCGTGCATCCTAGCCAAAGCAATCAAAACGCCCGCAGAAATTGCCGGCACCAAAGCCGCGCATCTGCGCGACGGCGCAGCGCTCACGCAGTTTCTGCACTGGGTGGCAACACGCGCGCAGGGCGGCGATGTCGATGAGTTACAAGCCTCCGGCCATCTGGAGGCGCTGCGCCGCCAAACGGGCGTGCTCGAAGACCTTTCCTTCGATACCATCTCCGGCAGCGGACCAAATGGCGCCATTGTGCATTACCGCGCCAGCGAGAAGACCAACCGGCCTTTGGAGCCGGGCTCACTCTATCTGGTAGATTCCGGCGGCCAATACCGCGATGGCACCACCGACGTAACCCGCACCCTGGCCATAGGCACCCCCACGGGCGAGATGCGAACCCGCTACACACTCGTTCTGAAAGGCCATATCGCGCTGGCCCGCGCCGTATTTCCCAAGGGCACGCGCGGCGGGCAGCTGGATGTCCTCGCACGCCATGCGCTCTGGGCGGCAGGGCTGGATTACGCCCATGGCACCGGCCACGGCGTAGGCAGCTATCTGGCCGTGCATGAAGGGCCACAACGAATCGCAACGGCAGGCGGCGATGAACCGCTGCAGGCCAGCATGATCCTTTCCAACGAGCCGGGCTATTACAAGGCCGGCGCCTATGGAATCAGGATCGAGAATCTGGTGCTGGTAGTGCCGCACGAGATAAAAGGGGCCGAACGCGAGATGCTAGGCTTTGAGCCCCTGACACTGGCTCCGTTTGAACGCGCCCTCATTGATGCGGCGATGCTGGATGCGGGCGAGCGGGCGTTTGTGGATGAATATCATGCGCGGGTGAGGGCGATGATTGGTCCGTTGGTGCCGGAGGAAACGCGCGCGTGGCTGACCGAAGCGACAGCGGCGCTTTAATCTTTGTCCTTGTCCTCAGGCTTTTTTCGCAACGACCAAAAGGTCCAAGCAGTATAACCGCCAACGATGGCGAACATCATAACCATTTCGATCAGGCCGTAATATTTCGAATCCATCAGTCGATGATGCCCTGTTCGCGCGCGAAGTCCAGCACCAATGCCGCATGGGCAACCGGGTCTTCTTCATGCGCAAGATGGCCCAGCCCCGGCAAAATAAGGGCGCGAGCATTCGGCAACCGCGCGGCTACCGTGGTGGCGACGCTGCTGGGAATGGTGGCATCTTTGGCACCATGCGCGAGCAAAATGGGAAGATCGAGGCTAGGGATCGCGGCTTGCAGCGGTTTTAGATCCCAATTGGCCATCAGCGCCAGCGCACCGCCAATATGGCTGGAATGGCGCATAAGACGCTCATAAAGCGCGGCCCCTTCAGCATCAACTTTGGAGCCTGTAGAGCGCGCCAGAAACGCCGGAACTTCGCCGGGCTTGCGCGCCCGCAGCGCAAATAGTGACGGCACCAGCGGATTGACAAACAACATCCGCGCCATGGCCGGGAACAGCTTGCCGGCCATACCGGGGAAGGGCAGCAGCGCGCCGCCCAGGCTGATAATGGCCCGCGGCCGCGCGAGACTATGCTGCGCCATGGTCAGCGCAAGAGCCGCCCCGGCGCTATGGCCAACAATGAGGCTAGGCGGCAAACCAAGTTTTTCGATAAGCGCCGTGAGGCTTTTGGCGACAGCGACTGGGCTGGGACGAGCCATGCGGCTGGTAAAGCCATGGCCGGGAAGATCAGGGGCGACAACGGTGAAGTTTTGGGCCAACAGCGGCGCGATATCGCGCCAGCTATGGGTGCTGGCGGCGGTGCCATGCAAAAGCAGCAGCGGCGGTGCATTTGTAGTTCCGGGGCCAAACACCTGCACATGCCATTTAAGGCCGCCGGCATTGATGAAACGGCTGGTCTCAGCATTGGGCCAGTCCTTTCCGTCTATGCGCCAATCAGGCGCGCTCATGACAAAGCTTTCTGGGCCGTTTCAACAGCACTGACCACAGCTTTGGCATCGAGCCTTGGCAGCGGCACGTGCGGCGCCTCCATCGCGGCCGCAAGTGCCGGGCCTTCCGCGCGCGGCCGTGCAGCGCAATCAATAAACACGCTGCGTAGTCCTGTGGCCGCCAGCGCGCGCGCTTCGGCAAGTGCGGCCTCCTGCGGCGGACGTCCCGAGGCATCGGACACATTGGCGCGGCCATCGGTAAGGATCACGATAAGCGGCGTGCGGCCCCGGTTACGTTCGGCAAGCGCCACCTGCCGCGCTAGCGCCAAGCCAGCCGCAATCGGCGTGCCGCCGCCCGCCGCAAGCGCAGCAAGCTCTTTTTTCGCCCGCGCAAGGCTCCGAGTAGGCGGCAGTGCCAGCACGGCTTCGGTGCCGCGAAACGCCACCAGCGCCACTTCAGCGCGCTTCACATAGGCCTGCGCTAAGAGCAGCTCGATAGCGCCCTTGGTTTCCGCCAGCCGCGCAAAAGCCGCAGAGCCAGAGGCATCCACAGCAAAGATGGTCGTGCTGGCAGCGCGCGCGACATAGCGGCGGATACGCAGATCATCATGGCGGATAGATAGTCGGCCATCTTCGCGCGCCGGGCGCAATTTCTGGCGCGGTGCTGCGGTCTTGATAGTTTCAATAAGCGCCAGCCGCGCCCCCCGCCCCGGCGCCCCCGCGCGCACCCCAGCAGGGCGGCCCGAGGTGATCGAGCGCAGCTTGGCCCCCGCACTTCCCCCTTGGCTGTTTTTAGACGCGAGCCCTTTAGCCAGGCCGTCCAGCACACCGGGCGGGATGGTCGCAGCAGCAGCATCCAGCACAAGGTCGGTCAGGTCTTCAGGATTAGGCTGGGGGCTATCATCTGAGCTGTCCGGCGGCGTATCGGGCGGGGTTTGGGGCGGCGGGTCGTTTTGGTCCTCAGGCTGGTCCTGAGGTTCCTCGCCCGGCGGCAAACGTGTCGCCCTCGGCCCCAGCACAAGCGCGGCGGCAAGTTGCAAATCCGGGCTGGCGGGCTGGCTGCGGCCATCACTCAGGGCATGCGCAATAGCAACGCGCAGCGCATGCAGCGGCGCGCGCACAGACCCAATCCCTAGCGCCGCAGCAGCGCTAGCCAAGTTGGTGGCGGGATCGTCCACGGGCGTCCTGTCACCATCAGGAATGAAGGACTCAAGCTCAGGCTCAACGCCCGCAAGCAAATCGGCCAGCGGCAGCCGCACGCCGCTGATATCAAGATGTACAGCCAATCGTTCGGTAAGCGCCGGCATAATACCGGCTTCAAGCGGTTCCCCGGGCTCGGGCGGCGGTGATTCATCGAGCAGCACAAGCGTAAGCGTGCCCGTATCAAGCGCCGCAGCAAGACGCGCTGACAACCCTTGCGAGAGCCGCTCGGCCATAGGCACCAGCAGCACGCCCTCGCCCAGTTCAGCCAGCAGCCCGGGGCGATGCACAGGACGGCCAGCGGCCAGCGTAGCGGCAAGATCAAGGCCCCCATCCAGCGCATCACTATCAGCGCTGGCGGGCAGGCGGCGCACAGGCTTCATCCGGGCCAGCACATCGCACCAAAGGTCGCGCACCGGGCCGGGCGGGGCCTTTAGCCAGATGCCGCCAAGATGAGGCGCTTCGGCGATAAGCGGCAGCGCCGCCAGCGCCAGCGCCCAACGGGCCGCAGCCGCTTCAGCAGGATCAGGCGGCGGCACCTCGGCGGGGACCAGCCCGGCCTTGGCCAGAGTGCTCATGCGGCCAGCAGCTCCGCCACCGCGCGTTCAATGCGCGCCGTGCTGCCGCCCTCATCAAGCACATTCTTCCGCATCCGATGCCGCAAAGCCAAGGTGGCTACGCCGGCAAGATGCCCCGGCAAAACATGTTTCTTGTTCGCCAGCGCCGCCGTGGCGCGCGCGGCGCGCAGCAGCGTAAGTTCGCCGCGCAGCCCATCTGCGCCAACAGCTTGGCAAAGCCGTGTGCCCAGCTCCAATATACTGTCCGGCACATCAATCTTGGGCAGCCGGCGACGGGCAGCGGCAATCAGGCTGACGATACGGGCTTCTTCGTCAGCAAAGCGCGCGGAAAAAGCCTCAGCATCGCGGTCAAAACTGTCACAGCGCTTCACGATTTCGATGCGCTCGCCAATGTCAGTAGGCGTGCGGACATCAACCGACAGCCCGAACCGATCAAGCAGCTGCGGGCGAAGTTCGCCTTCCTCAGGGTTGCCAGAACCGACCAAAATGAAACGAGCAGGATGGCGAATACTCAACCCTTCACGCTCCACAACATTCTGGCCCGAAACTGCAACATCAAGCAGCAGATCAACCAGATGGTCTTCAAGCAGGTTGATTTCATCGATGTAGAGAAAGCCGCGATTGGCCTTGGCCAACAGCCCAGGCTCAAAGCGCTTTTCACCCGTCGCCAGCGCGCGTTCAAGGTCAAGGCTGCCCACCACCCGGTCTTCAGTAGCCCCCAGCGGCAAATCCACAAACGGCACCGGCACATCTTCAATGCGTTTGCCAGCACGCTCCCGGCAGCCTTCAAAGCACGGGCTGGTATCTTTGGGCGCACAGCCATAACGGCAGCCGGGCACCACTTGCATCGGCGGCAGCAACGCCGCCAGCGCGCGAACGGCCGTAGATTTGCCCGTGCCCCGATCGCCAAACACCATCACACCGCCCAGCCGTGGTTCAACAGCGGCCATCAGCAGCGCCTGTTTCATTTCGGATTGGCCGACGATGGCCGAGAACGGAAAGGGCTTCTTCATGGCCTCAGGGTCTAGTGGCGAGGGGCAGAGACAGCAAGCGGGACGGCAAGCGGTGCGACGTTGAGATGGGTCAGTCCTCGCCAAACTTGTCGAGCACCAGATTGGTCAGCCGATCGACGGCAACAGCCGCATCAGGCCCGGTGGCACTGAGCGTGATGACAGCGCCGGGGGCAGCGGCCAGCATCATCAAACCCATGATCGAGGTGCCGGGTACACTGCTGCCTTCAAAACTCACAGTTACGTGCGCTTCAAAACTACTCGCCAGCGTCACAAATTTGGCGCTAGCCCGCGCATGCAGCCCGCGCCGGTTGGTTATCGGCACGTCAACCGGACCGGCGGTTTGCATATCACTCATCGGCTAGCTCAGGCCGTCTCGCCAAGCATTTTGGAAGCAACAGCAATATATTTGCGGCCCGCCGCCTGCGCCGCTTCCACCGCGTCTTCAACATTCATCGTCTTGCGCACGCTCGCCAGCTTGATGAGCATCGGCAAGTTGATCCCCGCAATAACCTCAACGCCCGGCCGCATCAGCGAAATGGCAAGGTTGGAGGGGGTGCCGCCAAACATATCGGTGAGCATTATCACACCATCGCCCATATCAACGCGCGCTATGGCAGCGGCGATATCGGCGCGGCGCAGCTCCATATCGTCATCAGCGGCAATGCAAATGGCCTCAATAAGGGTCTGCTCGCCAACGACATGCTCGGTCGCGGCGATGAACTCATCGGCAAGATGGCCATGGGTGACGAGAACAAGCCCTATCATCGAGGGCGTCGTTGGACGCTTGGCCCCTCTCTTGTCAATGGGGCTTCGCGCGCCGCATCGGCGCGGAGACGGCTAATATCACGATGGCTAAGCGCCGCCGGATGGCCCGCAGCCGCCAACCGCGCTTGCAAAGCGCGCGACACCGCTACGGAACGATGGCGGCCCCCGGTGCAGCCGATAGCAATGGTGAGATAAGATTTCCCCTCCCGCGCATAGCCGGGCAGCAACGTCAGCAGCAGATCAGAAATGCCGTCCAGCGCCGGCGCATAGGCCGGGTCCGCCTCCACATGCGCAGCAACGCGCGGGTCTTCCCCCGTCAGCGGACGCAGGGCAGGTTCCCAATGCGGATTGGCAAGGAAGCGCATATCAAACACCAAATCCGCGCTCCGAGGCAAGCCGTTAGCAAACCCAAAACTTTGCAGCGTAATAGTAAGCTGGCTTTGCGGAGACTGGCCCAGCAGCCCCGCGATTCGCCGGCGCAAATCAGCAGCGTTGAGATCGGACGTATCAATCACCAGATCAGCAGAGCGGCGCAGCCCCGCTGTCAGCTCGCGCTCATGGGTAATGCCATCCAGCGCCGGGCGGTCCAGCGCCAGCGGATGCCGCCGCCGGGTTTCGGAAAAGCGCCGCATCAGCTCATCATCAGCGCAATCAAGATAAATCAGCCGGATATCATGGCCGGCGGCTTTGAAGGTGCTAAGCTGGCTTGCCAGCGTATCAGCATCAAAACCGCGCGTGCGGCTGTCGATGCCAAAAGCAAACGGTCGCTTGTCTTCTGTATCGGGAGCGGCCGTAATCAACGTATCAACCAGCGCCAGCGGCAAATTGTCCACCACTTCATAGCCAAGATCCTCCAGCGCCTTCAGCGCCGTGGACCGTCCAGCCCCGGACATGCCGCTCACCGCGAGCAGCGGCAGCATAGTGCTGGCAGCAGAGGGAGATACATCAGACATAGCGCACGCCCAACTGTCGCCGCAAAGCCCATGCAGGCGCAAGGCCTGTTCAACCAAAAGCGGCGCCGACGCAGGCCCCGGATCAAGCGTCAGGCAAGGCAAATACGCGGGCGCCGCCTCTGAGGCGGCAAAAGCCGGCACCGGCCATCGGCCCACATCAGGCAGGCGGTCAGGCGCAGCAGCGAGGTCCAACACCAAAACGAGCGGCACCGGCCCCGCGCATGTCGGTGCGTTCAAAATCCCAAGCCCGCGCGCTTCAATCATCCCCGCCAGCACAGCCGGCGCACTAGCGAGAACCCGGCCCTTAGCGTCAGCGTGCAGCACCACCCGGTCATCAGCAACAAGCCGCCAGCCCCTATCAAGCAGCCGCAGCGCCAGATCGGATTTACCCGCCCCCGAGGGGCCAATCAGCAGCACAGCACGATCCGGCGAGCCTGTCACTTCAGGGGCAGCAACAGCGGTCGCGTGAACAGTGTTCACGCTTGCGGCAAGGACAGGATGAAAGCCGCCCCCCGCCCCTCCGGCCCCTCGCTAACATGGATATGCCCCCCGTGCGCCGCGGCAATGCTGGCCGCAATCGACAAGCCCAGGCCAGAATGACGACCAAAATCTTCAGCCTCAGGCCGCTGCGAATAAAAGCGGCGAAACACATCCCCGCGATTCTCCACCGGCACGCCGGGGCCTTGGTCGGCAACACTCAGCCGCACCTCACGCCCGGCCCGCGCCACCGTAACCACCACCTCGCCCCCGGCAGGCGAAAACGACAAAGCGTTATCAATAAGATTACGCATCACCTGCGCCAGCCGCACCGGATCACCCTGCACCATCACCGGCTTAGACGAAGGCGCAATATGAACATGCAAATCGCGCGGCAGGCCCGCGGTGGCGTAAGCATCCACCAATCCCGCCGCCAGCCCGGCCGCATCCACCAGCTCAAAACGTGAGCGAGAGAGCTCCGCATCCAGCCGGCTCGCATCGGAAATATCAGTAATCAGCCGGTCAATCCGCGCCACATCATCACGGATGACCAGCATCAGCCGCTCCCGCAGCGCCGGCGCGTCCACACTGTCCAACGTATCCACCGCAGACCGCATGGAGGCGAGGGGGTTCTTCAACTCATGCGCCACATCAGCCGCAAACGCCTCCGTCGCATCAATCTGCCCGCGCAACGCCAAAGACATATCCGAAAGCGCCCGCGCCAGCGCCCCTATCTCATCGCGCCGTTCCGGCAAACGCGGTACCACCACTTCGCGTGAACGGCCCAGCCGCACCCGGTGCGCAGCGATAGCCAACATCCTGAGCGGCCGCACGATGGTGCGCGCCAGAAAAAAAGATAGTGACAGTGTAAGCATCGTAACCGCAACAAACAGCCAAAAGCTGGTCAGCCGCTCCGCCCGCAAAATGGCTGATATATCTTCAGCGCTGTCCGTAAGGTGCACAACCGCCGGCGCGGCGGCTGAAAAGCCAGCGGCAGAAGTGCCGGGCAACGTCGCCGCAGCGCCCAGCACAAGGCTGCCATCACGCGCCCGGCGCAAATTCGTAACCGGGGTGCCGCTCCGAATGGTTTCAGCCGCTTCCGGCCATTGGCTGCCAAGGTCTGGCGTGGCTTCTGCATAAGCCGGCGGCGCCCGCAGGCCCGCGATGCCCTCCAGCGCTCGGTCAATGAACAACGCCGAGCGGCGGCGCCAGGTCCGGCGCGCCGGATCGTCAATCTTAAAACGCGGAACCGTTTCCCGGCGCCAATTGTCTGCCAGCAGCGCCCCGTCACCACCATAAAGCCGCAATCTGGTGCCTCGGGTAAAGCCAAGACCAGCCAGCGTTTCAATCCTGCCCGTACGCGGCAGGGCGGCCGCAAGGCTGGCAATAATGCTGGCCTCACGCGCCAGTTCGGCAGAGCGCTCATCAAGCAGCCGGCCCCGCACCGCATCAATATACACCAGCATGATCGCCAGCATGAGCACAGCCACAATATTGACCGCAAAAATCCTAGCCCGCACCGAGCCAAAGCCCAGCCCGCGACGCCATTCCTGCACCTCAAGCGGCGGCTCGCCGCTGGCGTTGGCCTCAGCCTTCGTTGAAGCGGTAACCAACGCCATAAAGCGTCTCAATGCCCTTAAACTGATGATCAACCGCCCGGAACTTCTTGCGCAACCTTTTGATATGGCTGTCGATGGTCCGGTCATCAACATAGACATCGTCCTGATAAGCCGCATCCATCAACTGCTCGCGGGATTTCACAAAGCCCGGCCGCGCCGCCAGCGTCTCCAATATCATGAACTCGGTAACCGTCAGCGCCACATCGCCGCGCCGGCCTTCGCCATTGTCCCAGGTCACCCGGTGCCGCGCCGGGTCCATCGTCAGCCGCCCCCGGATAATCGGCTCAGCTTCCGGATCAGCCGCATTAGAATCAAGCGGCGCCCGCCGGTTGGCAGCGCGCCGCAGCACCGCGCGAATCCGCTCGATAAGCAACCGCTGGCTAAACGGCTTGCCAATATAATCATCGGCCCCCATCGCCAGCCCCAGCGCCTCATCAATCTCAGTGTCCTTGCTGGTAAGAAAAATCACCGGCAACTCAGATTTCTCCCGGAGCCGGCGCAACACTTCCATGCCGTCCATCCGCGGCATCTTGATATCAAGAACCGCCAAATCCGGCGGGTTCTCCGTCAAGCCCTTAAGGGCCGTATCCCCATCGGAATAAAGCCGCACAGTGAAGCCCTCCGCCTGCAGTGCAATAGACACCGAGGTAAGGATATTGCGATCATCATCGACCAGCGCGATGACCGGTGGGGCGGCTTCCTCTGACATCGGCCTTGCTTGTTAAGCCATGCCAGCACGAAGGCAAGTGCCCGCAGCATGGCTGAGGCTTTGACGCAGCCGCGGCGACTGTCTATGCCGCGCCTTAAGAATCGTGTGTGGCCGCGCCAAGCGGCCCGGGATGTGTGGGAAGGATTTGCGCGTGGCAGTTGCGGAAGTTTCTGGTGTAGTTTCATCTTTTGGTCTGAGTGACGGCGGTTACCCCACCCGCGCGCGCCAATATTGGAACCTGAGCGCCGCCCCCTTGGTAGAGATGGCCGTAAACCGCGGCGAAGGCCTGCTCTCCAAAGATGGCGCCTTTGTCGTAGAAACCGGCAAACACACCGGCCGCAGCGCCAAAGACAAGTTCATCGTGCGCGATGCCATCACCGAAAACGTCATCTGGTGGGACAGCAACAGATCCATAACCCCCGCACAATTCGCCGCCCTCAAAGCCGATTTCGCCGCCGCCCTTGAACAAAAAGACACGCTGTTCGTCCAAGATCTGTTCGGCGGCTCGCAGGAACAATATCGCGTCAAAGTCCGCGTCATCACCGAAAAAGCCTGGCACAGCCTGTTCATCCGCACGCTCCTCGTGCGCCCGGAACTGGCCGAACTCGCAGACTTCCTCCCCGATTACACCATCATCGATCTCCCCAGCTTCAAAGCCGATCCCGCCCGCCACGGCTGCCGCAGCGAAACCGTCATCGGCGTGGATTTCGAAGGCAAAACCATCCTCATCGGCGGCACAGCCTATGCCGGCGAAATGAAGAAAAGCGTCTTCTCCATCCTCAATTATCTGCTCCCCCTCCAAGGCGTCATGCCCATGCATTGCTCCGCCAACATGGGAACCCGCGGCAACACCGCCATCTTCTTCGGCCTGTCCGGCACCGGCAAAACCACCCTCTCCGCCGACGCCAGCCGAACCTTGATTGGCGATGACGAACACGGCTGGTCAGATACAGCAGTCTTCAATTTCGAAGGCGGCTGCTATGCCAAGATGATCCGCCTCTCCGCCGAAGCCGAGCCAGAAATCTTCGCCACCACCAAGCGCTTCGGCACCGTGCTGGAAAATGTCGTCATCAATCCCGTCACCCGCGAAATCGACCTAGATGATAACAGCCTCGCCGAAAACAGCCGCGGCTCCTACCAGCTAGACGCCATCCCCAACACCAGCGCCGACAATCTCGGCCCCGTCCCCAAAAATGTCATCATGCTCACCGCTGATGCTTTCGGCGTCCTCCCCCCCATCGCCAAACTAACCCCCGAACAAGCCATGTATCACTTCCTGTCCGGCTACACCGCGCGGGTCGCCGGCACAGAAATCGGCGTAACCGAGCCAGAAGCCACCTTCAGCACCTGCTTCGGCGCCCCCTTCATGCCCCGCCACCCCAGCGTCTACGGCAACCTCCTAAAAGAGCGCATCGCCAAAGGCGGCGTAGACGTCTGGCTGGTAAACACCGGCTGGACCGGCGGCGGCGCCGGCACCGGCGGAAGCGGATCGCGCATGCCCATCAAAGTAACCCGCGCCCTCCTGAACGCCGCCCTGGACGGCTCGCTCAAAACCGTCGCCTTCCGCACCGACGAAAACTTCGGCTTCCAAGTCCCCGTCGCCGTCCCCGGCGTAGACTCAGGCCTGCTAGACCCCCGCTCCACATGGACAGACAAAACCGCCTACGACGGCGCCGCCCGCAATCTAGTAGGCATGTTCATCGAAAATTTCGCGCAGTTCGAGTCGCATGTAGATGCAGCTGTGATGGAAAGCGCACCCAAGGCAGCGTAGGCGCTGCGCGACGCGCCGCGCACATCCGACATCAAACACGAGCTTTGGCTCGTGCATATTTGCCTTGAAGGAAGCTAAGCACGACGGCTTTATAACAGTGCTGCTTGCTCTCAGACCCGGCGCCTGGCACCAGGCCGGACATGAGCCGCGCCTATTTCGATTCGACTGGAAGCGTGCTGACTCAGCTTTCTGAAAGTCATATGCTTGGTCGACTTTCAGGGGCTTCCACATACTCCGACGATCCCTTGCAGAAAGCAGCATGGCAATTTGAAATCGGACATCTGCAGAAGATTGCGGAAGTCTTGCCAGACGCGCACTACTTTCTGGAATTCTCGATTCCGCGCATGGGGCGGCGAGCAGATGCCATTGTGGTGGCAGGTCCGCTTATCTTCATACTCGAATATAAGGTAGGAGCTCGCGACTTCCCACTACACGCTATCGAACAGGTGCATGGATATGCGCTAGACATGAAAAACTTCCATGCCACCAGTCATGAGAAGGCGATCATACCAATATTGGTGAGCACAAGGGCACCAAGCCAACAACTTGACCTCGGCTTTTCGGCCGCTGACAGAGTTAACAGTCCCCTTCGCTGTAGTGCCGAAGATGTGTTGCCCATGATCAAACAGTTTCTGGCGAACCATGAGGGGACGAAGATCGATGCCATCACATGGGCTGCGGGTGCGTATTTACCCACGCCTACCATAATCGAAGCCGCCCAAGCGCTCTATGCCGGCCATGGCGTCTCGGAAATTTCAAGGTCTGAGTGTCTGACCCAAAACTAAGTTGGGTGATATCAGCCGGTTGCGCTTGACGCGCTGACACATGTCTGATTCTGCGGGTTTTGCGAAGAACTCGAAGGACGAACGATGTG
>Ga0105050_10002280_pt1 | contig 27706 bp, 30 predicted proteins | sample FRY01_FD_78088 | JGI IMG/M metagenome (GOLD analysis project Ga0105050, IMG submission 78088) | Freshwater microbial communities from Lake Fryxell liftoff mats and glacier meltwater in Antarctica - FRY-01 | ecosystem: Environmental > Aquatic > Freshwater > Ice > Glacier meltwater ...
ATAGCATCGAAGATCGCCTCGTCACCCGCCGCCATCATCTGCTCTCCCAACCAAATCAGATGGGAGCACAGATTCAGCAACTCAGCGTCTTGTCACGCGATAACTCACCCGATTGCCCTGACCGGCACACCTGCCGTCGCGATCCGGTCTTGATGCTCTGTCGCAGGTGCCGCACCAGTTCATTAACCAAACAATCAGATTTACCCCACGTTCCGACGGGTTGGACTGGAAATCTGATCTGAGGTCTGGCAGAGTTTTTCAGCTGTGTCAGAATGGCAGGGGTTTTCGGAAAAACATGGTTAATAGCGCGTCATTCGCACGCGACAGAGCTTGGTTTCGAATGGGCTTGGGTAAAGGGATTGCGCTGTGCTGGGTATATTGGGGTTGTTAAGCGCGCTGATGGCCGGGGCCTTTTCTGGCATCAGGTCCGACATGCCCGACAACGATGAGCCCCCTGCCGAGGATGATTTTGACCAGCCGCTCGCCACCGGCTCCCTTCTCGATGATGATGTTGCCGACGATGCCGAGGCAGATGAAGCCGAAGCAGATGATGAGCCAATCGACATCGGCCTTCCGACCGAAGCCGGCACTCCCACCGGCCCCCCCACCGATACCGGCGCGCGGATCGAGGATGGCGACTTCGACGATGACGGCATGCCGGATTCCGACGACATCCCCGACCCGATCGATGCCGACACGCAACTTGGCGGCGATGCGGGCGAAGACATTCTGACCGGTCGTGATGGCGATGACACCGTGACCGGCGGTGGCGGCAGAGACTTGTTGGGCGGACGCGGTGGCGATGACCTCCTCGCGGGCGGCGACGGGGACGACTGGTTGCGAGGCGGAGCCGGGGCCGATACGCTGATGGGCGGGTCCGGCGCCGATGACCTTCAAGGCGAGGATGGCAACGACGTGCTCGACAGTCAGACCGGGGACGACACCCTGTTCGGCCACGCGGGCGACGACCAGCTGTTTGGCGGCGACGGGGATGACAGCCTGTTGGGCGGCGAAGGCCAAGACACCCTGATCGCGGGCGATGGCGACGATACGGCCGGCGGTGGCCTTGGCGACGACCTGATTTTTGGCGGGGCGGGTGCCGATGCGCTGGACGGCGGCGATGGCAATGACACGATCTGGGGACAGGACAGCGCGGATGGCGCGGTCGATTTCCTGAACGGCGGCGCGGGCGACGATGTGTTGATGCTCGGCGCGGGCGATTACGGCCATGGCGGTGACGGTGCCGACCTGTTCGTTCTGACCGATACCGACTCTCCCGATGCGCTGGCGCAGATCACCGATTTCGATGGCGCGCAGGACAGCCTGATCGTCTACTACGATGCTGCGCTGCACCCCGACCCGGTGCTCAGCCTGCAAACCACCGCAGGCTCGACGGCGGTCACTCTATTGCTCGACGGCGTCCCTGTTGCCGAAATCAACGGCGACCCCCTGACGCTGAACGACATCACGCTCGAAGCAGCCTAGATCAAGCCTGGTCCCAAGTCTGTGGCTGACGGTCATAGCCGACATAGAGGGGATGCCTCGGCTGCCCGCCCTGCGTCAGCCCCAGATGCTGTAACGGACGCCCCGCGCCGCGCAACTCCGCCTCTACGGCCTGCCCGCGCCCCAGATACAACCCATGCGTGCCCCAGGCACAGATTACCGCCCCCGCCCAATCCGCCCGTTCCAAAATTGCCACATCGTTCCCTGGCCCCACCGGATCGACCACCGCCCGCATCACCTTCGGATCAGTCGCACGATAGGCAAAGATATTGGCCACTGCAAACCCATCAAACCCGAGCGCCCGCGCCCGCCGCTCGCAGCGTTCCACCGTCGGGTCGTTCTGCATCTCTGTCGCGGTGGACGGGTTCAGCATGATGAAGCACACCCGCTGCGCGCCCAAACCCCAAACCCGAGTCAAGGAATAACGGTACCGCTCACAGTCCGAATAGACCGCGACTGATGCCGCATCCCCCTTCTGATACGCTCTGGCAATCACCCCTGCCTCTTTCCCATTGGCTCAAATATCCCGCGCGGAGCGTGCAACCGCCCCACCGCACCGGAGCCCGGCGCAACATCCGCGGCAGCCCGGTCTCAGACAAACACCCGCGCCGGATGCAAACTGCCGCCGCGATAATGCCCGACCGCAATCGCCCGACCCTGCCAACTGGCCCAGGCCTCCTCGTCATACCCCACCCCGCGTGTCACTTCGCCCGGATTGCCGTTGCGCAACCGCGCAGCGCCCTCGGCAGTTGCAGGCAGTTCCGGCAGATCGACCAGCGCCAGTTCCAGCGGCTTCAACAGCGCATCCAGGTCAGCCGTTCCCGCCAGCGCCTCCACCGTCTCCATCGTCACCGCGTCGCGCACCGAAAACGGTCCCGACCACAGCCGGCGCAACCACAGCACATGGCCCAGGCAGCCCAACTCCGCTCCAAGGTCGCGCGCAATCGACCGCACATAGCCGCCCTTGCCGCAGACCATCTCCAACTCGACATAATCCGCACCTGGTCGCGCGATCAGCGTCAGCCGCTCCACCCACAAAGGCCGTGCCGCGATCTCCACCACCTCGCCCTCGCGCGCCAGATCATAGGCCCGGGCGCCGTCAATCTTCACAGCGGAAAACTGCGGCGGCACTTGCGAAATCTCACCCCGAAACGGCACCAGTGCGGCCTCGATTTCCTTATCCGTTGGCCGCAGATCGGACTGCTGCAGCAGGTCGCCTGCCGCATCATCCGTAGTTGTGGCATATCCAAACCGCACGACAAACCGGTAACACTTCAGCGCATCGGTGATATAGGGCACCGTCTTGGTCGCCTCGCCCAGCGCCACGGCCAAAAGCCCGGTCGCATCAGGGTCAAGCGTGCCCGCATGGCCCGCCTTCTGCGCGCCAAACGCCCATTTCACCTTGTTCACCACGGCTGTCGATCCGATCCCGGCAGGCTTGTCCACCACCAGCCAGCCCGACACCACCCGACCTTTCTTGACCCGCGCCACGCTCTATCCCTTCGGCTCGACCACGCCGACAATCGGCCCGATCGCAAACCCGCCATCCTGGCGGCCCAGCGCAGGTGCATAAAGCCGCGAGATCGACCCGTCCAGATAGAGCGCGTCCCCCAACCCCAGCACATCGCGAAAGAACCGGCCAAAGGAGTGAAAATTCACCCGGCCGTCCGAAATCACAAACACCGCCCGCGTCCCGTCTTCCGAAACCCCCACCCCATTGCGGATGTTGAGCGAGTTCGACGCGGGCAGAAACCGGGGGTGCAACGCACCGCCGATCACCAGCATCGGCCCCGATTGTGTGGCAAACCGGCAGTCTGGCCGCGCCTTGGCGAACCGCTGACTTTCCACCACTGAAAACGCTCCGTCCGCCGCCACACAGAACACCCCGTTCGGCAACAACCCGAAATTCCCGGGCCCCTGCGCCGTCACCAACGGCGCCGTCTCGCCCCCGTCATCGACATAAAGTCCAACCGGCGCAAGATCGCGGTGATACATGCCGGCGTTCATCGCAAACACCAACTGCAACCCTTGCGCACCCAGCGCGCGGTCCACCGCCGAAAACTGCCCGTAGATCCCGTCCGACCCCGCATGAAACAGCCGCAGATCCTCGGCCGCGCCCACTTCGCACAGCGTGTATCCAACCTCCTCGAACGCGGTCTGCGAACAGGTCACCGCCACCGCCGGGCTGGTCAGCACAGCAGAACCCGCCAGAACCGCGCCCAACAACGCCAGAAGTCTAAGCCTCATCGTCTGCCTCGGTGGCAGCAACATCGCGCTGCACAGTCGGGTTTTCGAACAGCCGCCGGGTCTCGTCCAGCCGGTCAAACGTCTCGTCCGCGCGAAACCGCAGGTCGGGCGCGTATTTCAACGTCAATTCCTTCGACACCCGGTGCCGCAACTCGCCCTTGTTGCGCGCCAGCGCCGCGATCGCGTCTTGAACCGGGACAGACCCCATCAACGGCATCACATAGACCGTTGCCACCTTCAGGTCGTTGGACAAAGACACTTCACCCACCGTGATCGACATCGCGTTCAGGTCAGGGTCGTGGATCTCGGCCCGGTTCAGCACATCCGACAGCGTGCGCCGGATCAACTCGCCGACACGCAACTGCCGCTGCGAGGGGCCATGCCCCAAGTTTGTTTGTTTGTTTGCCATCCCCCGCATTTAGGCCAAATCACTGCCCCCTGCAACGGCAGGGTTCCCCCAGCGGCGCGCAGCCGCTAAACCGGACCAAACGGGGGACAAAACATGACGGATCTACCGGGTATCGTGATCACCGGGGCATCCGGGCGGATGGGCCAGATGCTGATCCGTCTGGTGTCAACGTCCGACAAGGCGAAGCTGGTGGCCTGTATCGAACGGCCCGGCCATGCTTGGATCGGCCGGGATGCGGGCGAAGCGATGGGCGGCCCCACCCTCGGCGTGCCCGTCACCGACGACCCGCTTGCGGCATTTGCGCGCGCGGCTGCCGTGATCGACTTTACCGCCCCCGCCGCATCGGTCGCGTTTGCAGCCCTCGCAGCCCAGGCCCGCGCCGTGCATGTGATCGGCACCACCGGGCTCGAACCCGAACATCTGCACAAGATCGCGTTGGCTGCCCATCACGCCGTCATCATCCGCGCCGGCAACATGTCGCTCGGAGTAAACCTGCTGGTTCGCCTGACGCAAAAGGTGGCACAGGCGCTGGACGCCGACTGGGACGTGGAAATCGTCGAGGCACACCACCACAGGAAGGTGGATGCGCCGTCAGGCACGGCGCTGATGCTGGGTCAGGCAGCAGCAGACGGGCGCGGGATAGACCTCGACACCGCCCGCGTTTCGGGGCGCGACGGCATCACCGGCCCGCGGACAAAGGGGTCCATCGGCTTTTCCGCCATTCGCGGCGGCGACATCGTGGGCGAACACGATGTGATCTTTGCGGCGGACGGCGAGCGGATCATCCTGCGCCACATAGCGACCGATCGGGCGATCTTCGCACGCGGTGCACTCAGAGCCGCCCTTTGGGGCCAATCGGCGAAACCCGGCCACTACGACATGATGGATGTGCTCGGCCTGTGATCCGGCCCTGCACCGCCCGCGTATTCCATGCAACTGTTGAAAGGTTCCCCTCATGCTGCGTCTCGTACTGATCCTGACCCTCGCCCCACTACCAGTTCTTGCCCAAGACTTCGTCCGAATCACCGACAAATCCCAATTCGTCGCCGCCGTGCAGGGCCGCAGCCTGACCACGACCGCGATCCGGCTGAACGTCAAACCTGACGGCCTGATCGAAGGCCGTGCCTTCGGAACCGGCGTCACCGGCACTTGGACGTGGACCGACGGCTTTTTCTGCCGCACGCTTGACACCGCCACCAAAGACTTCCCGCTGAACTGCCAGCAAGTCGAAACCGACGGCGCCACGATCCGCTTCACCGCCGACAAAGGCTCCGGAGACATCGCAAACCTGCGGATCAAATAACCCGCACCCTTCATCTGTTCACAAATATCCCACAGGGGGTCCGGGGGACGTGAAGTCCCCCGGCGGTGCAGCCAGACAGCCGATCAAAAATCGATCGCCAGCCCCTTGTTTTCCCAATCGCCATACCGCACCGGCTCTGGTCCGTCACGCCCGCCCAATTCTTTGGGACCGGGCATCTTTGCAATTTTGCGGCGTTCTTCAGCTTCGACAAGCGCTCGAAGCGCTGCCGGCGGCAGATCTGGCTGTTCAGTCATGCAGGACTTCCTTTTCACACATGCTTGATATAGGCGCGGATGCTGGAACAGCAAAGGCGGCAGAATGGCAGAGGGTCTGACAGGGGCAATCACCGCACGGCAGGGCGCGTTGACCCTGCTGAACATGGTGCTCGGGGATGGCGCGATGCTGTCGGGCCTGCTTGCCGACCCCGGCCCGCTGACCGGCCTGCCTGGCCCCGAACGCGCGCGGGCACAGCGTCTGGCCCTCGCGGTGCTGCGCCAGATCGACCCTGCCGACAAGATCCTCGCCCCCCACCTGCGCCGCGCCCCGCCCTTGGCCATCCGCAACATCCTGCGGCTGGCGGTGGTGGAACTGGCCGGGGGTGCCGCCCCGCACGGCGTGGTCAACGCCGCCGTCAACCTTGCCAAGTCCGGCCGCAAGACCCAGCATCAGGCGGGTCTCGTCAACGCCGTCCTGCGCGCCCTGCCGGAAAATCCGCTGACCGGGGCCGCACCGCAGCACCTGCCCCGCTGGCTGCGCCAACCCCTTGTGCACGCCTATGGCCGCGATGCGGTCAGCGCGATGGAGGCGGTCCAATCCCACCCCGCTCCGCTGGACCTGACCCTGCGCGCCGGGGCCGAGGCGCCGACCGGCACCCTTTTGCCCAACGGCTCGCTTCGCCTGACCGACGCCAGTCAGGTCTCCACTCTGCCCGGCTACGGTGCAGGCGGCTGGTGGGTGCAGGACGCCGCAGCCTCGATGGCCGTGCCGCTGCTGAACCCGCAACCCGGCGAGTCCGTCCTCGACCTTTGCGCAGCCCCCGGCGGCAAGACGCTGCAACTTGCGGCCTCCGGCGCGCTAGTTACATCGGTTGACATCTCTGCCCCCCGCATGGCCCGCGTAGCCGCAAACCTTGCGCGCTGCGGTTTGCAGGCCACGCTGGTCACGACCGACGCGCTGCATTGGCAACCAAAAACCAAATTCGACGCCATCCTGCTGGATGCGCCCTGTTCGGCCAGCGGCACCGTCCGCCGCCACCCCGACTTGCCATTCGTGAAATCCGAAGCCGACTTGCCCGACCTGATCGCGCTGCAAGCCGCCCTGATCGACCACGCCCTGACCCTGCTCACCCCCACGGGACGTCTGGTGTTCTGCACCTGCTCGCTGCTACCGCAAGAAGGCGAGGCGCAACTGGCCGCAGCCCTGACCCGCCATCCGCATCTGCAAGCCGAACGCCCCGAACTGCAGGGCATCGACCCTGCATGGATCACCGCCGAAGGCGGGTTGCGTCTGCGACCAGACTATTGGGCCGATTTGGGCGGGATGGACGGGTTCTTCTTGGCTCGGGTCGCCCCCAAAGTCCGGTAATACGCCCAGTCCGGCAAAAAATTCGCCCCCCGGAACAGCCAACCGAAGCTGCGCGGAAAATTCGCCTTGAACGAATCCGTGTTCATCAGCGCAAACATCGCCGCCGCAGCCTCTTCAGGCTCCATCAGCATCGGCATGGCGAAATCGTTCTTGTCGGTCAGCCGGGTCCGAATGAACCCCGGATTGGCCAGTTGCACCCGAACGCCAGACCCCCGCAGATCGCAATACATCGACTCGGCCAGTGTCATCACCCCGGCCTTGGACGCCGCATAGCCGATTGCCCCCGGCAGCCCGCGAAACCCTGACAATGACCCCGTGATCACCACATGCCCCGCGCCCCGCGCCACCATCCCCGGCAATACCGCCCCCACAACCCGCGCGCAGCCGGTGAAATTCACATCGCACATCGCCTCGACCGCGTCCGCATCCCAGTCTTGCGCGGCCAAAGGTGTGTAAACCCCGGCAAGAAACACCACCCCGTCGACCGGCCCCGCCTCTACCGCCGCCGCCCTCACCGATGCGCTGTCCGCCACATCGCAAACCACCGCGCGCGCAGGCCGCGCCAGCGAGCCCGCCGCCGCCTCCAGCCGATCCGGTGATCGCGCCGACAGCACAAGATCCGCCCCCGCCCGCGCCATTATCTGCGCCAGCGCCAGCCCCAACCCTTCGGACGCCCCGACCAGCCAATACGTCTTGCCAGACCAGTTCATGACGGCACCCGACGCATCGTCGCCACCAATTCAGCAACCTTGATCCCGAACTTTCGGAATTGACTGCGATTCATCACCGTGCCGTTTTCCATTACATACATCCAATCAACCACGTCCAGCACATGCCCCCCCGCCTCGGGCGACAACTTGATCTTGTAACGCATCTCGACCGCCGATCCTTCGACCCGGCCCACCCCGGTGCCAATCACATCGGGTGCTTCGGCCGAAATCGCGCCGTCGTTGCCAAGAATCAGCGTCCACTGCCGATCTTGCACCATACCGGTGTCATAACGGAACCGTTCTTTCAAAACTCCCGTCGTCCCGTTCCATGTCCCCACAATATCGGCCACAAACCGCGACGAGACCCGGCCTGTCGGGCCGTAAACCACGCCTTCGCACAATATCGGCCCCGACAGATGCTGGCGCATGTCGAACACCGGTCCTTTCCCGGCAAAGTCGGCGGGTTTCTGGGTGGCAAAGCCGACAAACCGGTTCTTCACCACCAACAGCGCGACAACGACCAGCACAGCAATCAGCGCGGACACCCATGGCGACATCGGCCTATTCCTCGGTATTGGGGCTGACGAGCAGCAGCCCGATCGCCAGCAGTTTCAACCCACAGGGCAGCAGCGCGTAAAGCCCCGACAACCAGCCCAGCGCCTGCGGGGTATTCGCACTTCCCGTTTGAAATCCTACCGCCTGCAAGGTGGGCAGCAACGTCGCCGCCGCAAAGGCCAGCGACAGTTTCGACGCGAAATTCCACAGCCCGAATCCCGCCGCCTCGCCGCCCTGATCCATCTGGTCAAGTCTGCGCGCGAACATCGCAGGCAGCAGCACCATGTCGGCCCCCAGCGCCGCACCCGACGCCGCACAGATCACCGCAAAAGCAGCCACATCGCCCGACCCCAGCCCTGCCGCCCACAGAAACGACACCACCGCGAGCACCATTCCGCCCAGCAGAACGCGCCGCGCGCCATACCGTTTGGCCAAACGGCTCCAGACCGGGGTGCTGATCCCGGCCGCGACAAAGAACAGCAGCAGCAAAGGCCCTTCGCGACCCGGCGCATCCAGGCGGCTTTCCACAAAGAACAAAAACAAAGTTGAGGTGATCGCCACCGGCACCGAATTCACGAAAGACAAGATCAGCAACCGCCGCGCCGCCGCATCCGCCAGCGCAGGCCGAAAGCTGGCCCAGACCGCGCCCGGCACCTGCACCGCTTCCCGCCCCCACTGCCCTGTCATCGCAAACAGCGCGAGCACCACCAGCGCCACAAACAGCGCGGCAAACACCCCGAACCCGCCCAGCAGCACCGGGGCAACCGTCGCAACCGTGATCCCCGCCAGCGCCCCGCCTTCGCGCCAGCCTGCCAGCCGCAGATGCCCGCCCGCACCCAAAGTCGCGGCCTTGGCCACGCCCTCGGCATAAAACACGATGCTCAGATAGGAAAACGCGGTAAACAACCCGATCAGCGTCAGCGCAAACCACATTAAGGGTGCCACCGGCGGCGCGACCGCAAACAGCCCGATCATCGACACCGCCATGACCCCGCCCGCCACCGCCACCCACAGCCCCCGCCGCGCCCGGCCCCGTTCCGCAAGCCAGCCCAACACCGGGTCCTGCACCACATCGAACAGCCGCAACCCGGCCAGCACAGCGCCCAGCGCCGCCAGCCCGACGCCATATTCATCGACATAGAACTTCGGCGCGTTGATGTAGATCGGCAGGCCGACGGAAGCGAGCATCGCCCCGAACAGCGCCCATCGCCCCAAGCCGTCACGCTGCGCCAGTGCAACCGTCACCGTGACACCTCATCCACCGGAGGCAACGGGCGGCGGCGAAACCTCGCACCCTTGATCGCCAGCTTGATCGCCTGCCAGTGGATCAGCGCCAGCACCCGGCGCGACCCGAACGGGCGACGCAGCAGCGAACGCAGGATACCTGCATTGGTCAGCGGTGCCAGCCGCCCGGTCAACGTGGTGTAAACCCCCGCCTCGCCGTTGGAATGGTCGATCCAGATGCCAACCTTGTCCGCCCGGATGTCAAAACGAAACGTGTAGCCCCCGGCCACAGGCTGAAACGGCGAGACGTGGAAGATTTTTTGCGCCCTCAGCATATCGTCAGGCGCGATCGCCCCCCGGTCATCGCGGTGACACAGATACGAATGGCGGTCGCCAAAGGTGTTCGACACCTCGGCAATCACCACCCGCAACCCGCCAAGCGCATCCCTGCACAGCCAGAACGACACCGGGTTGAACACATGGCCCAAGACGCGCGGCTGGGCCAGCAACGCGATCCCGGCGACAGGCAAATCCGCAGCCGCCAACACCTCGCGCACCCACGCCACGCCGCGCCCCTGCCCCGGCGCGCCGCCATGGTCGCGGTCCCAAACGCCGGTCACATTGCGCGCGTTGCGGCCAAACAGCCCCGGCCCGCGCGCGGTATCCATATCCAGCAGCACATAATCCATGCTGTAGCGAAAGCTGTTTGCAACCGGCCCCTTGCGCCCGTGATAGGTCTCGCCGCGCAAGTGCTGTACTTCTGTCATGCGACCGCCTGCAAGACCATCCGCGCGCGGCGCGCCTCGACCACATCGACGGCGCTGGCAAAGCCGTCCTCGTGAAAGCCGCTGCGCATCCACGCGCCGCAAAACCACGTGTTCGCCGTGCCGTTCATCGCCCGCACCTCGCCTTGTGCCTTCAATGTGCCCAAGTCGTAGACCGGATGGCGGAAACTGACCGTATCATGGATCAACTCTTCGCGGATCGCGCGGGGCGCGTTTAGCGTGACGAACAGCGGATCGTCCATCGGGATTGGCTGCAACGAATTCATCCAGTAGGTGAGATGGATGCAATCCGTCGCATCACCCTTGTCTTGGGCGTAGACCCACGACGCCCAAGCGCGTTTGCTTTTCGGCATCATTGCGGGGTCGGCATGAAGTACGGCAGTATTCGGCTGATACCGCACAGCCCCCAGCGCGCGGCGTTCGGCGGGGCTCGCATCCGCCAGCATCGCCAGACTGTCATCGGCATGCGTAGCAAACACTACCTCGTCGAACAGTTCCGCCTCGGCCCCGTATGCGCGCAGCAAAACGCCGCCCGGCACCCGGCTTACCGCCTGCACCGATGCGCCCAGCCGCAGATCGACACCCTGCCCGACCATTGCCGCCTGCAACCGGCGCACATATTCGACCGACCCGCCCTGCACGGTATACCACTGATGCTGATTGCTCGCCGACAACAGGGCGTGATTCTGAAAGAAATTCATCATCGCCTGCGCCGGAAAATCGAGAATGCCCAGCGACGGCGTCGACCAGATCGCGCCGGACATCGGCAGCAGATAATACTCGCGGAACCAGTCCCCGGTGCCCAGCCGCTGCAAAAGATCGCCGACTGTCATCGCCGGATCACTGGCCATCGCAAGGCCGTGCTTGTTGAAATGCAGGATGTCGCGGATCAGCCGGGCATAACGCGGGCGCAGCACATTGATGCGCTGCGCAAACACCGCATTCAGGTCTTTCAACCCATATTCCAGCCAACCGCCGTTGATCGACGCGCCAAAACTCATGTTGCTTTTGGCAACCGGCACATCCAGCTTTTCGAACAACTTTACCAGATTTGGGTAATTTACCTTGTTGAACACGATGAACCCGGTATCCACCGGCTGATCCCCGCGCTTGCCGGCCAGTTTGGTGCGTGCATGGCCACCCAACCGACCCTCGGCCTCGTACAGCACCACGGCGCTGTCTTCGGCCAGCAGATGCGCCGCCGCCATTCCCGAAATGCCCCCCCCGATCACGGCAATACGACGGGGTGGTCCGGCATTGGTCTCAAACGGCATGAAAAAGTCCTTGGTGTTGTGTTAAGTAAGTTACGGCGGGCGGGCTAAATCGGATCAAAGCGGCCGGCAACAACATGAACAATGTGTAACGCAACAGTGATCCAACCTGTCACATGCTGCGTATTCATAACATGTTGACCAATACCGCTCAGGCAGAGACAAGGCACGGACCGATTTGCTGGGCGCCCTATGGTGGCCCTGTGAACCGGAAGATGTCGCCCGAGGGAAGGGTTTTCGTGACGGTCGAACAAGCAGAGACAGATTGGGTATCACTGATGCTCCGGGTTCGGGATGCGCAAGACAAGGCGGCGTTTGCCGCTCTGTTCCGCCATTTCGCGCCCCGGATCAAGGCCTTCCTGATGAAATCGGGGGCAACTGCCGCTCTTGCCGAAGAATGCGCGCAGGACGTGATGGCGACACTTTGGCAGAAAGCTGACCAGTTCGACCCGGCCCGCGCATCTGTCGCGACTTGGGTTTTCACCATTGCCCGAAACCGTCGGATCGACGCAATCCGCCGGTCTCGCAGACCGGAACCAGAGGCGTTGGACTGGGGGCCCGATACCGAACCCGATCAGGCCGAAGTCTATGAAGTAGCGCAGGAAAATCTGCGTCTTGGTGCCGCTCTGGCCACATTGCCCGACAAACAGCGCACGTTGATCGAACGCGCCTATTACGGTGATCTGACCCATTCCGAAATTGCCCTTGAAACCGGGCTGCCGCTTGGCACGATCAAATCCCGTATCCGCCTGGCGTTGGAGCGCCTGCGCCACCAGATGAGTTGAAGGCAGCCAAGAATGACAATACGTCACCACCTTTCCGATCAGCTTATGATGGCCTATGCCGCCGGCGAATTGCCTGAGGCGTTTGCTCTTGTTGCGGCCGCTCACCTGTCGATGTGCGACGAGTGTCGAGCGGCACTAGCCGCATTCGAGGCGGTGGGCGGAGCCGTACTTGACGCGACGGACGCGGTGGCAATGGATGAAGACAGCCTGACGGCGACCCTGGCGCGGCTTACCGCTCCTGAACCTGCCGCGCGCAGGCTGGTGTCGCGCGGCATTCTGCCCGCGCCGTTGCAAGATTACGTGGGTGGCGATCTCGACTCCGTCAAATGGCGGTCGATCGGCCTTGGCGTCCGGCAGGCAATCCTGCCCACCGGCGACGGCGGTTCTGCGCGGCTGCTGCACATCCCGGCTGGTCAATCGGTGCCCGACCACGGCCACCGCGGTCTTGAACTGACGCTGGTGTTGCAGGGTGCCTTCCGCGATACAACCGCCCGCTTCGGTCCCGGCGACGTCGAAATCGCGACCGAGGCGCTGGATCACACGCCGATAGCCGAAGTCGGGATGGACTGCATTTGCCTTGCCGCCACAGATGCCCGCCTGCGGTTCAACAAACTGATCCCACGATTGGCGCAGCCGTTTTTCCGGATCTGATCGCCGGATGAGGACTGCGGGTCAGTCGATCCAGACGGCCAACACCAATCCTGCGACGGGTAGCGCGGCGTCGGTGACAAGCAGATCATGCAGCGCCAGCTCAGGCGTATCCAAGGCAAGCACACAAAGTACAGCACCCGCAGGGTCCAACACCGCATCGCCCCGAACCACCCGCACCAGAGCTGTCCGCCCCGCCGTCATCACGTTGAAATCGACTGACGGCCCGCTGATGCGCTCTGCCCTGATCTCCAGGTTTCCCGAAAACGCAACCGGCTCCAGCAGCCGCGCCGCCAGCCGAACCCCAGGTCCGACCAGATCGAACCCCGGCCCGTCAATCACCGTCAGGTTCCGTTCCACCCCCGGCATACGCGAAAACGGGCCGTCCTGTGCCACCTGCGCCATCGACAACCGCCAATCGAGCGCGCCACCCCGGTCCACCCGAATCAACTCTGTCGTGGTGCCCCGCCCATTGGCCCACGGCATCACCGTGTAGTCTCTGGCGGTCAAATGTCTCATTCCGCAGCTTGGGGCGGGATCACCGGCACCGCCAGCTCTTCAAAATCAAAATTATCCAGCCGCCGCGCGCGTTTGCCCGCCTTGTCTGACGAAATCTTGATCTCTTCGATATCCTTTGCTGCCTGCCCGAAATGCCGGTCCAGATTGCCAACCCGTTCGCCCAACCGCTCCATATCCTTGTATAACTCGGACAATTCCCGCCGGATCGCCCCCGCCTGTTCGCGCATTCGCGCGTCCTTCAAAACCGCCCGCATGGTGTTCAAAGTGGCCATGCAAGTGGTGGGCGACACGATCCAAACCCGCGCCGCAAACCCATCGCGCACCACTTCGGGGAAATTCGCATGCAACTCGGCATAAACGGCTTCCGACGGCAGAAACATCAACGCCCCATCCGCCGTCTCGCCTTCCAGAATGTATTTCTCGGAAATCGCCCGTATATGCGCGCGCACCGCAACCCGCATCTGCTGCGCCGCCTCGCGCCCTTGGGCCGGGGTCTCGGCCCGCCGGATCGCCTCATAGGCTTCCAGCGGAAACTTCGCGTCGATCACGATAGGGCCAGGCGGATTGGGCAGATGGATCAGACAATCCGCCCGCCGTCCATTGGTAAGGGTCGCCTGCATCGTATAGGCGTCAGACGGCAACGCCTTGATCACGATGTCATTCAACTGGATCTCGCCAAACGCCCCGCGAGTTTGCTTGTTCGACAAGATATCCTGCAAGGACAACACATTGCCCGACAGCTTTTCGATATTCGCCTGCGCGCGGTCGATCGTCTCCAGCCGCTGATGCAACTCACCCAAACTGCGCGCGGTGCGGGTTGATGTGCCAACCAGCGTCTCGCCCATGCTGCGCGAAACCTCCGCCAACCGCTGCTCCATCACCTGAAGCATCGCACTCTGGCTGACCGCCTGTGCCTCTGACACATGGTGCAAGCCTCCCGACAGCCGCTCTTGCCCGTCCGACAGCGCCTGCACGCGGTGGGTCATCCAGCCAACCTCTTGCGACAACGGCGCAACCAAAGACGCCGCCCGCCCCGCTGCCCGCAACGTCAGCAACAGCAAGACAACCAGCAAAGACGCTGCTCCGCCAAGGATAAGAACCTCGGGCGCATTCCACGCATAGCTCACGCCAAAAAGACTGATCATCGCCGCCCGAACAGCCGTTCAATGTCGTGCAGCGACAACTCCACATAGGTCGGTCGGCCATGGTTGCATTGGCCAGACAGCGGCGTCGCCTCCATCTCGCGCAGCAGCGCGTTCATCTCATCGGCCCGCAACGCGCGCCCCGACCGGACCGAGCCATGGCAGGCCATCCGCGACAAAACCGCATCAATCCGCCCCTGCACCAGCCCACTAACCCCTTGATCGGCCAATTCATCCAGCACATCAGCGACCAGCGCCGCCGCGTCGACGACCCCCAGCACCGCAGGCGTTTCGCGCACCGCCACCGCCGACCCGCCAAATGCCTCGATCCCCAGACCCACCGATCCCAGCACGTCTGCCGCCTCCAGCAACCTCGCACAGTCCCCCGGCGACAATTCCACAATCTCGGGGATAAGCAACGCCTGCGCCGCCACGCCCCGGTCCGCCATCTGCCGCTTCAACCGTTCATAAACCAGACGCTCATGCGCCGCGTGTTGGTCCACGATCACCACACCCGTCGCCGTTTGCGCAATGATGTAGTTCTCGTGCAGCTGCGCCCGTGCAGCCCCCAAAGGCCGGTCCTCGCCGCCGGCCTCAGGCTCTACCCGCGCAACGGGCGCTTCCGCAAAGCCCATACGGTCACTTTGGGGCGCCTGAAGCGCCAACCCCCGCGCCAGTGCCGCCCTTGAAGGCCGGTCCATCTGATAGACCCGGCCCTGCGGCCGGAACGCCGCGAAAGTCTCGGTCCCCACCGTGGACGACGCGCGCTGCGCCCCCGTCGCCAGAACCCCGCGCAGTCCCGATACAATCAGCCCCCGCGCCGCCTCCGGCTCGCGAAACCGCACCTCGGATTTGGCTGGATGCACGTTCACATCGACCCGGTCCGGTTCGCACAACAGGTTCACCACCGCCGCCGGATGCCGATCCCGGCTCATCACGTCGAAATACGCCGCCCGCAACGCGCCAAACAGCATCCGGTCCAACACGGGCCGCCCGTTGACGAACAGAAACTGTGCCACCGAAGACCCGCGTGAATAGGTAGGCAGCCCTGCCCAACCCAACAGCCGCAACCCATCCCGCGCCACATCGACGGCCAGCGCATTGTCGGTGAACTCGACCCCCAGCATCTGGGCCAACCGGCCCTTGAGGGCGTCCATATACCCCCCCGAAACCGAATCGGCGCGCAGCATCACCCGTCCCTCACCCCCGCCAGTCACGTCGCGCAGCATGAACCCTACCGAAGGCTCCGCCATTGCCAACCGCCGGATCACGTCGGAAATCGCCTGCGCTTCGGCCCGGTCGGTGCGCAGAAATTTCAACCGCGCGGGCGTCGCGTAGAACAGGTCGCGCAATTCGACCATCGTGCCCCGCGGCCAGGCGGCTGGCCGCACCTCGCCCAGCCGCCCGGCCGCAACTGCCATCGACACAGCATCAAACCCGGCGGCACGCGAGGTGATCACCAACCGCCCCACCGCCCCCAGACTGGGCAACGCCTCACCGCGAAAGCCAAAGGAATGGATGGCCAACAGGTCCGATCCGTCGATCTTCGACGTCGCATGCCGCGACAGCGCCAGCGGCAGATCGGCCCCGGTCATCCCGCAGCCATCGTCCGTCACCCGGATCAGCGTCTTGCCGCCATCCGCGTAGTCCACCGAAATTCGCGTAGCCCCGGCGTCCAGCGCATTCTCGACCAGTTCCTTGACCGCCGACGCAGGCCGTTCCACCACTTCGCCCGCCGCAATTCGGTTGACTGCCGCCTCGTCCAGTTGGCGGATGACTGGACGCCCATTGGCATCGTCTATCTTGGGGGCCGGATTGTTCATCCTACCACTTCTAGCATGGCAGCCCAGATTTGGCTACCGGGTCATTGGCGGGTCATTGGCGGGTCATTGCCCGGTCATTGCAGGATCATTCGGTTGCAACGACGCCTTCCGGCTGCCCGACCACGACGAAAAACAAATCCTCGGGCGTGAAAAACGACACGGCCACCCGCTGCACATCGGCCAACGTCACCGCTTCGACGCGTGCATTCCGGGTGGCGGGATAGTCCGGCGCAAGCCCGACCATCTGCATCCCCACCAGAATCCCCGCAATCTGCGCATTGCCGTCGAACCGCAGCGGATAGGACCCGGTCAGAAACCGCTTGGCCTTGTCCAACTCGTCCGCCGTCACACCTGTCGCAGCCATCCGCGCCCATTCGGCGCGCACCACATCGATCGCCTCGGCCACCTTGCCATTTGCACTTTCAAACTGCCCGACCAGCCATTCGGAATGATCCATACTGGCAAGCCCCGTGCCAATTCCATACGTCAGACCGCGCTTTTCGCGCACTTCTGTCATCAAACGCGCGCCAAACCGCCCGCCACCGAGGATCTCGTTCAGGATCACAACGGGAAAGTAATCGGGGTCCTCGAACTTGATCCCCTTCTGGGTGAACTGCACCACCGATTGCGGGCCCGGCAGATCAGACACCACCAACCCGCCTTTTTCGTCCAATGTCGCCCGACCCGGCAGCGATGCCCCGTTCGCGGGCAACGCGCCCAACAGATCGTCCAACAGCACGCCCAACTCTGCCACCGTGATGTCCCCCGCAGCCGCCACATAGATCCGGTCACGCACCAGAGCCCCCGCATGCGCCGCCACGATGTCGTCGCGCGTCAAAGCGTTGACCGAACTGGTCGTGCCGTCTCCCGATGAGCCGTAGGGATGATCACCGAAATTTCGCGCCGCCATCAACCGGTCGGCAATCGCAGAGCCATCCTTTTCGTCGCCGCGCAAATTGGTCAGAACCTGCCCCCGCACCCGCTCCACCGCATCCGGGTCAAACCGCGGTTCGATCAGAGCCGACCGCAACAGCGCCAGTGCCTGATCGCGGTTCTCGGTCAGAAACCGCGCCGACACGCCCACATCATCGCTGTTCGACGAAAACCTGAACTGCGCCGCGAGACCGTCACGCGCGGCGGCAAAGCCTTGCGCGTCCAGATCACCGGCGCCTTCCTCGATCAAAGCCGTCATCAGGTTGACCGCCCCGCGTTTTCCGGGCGAATCCAGCGAGGTGCCGCCACGAAACCGGATTTCCAGCGCGGTAAACGGAATGTCGTGCGATTCGACCAGCCAAGCCGTGATTCCGCCGGGCGAGGTGACAGACTGGATGGCAATCTCGGCCCGCGCAGGCAGCGCCAGCGCCATCAGCAAAAGGGCTGTGCGGATCATCATTCGGTCTTTCCTTCTGCCGATTGCAGCCAAGCGGTCACCGATGTCTTGTCGTCAAACACCTCGCGCGCCGCCGCCATCACCTCGTCTGCTGTCACGTCCTGCAACAGCTTCGGCCATTCGGCGATGTCCTCCAGCGTCAAGCCAACCGCGAGCGCCGCGCCGTATTGCTGCGCCAGACCTTGGGTGTTGTCACGGTCGTAGACATCTTCTGCCCGGATTTGCGCCTTGATCCGAGCGAAATCTTCTGGCGCAATCCCGGTTACCAGAAACTTCGCAAGTTCAGCATCCAGCGCCGCCTCGGCTTCGGCAAGGCTGACCCCCGCCTGCGGCAACACCACCAGCGAAAAGGTGTCCGGATCAACCGTGGTCGGGTTGTAGGACGCCGACGTATAAACTGCGATCTGACTGTCGAACTGCAACGCCCGTGCAAGCACCGACGTCGTCGAAGATCCGCCCAGCACTTCCGACAAAAGCACCAGCGCCGCCGCCTGCCGCTGGTCGCCGGGATTGCGTTCTACCGACAGATAGCTGCGCAACACATAGGGCTCTGAAACCCGCTGATCCGTCATCACCAACCGCCGCGGGGCCAGTTGCGGCGGCTCCTGCGGGCGCAGACGCGGCTTGATCGCGTCAGACGGCTCCAGCGGGCCGTAATGCGTCTTGGCCAGTTGCAGAACCGCGTCAGGCTCCACGTCACCCGCCACGATCAGGATCGCATTGTTGGGCGCATAGTTGGCGTGGTAAAACGCAAAGGCGTCCTCTCGCGACAGTTGCTCCATCTCATGACGCCAGCCGATCACCGGGATGCCGTAAGGGTGGTTCAGATATTGCGCCGCCCCCATCTGTTCGTTCAACAGCGCGCCTGGAGAACTGTCTGTACGCTGATTACGCTCTTCCAGGATCACCTGACGTTCGGTCGCGACCTCTTCTTCGGTCAGTTGCAAGCCGCGCATCCGGTCAGCTTCCATCCGCATCATCAGGTCCAGCCGGTCGGCGGCCACGCGCTGATGATAGGCGGTGAAGTCAAAGCTGGTAAACGCGTTGTCGCGCCCACCTTCGGCAGCCACCGTGTCGGAAAACTCGCCCGACGCCATGGTGTCAGTGGCCTTGAACATCAGGTGTTCCAGAAAATGCGCGATGCCAGAATGGCCCGCAGGTTCGTCCGCCGACCCGGTGCGATACCACACCATCTGCACCACCACCGGCGCACGATGATCTTCGATCACCACCACCTGCATCCCGTTGTCGAGCATGAACGAACTGACAGGCTCCGCCCGAACAGGCCCCATCAGGGAAAAGGCAGAAAGCAGGCCAAAGCCAAGGTTGCGCAGCATTTACATTCTCCGGTCACACCGTTCAGCGCAACCTACGCGGGGCTGCGTCCGATGCAAGGCCAGCCACGCGGATGTGACTATTCGCCGTCTTTCGGCGGCGGAGCCGATGGCGTGCGCGCACCCGCCCGACGCCAGCGCGCCAACTCTGCATGCTGGTCCAGCGTTTGACGCGAATAAACACGGAAATACACGTTCAGATCAAAGATCCGCTCCAACAGACGTGCGTCGTTCTTCTGCCGGAACGCCAGATCTTCGGCAGCCAAGGTGCCTCGGATGTCGGCCGTGACCCCGTTGCGCCCGGCATAGTTGGTCAAGCCTGCATCGCCTGCGGGAATTCCGCCCGCTTCGCGGACCTGTCCGCCCAAGGCCGCAATCGCATCCGCCTTCGGATCAGGATCTGTCAGGTTACCCTGCCCCGGCGTCGGATCGGGCAATGCTGTCAGATCTTCAGGCAACTCCAATGGTTTGGACGGCAGGATCGCAAATTCGTCCGGCCCGTCGGTGTTAGACCGCAGGTTCATCAACTGCGGCACCTTGTCGCCGTTTCCACAGGCCGACAGCGTCAGACCCGCAACACACGCCAATGCCAAAACCCGCAAAGCCCGTCCGCTTTGTGCCACCCGCATCCCCGCCCTCGCCTTGAACCGTTCATCGTCAAATGTTGTCTTACCGCAAAGCCCCACCGCCGTCACGGGGTCTTTCGCCGTACAGGCGAAGCCGGACCCTTCGGCGCGCGCCTCGCAGGCGGCTTGGCGGCAGGCGGTTTCTTGGCAGGCGTGTCGCCCCCCGAAAACAACACCAGCCCCAGCGCGCCCACAAAGATCGAAATGTCGGCCACGTTGAAGGCGTAGGGATTCTCGATCCCACAACACGACATGTTCAGAAAATCGGCCACAGCCCCGTAAGCCACCCGGTCCACCACATTGCCCAGCGCGCCGCCGATCAGCAACCCGGCCGAGATTTGCGCCCATTTCCGCGCGCCTTCCCGCCGGACCCAAACCCAGACCCACACCGAAATCGCCAGCGCCACCGCGATCAGAACCCAGCGCATCGCCTCGGCATTGCTGGTCAGCAGGCCAAAGTTCACCCCCCGGTTCCACGCCATGCGGAATACAAGATAGGGCGGAAAGACGTCGATCTCGCAGCGCTCTATCAGGTTCAGTCCGAACACCACGCCCAGCTTGCTCGCCTGATCAATGGCAAAGGTCGCAACAGCGACGATGGGGACCAACCGCATGATCAATGCCGGAAATGCCGCTGCCCGGTGAACACCATGGCGAGCCCCGCTTTGTCTGCCGCGGCGATCACCTCGTCATCGCGCATCGACCCGCCGGGTTGGATCACCGCCGTAGCCCCCGCTTCTGCCGCCGCCAACAACCCGTCCGCAAAGGGAAAGAAGGCATCCGACGCCACGACCGACCCTTGCGTGCGCGGCGTGGCCAGCCCCAGCGTGTTTGCCATATCCGCACTTTTCAGCGCCGCAACCCGTGCGGAATCGATCCGATTCATCTGCCCCGCGCCAATGCCCACCGTCGCCCCGTCCACCACGTAAACGATGGCATTGGACTTCACATGCTTCGCCACCCGCCATGCAAACAGCATATCGGCCATCTCGTGGTCGGTCGGCACCCGTTTGGTGACCACCTTCAGACCCGACAGCGCCATGCCCGCCGCATCGCGGTCCTGCACCAGAAACCCCCCCGCCACCTGCTTGAACTCAATGCGATCACTGCGAGGATCGGACAATGCATCGGTGGTCAGCAACCGCAGGTTCTTCTTGCCCGCAAACACCGCGCGCGCCTCTTCAGTGGCACCCGGTGCGATCACCACTTCGGTGAAAATCTTGACGATCTCGCGCGCCGTCCGCTCGTCCAACTTCTGGTTAAGCGCAATGATACCGCCAAACGCCGAAGTGCGGTCGCAGTCAAAGGCCCGCTGATAGGCAATCGCCAAACTCGACCCCAACGCCACGCCACACGGATTCGCATGCTTGATGATGGCACAGGCCGGCTGACCCGCGCCCAACTCCGCCACCAACCCGAACGCCGCATCGGTGTCGTTGATGTTGTTGTAAGACAACTCTTTGCCCTGCCACTGCCGCGCCGTGGCCACCCCCTGTTGCCCCGACCCGTCGGTGTAGAACGCTGCCTTTTGATGTGGGTTTTCGCCATAGCGCAGCCCTTGCGCCAGCCGGCCTGCAAAGGCCCGATGCCGGGGCATTTCGCCCAACTGGCCCGCCATCCAGCCCGACACCGCCGCATCATAGGCCGCCGTCCGTGAATAGGCCTGCAACGCCAGCGTCTTGCGAAACGCGGGCGTCGTGGCCCCCTGATGCGCCTTCATCTGTTCCAGCAGCGGGCCATAATCCGCAGGGTCGGTCACCACCGCGACAAAGCGGTGATTCTTCGCCGCAGCCCGGATCATCGCAGGCCCGCCAATGTCGATATTCTCGATGCAGGTGTCATAATCCGCCCCGCGCGCGACCGCCTCCTCGAACGGATAGAGGTTCACGATCAGCAGATCGATCGGCTGGATGCCATGCGCGGCCATCGCCAGCAGATGCTCGTCATCATCGCGCAGCGCCAGCAACCCGCCATGCACCGCCGGATGCAGCGTCTTGACCCGCCCGTCCATCATCTCGGGAAACCCGGTCACCTCGGCCACATCGCGAACCGCCAGCCCCGCGTCCCGCAACAGACCCGCCGTGCCCCCGGTCGAAATCAACTCCACCCCTTCGGCGGCAAGGCTGCGCGCCAAATCCAGCAGACCCGTCTTGTCAGACACCGAAATCACCGCCCGCCCGATGGGCACCAGATTTGCCATGTGTTATGCTCCTCACCCGTCAGATCAGGACGCGACCGACCCCTCGTCGCGTTCAAGATCCCGTATAGCAAGCGGAGTATCCTGTGCCTTCGCCAAGGTCCAGCCTACCCGTGTCTCGAAATCGGTCGCGCGCGCCATCAATACGATGGCTTGAGTGCCTCGCGGCTGCAACCGCCCCTTTTCCAGATAAACCGATGGCTCCAGAGACAAAACACCGCTCCCGTCATGCCGAAACACCCAGATTTCGCCCGATTTCAACGCCAGCGAGACTGCCGTGCCCCCCATATCCAACCCCGCATCAACGTCCGGGTGCAAGTGAAAACGTACCACAAACCCGACGCCCGCCAGCTTTCCGTCGGTCATCACCCTCTCGAACCGGCGCTTTTCCAGTGTCGAAAGGCAGGCAAGACTGTCGATCCCGCTCAACCGACGCCCGTCCGACGACAGCGCCAGATCGCGCACATGGCTCAGCCCATGGGTTTCAGACCAGCCGTTATGCGCCAGATGAATGCCCATGCCATCCGGCCCACCGGTCTGTCGCAGAACAACAATCCCCGCCCGGTCCACCAGCGTCTCGCCACCGTCGCTCGCCAGTCGCGACGATGAAAACCCATCCACCGCCAGCGTCGAATGCGATGGTGTCGCCCGCCCCGCCCGTCCCCATTCCGCCCCGAACGGCGCACCCGAACCGCAGTTCACAATCACTGGCCGTCGCCCCGACGTCATTTCGAACGCGCAGGTACCGGCATGGGCCGACATTCCGGCCCGGTCACCCGGCGGGGCCGCCGCATCGATGATCACGCTGGTGCGCCCGCCCGCCAAACGTGCAAACCCCATCGCCAGCCCTTGGCCCGCCGGACCGCGGGCACCTTGCCCACGCCCGCCAACCGCCCGCACCCGCGCTTGCGCCAACGCCTGATCCAGGCGTCCGTCAATCCCGCGCCCGCCGCCATGAAACCGCGCGAGCCCGCCATCGGCATGACGCAGCGCACGCAAGGTCGGCGCAATTCGCTCCAGCGCGTCCAACACCTCGGTCGGCACAGCCCTACCCGCCTCCGACAGCGCCTGCGTGGCCCAGGTCAGCAGCGTGAAGACCTCCAGCAGATCTTCGGGATTGCGCGTTGGAATACCCCCCTCGCGGTCAATCTCGGTCCGGCAATCAGCGGCCAGCGCCGCGATCGCCGGCCCCAGCCGATCCCCTTTCCCGGTCAAGGCCAGCCCCGCCGAAATCATCCCTGTCAAAGCCTCGAACCTCGGCAACCCCGGCAAAGCCTGCCCCCAGGTTAGCGACAAGAATACCGTCTGCGTGGTCAGCAGACGGAAATACGCCGCCGACTGCGCTGCGTCGCGCCCCGACAACAGCAAAAACGCATGATTGATCAACCGCGTGATCCGCCGCCCGGTCAACTCCGGCGTCCAGCCCGGCCCCTGCCCCCGGCCAAAGCGGTCGATCCAGTCCCAGGTCCAGTCTTGCGCCCGCTCCCGCGCTGCCGCATCGCCCACTGCCGCCAGATCGTCGAGCCAGGCAAAACCGTGCACCTCTGCCGCCGCGTCCATGCCGGCCAGCGCAACATCCCAAATCGCGGCTTCAGGCATTTCAACAAGCCCGCCACCCAACAGAAAGTTTCCGGAAATCAACTGCTTGCCGCGCGCATAAAGCCCCATGCTTCGCGGCTCTGGTTGACCAACGAACCCGGTCGCCATGCGCACCCGTCCGGCACGCCACAGCGCAAGCTTGCGCGACATCTCTCCCGTCCTGCCGCTGAAGCCTCCGCCCGCCATGCTTGCCTGCCCGTGCTAAAACCTGCTCTTGCCCGGTTTCGGGTCTTGCGCTCGGACCATAACGCCCTCCGCGCAGCCTGTCACCCCGGCCAGGCCCGATCAGCGTCACTTTGCACCGTTGCCCCACCCCAACGCCGGTCAGACACCACGGTGCCGACCCGCCGCCCAACCCCCGTCCAAACCTTCATTTGTTCGTAAATATCCCACAGTGGTGTGGGGGTGTGAAACCCCCACTCTGCCATCCCCAAGCCTCACGCCAGATGATTGATCCGCTGCAGATACTGCACCAACCGACCTACCTCGCCCATCCACCTTTCGATCAGCTTCGGATCATGGGGTGCAGGTTGAACGCCCACGGCAATCTCGCGCGCCAGCACCGCCTCGACCGCCAGCGACACCGGCACGGACACCAGTCGCCCCATCGCCGACCCGCGCGCGTCGCCCCAGGCATCCATCGCCCAGGTCTCGTGGAACACCACCCGCCCGCCCTTCTGCGCCAGCAGGCTGACGAACAGCACCACCCGGTCCGGTTCTCCGGGCGCATAAGCGTTTTCCTTGAGGAACTCCGTGGCCATCTCCGCCAAACGCGCATCACCCTCCGGCCCCGACAGCGTCTCGATCTCGGCGAACACCGGTGCCCAAGCCTCGGCCCAACCGTTCAGCCGGATCGTCCCCCGCACGAAATCTCGCACTTTCCATCCGGGATCAAACCGATAGTCGGCCATGAACGGATAGCTGTCGCGGTTCGGGTAAACTTCGAAACTTTCCAGAACCGGCAGCGGCGCGTCATAGCGGGTGATCGCATCCCATGGCCGCGCCACGCGCAATTCGCTGAAATTGCGCAACGACCGCGACGGCGACCGCAACGCCTTCAGCACCCCGACCGGGGCCCAACTGAACTTGTATCGAAAAGGATTGGGGATTTTTGGCACACCACCACAATAGGAGGTGAACGAAAGTTCATTATCGACATGATACGCCTCCGAAGCTCGATACCGTGCCACCAGATCATGCGCCATCAGATGGTCGATGCCCGGATCAAGCCCGACTTCATTGACCGAAACCAATCCCGCTTTGCGAAACGCGACATCAAGAGCGTGCATTTCCGGCGCGATGTAGGACGACGACACAAAATGCGCGCCGCTTTGCAAACAGGCGTTCGCAATCGCCACATGCTGGTCCGCGGGCAGCATCGAAATCGCCACATCGCCCGGCTGCAACGCTGCCGTCAACGCGTCCAGCGTATAGGCCCGCACATCCTGCGTCAGATCGCCCACGACCTCGCGTGCCTTCTCGACGGTGCGGTTCCACACCACCACCGCGTGCCCACGCTCGATCAACCTCCGCAACCCCGGCCCCGACGACAACCCCGTGCCGCACCAATGTATCGTCATCCTGCTTCCCCCGCGTTTCGCTTGAATTCGGCGGCTGCCCGCCCCCAGACGTCCATCTGCAGATTACCCAGCGTCAGCAAGGACGGCAGCAGTTGCGCCGCGTAATCCCCGCTGCTTTCCACTGGCAGCAGCGACGGCAGATTGTCGATGGCTGTAACGTCCAGCACCGGCGCATCCCAGACCCGCAATGCGGGCGCCGCCCAGTCCGTCACCCGGTCATAGACCTTGATCGGTGAAAAATCTGACGTCGGATCGCAAGCAATATCGCCAATCACCGACAGCACCCTATTTGCAGCCAGCGCCGACATCGGCACAAAGACGGGGCAGCCGGGCCGCGCGAGGATGCAATTCAGAAAGATCTCGTGCTGCAACACTTCGGGAAACGGCCCGCCATGCGCCGTCTCTTTGATGTCCCAGCGCGTCACTTCGATCCCCATCGCCGTGCACAGATCGGCCGCCCCGGTACCGACCCGGCCCAGCGCCCCGATCACCATGGCCCGGGGCCGGGCGACTGCCGCCGTCTGGGTCATCGCCACAAACCCGGCCCGCAGATCGTCAAGCAACGCCTCGCGCCCCGGATACGGCGACACTGGCCCGGCCATGCCACCCTTGGCCTGCGCGACCCAGCACTTCAGCGCAATCGCAGCCCCGGCATAACCCGCCCAATACCCGAAAGCGGCGACCCGGCGCCCAGTTTCATCAATCAGATATTCCAGATCATAAAGGCTGCCCCCACCGGCCCGAAATCGCGCCAGCAGCACCTGGCCCGCCGGTTGCCCCTTGTAGGCATGGCCAAACATGATGTGCCGGTGGCGCAAGGGCGTGCCGTCCTCGGGCAACTCTTTCAGCCCAAAGATGATCGCATCGCCGGGCGCATCCGGCCACGACCCTTCGGCGGCAATCTCGCAGCCCGCCGCCCGGTAGCCGTCAATCGGCACCGCGCGCACCGAACTCGCCTCGACCGTCACACGAATCCCCGCAGCAATCAGCGCTGCCGCCCCCTCCGGCATCAGCCCCACACGTTCCTCGTTGGCGCGCTGTTCGGCGCGGACCCACAAATGTGTCATGGCGATCTCCTCTGGCAATTCGGCGGCAGACATACCAGATCAAAGCGCAGACAACAGGGGGGTCCCATGCGCAGGCGCGTTCTGATCGGCGGTTTGGCGGCGGCAGCCGCTTTGATGGCGGCAGGTACCGCCACGTTCTGGCCCCGCGCCCTGCCCGCAACCCCGCCCTTGCCACGCCCCGATGCCCCGCTCGCCACCTATCACCTTGGCCACAGCCTTGTCGGCCGCGACATGCCCGCGATGCTGGCGCAACTGGCCGGGCACGTTCATGCCAGCCAGCTGGGTTGGGGCTCCTCCTTGCGAGACCATGCCAAGGGCACCGTTGCGGGGTTCGACACCGAAAACGCCCACCCCGCACATGAACCGGCAGAAGCGGCTTTGCGGTCTGGCCGCTTCGATGCCGTGGTGCTGACCGAGATGGTCGAATTGCGCGACGCGGTCCGGTATCACGACTCTGCCCGCTGGCTGGCGCACTGGGCGAGCCTTGCCCGCGCGGCCAACCCCAATGCCCGCCTTTATCTTTATGAAACATGGCACCGTCTGCCCGATCCCGAAGGCTGGCTCGACCGGATCGACGCCGATCTGCAAGCGCTATGGACCGACCGCGTGCTGACCCCCGCAATGCAGCGCAGCGGGCAGCCGATCTATCTGATCCCCGCAGGTCAGGTCATGGCTGCAGTTACCCGTGCCGCCGAGGCGGGCCGGATCCCCGGTCTGACAAACCGTCAAGACATGTTCACCGACGACATCCACCTGAACGACACCGGCAACTACCTTGTTGCGCTGACTCACTTCGCGACCCTTTATCATCGCGACCCGACCGGCCTGCCCCCTGCCCTGACCCGCGTCCTGACCCGTGCCGATGGCACCGCCGCCACGCCCATCGCCCCGCAAACTGCGCGCGCGCTGCAACATCTGGTCTGGGCAACCGTCCCCCGCTATGCTGCCACCGGTATGGCGCGAGGCGTTTGATGTCCCTGTTTTCCCTTCTGTTCGACATCCTTTACGTCGGCCACAGCCTTGTGGGTCCCAACCTGCCCCCTGCGGTCGAGGCGACCCTGCGCGCGATGAACGAGCCCGGCACCGAGGACGTTCAGGTGCAGGCCCAGATCATCAACGGCGCGCCCTTGGGCTACAACTGGGACCACGCCGCCGACGCGCAAGGCGTCAATGCCCGCGCCGTTCTGCCGCTGGGCAATACCGACGTGCTGATCCTGACCGAAGCCCAGCCGCTGGCCTCGCATTTGAAATGGTCGAATACCGCCCGGAACGCCGCCCGCTTTGCCAGGGCTGTTCAGTTCTGATGATTTGGGCTGTTGCTGTGATTGGTGTTCAGCGACAACCACCTTGGCCCGTAGGGGGTTTGGGCTTCGCATGAGAGGCTATTTCTGCTGATTTTTGGCGC
>Ga0105050_10002285_pt1 | contig 27679 bp, 12 predicted proteins | sample FRY01_FD_78088 | JGI IMG/M metagenome (GOLD analysis project Ga0105050, IMG submission 78088) | Freshwater microbial communities from Lake Fryxell liftoff mats and glacier meltwater in Antarctica - FRY-01 | ecosystem: Environmental > Aquatic > Freshwater > Ice > Glacier meltwater ...
CGTAGTACCACTTCCAGCGGCAGACCCACTATTGAGAGGACAACACACAGTCACCTCTGCATTCGAGAACTTCCCTACAGGGCAATCAATACACGCTGCACTTCCGATTGTATTTTTGTATTTGCCAGCCTCGCAGCGGCTACAATGGCGTCCGTCTCCGCCAGTCGATCCCGCGTTGCATTTGCAATCTGTCATAAGAGTGCTCCCAGCTGTAGAACCACTATTGCTGGGACATTGGTAGCAACTATTGATGCATGGAAGTGGACTCGGGCAATGACCTGCGTCAGTCCAAGACGAACCCCGCCAACACTTTAAATTGTTATCGCTACAACAACCCCAAAATCCATTCGGCCAACAGCCATAATTCGACCCCACACGTTGGCATCCAGCATAGCTGCAATCACTGTCTTTACTACAAGACTGCATGGAAACGGACGGCACGACTGCCGCCGGATTGCATACATCGTGATTGGCAAATCTTGCATATGTTCCTGCATTACACCATGTTGGTGCCGCACAGGTGCTCGCCGGGGTACCAGTGGAAAGAGCGATAAACAGAGCAGATGCAGCCAACCGGAAGTTTATGTCCGACAGATGCTTGTCCCATATGTACAACTTGGAGAGCTGCCAATCACTGGGTTCCGCATGATTGATTCCCAAAGCACATTCCCCTTGACCACCATTGCTATTCCGAGCTGTGATGCCATTGACAATGACACCATCTGTGCTTGTATCTGCTTTGTTTCGTCCACAACTCACTACCCAGTCTGTTTCGGTTGGAATTCTATACCGAAGAAAGGGACCCGATCCGCCATAATACGCGGATCCCGCATATGCAATGTTGCCTTCACGCCAATGTCCATGTAGCCAGTCGCAGGTACCCTCAATATTATTCAGTGCATTCAAAATTCTTCCTCGGGTTGCCCCCGAGTATCGCGTGACACTGCATATAGTAAATTCTTCAGGAATGGATCCCGCCCCCCACTGCATTGTTGTGGCCGTTGTGCCTTGCACGAAATGCACCGGTGCCGAAGCACCATTACCAGCAGAGATGCCAGTGCTAACCGTTCCTGTGACACGGACCCCTGTGCTGCCAGCACACGCTTTGTTTCCGCACAGACTGTCAAATTTCCCAGTCGTCGGGTTCCAATTGGCGGCATCCGACACAATGTATGGCACCTCTGTCGTCAGCATCTGTTGAAAGTCAAAATCGAACTGTCCACTTGGACACACCTCGCAATTACTGTACACTTCCAACTCTGCGAAATTTAACGATCGGCGTAATTGTGCTTGATCCACCGGAGTCACCACAAAGATATATCGACCTGTCAACTGGCACGTATATGTTTGAATTGCATCAGAAGTGAGTGTCGCACACCAAGTGTTTTGTGTCCAATCTTCACTCGCCCCAATTCGTATTTGCGCACCACTTGCTCGCTCTGCACAACAATCCTTGCGATTGTAAAACACAACATAATTGACATGTTGTGTCCTTTGAAAGTCGAGCCTGAAAATATGTGCCACGGTTGCTGCGAAATCTGGCTCAGTGTGAACGAAGGTGTCTCGATTTCCGTCATTTCCGTGTGAAGCAGGAAAATTTCCATAAGTATGTGGCATCCAAGTAGGACACGCAATGTTTGACGTCGCTCCGCAAGTGCGAGCAACGTTTGACGCTGCATTCAAGTTTCGCCATCCCTTTAGACATGTGGACCGAGCCGCCACGCAATGTAGCACACACGCCAAAAACACAACAAACCCTCCACAGAGTGTGCGTCGCTTGTTGTGCCGACCCGCACCCTGGACACCCCGCTTGAACGTCAAAAATAAAATCATTCAAGTGTGTCCCTTATTGCTCAACATACGCAGTTTAAGTACCAACTTATCGTTAGCCGATTATGATGTTCAAAAGACCCTGATTTTTTCGTGTGTTTATATATATTGTACAAACAAAGTTTTTTTATCTGACTTCAAACACACTGTTGCTCCAGAACTTGTAAGCGTCCCTTGTTTACACTCATAAATGCAAAACTTGTATTTGCAATTAATGGAGAACATACTAGTGTATTCATTTATACAACAGGAAGCAAGGGGAATTTTTGGTATTTTGTGTTCTCCACGGGGTGAATATGCCAAAGACAGTTGATGAGATGCCGCCATTCCTCTTCAAGACATGCAGCCGATCTCTGGACGTGTCCTGGTTGTCCGGCTTTGCTTTGCTCGCAGAGGAGTAGGGCGTCCAGTCTCCGCTTGAAAAAAACACACCGCTCCTCCAGATACGATGTGAGGACAGGCCTATCGACCGCATCCATGTACGCGGCCCTGCCATCGGGGCCCGCTGCACCATTGTGCGACGACGAGCATGATGATTGATAGCTTCCATCTGACCCGAGTTCATCTAGGTACCGTTGGAAATCTGGCCCCATGGACATAAAATTGCTCGGCTCAATGCAAGTGTGATGCGATGGCGGTGTAACGTCGACAGAGTCGTCGTCGACTGTGTTTTCTGGCATCAGCAGCGTCGTCGCCACAGCACGCTGGGACTTGGGCGAGTTGCCTTCGCCGATGCTGTCGTACACAAAAGGCAGCGTAGGTACTTTTATTTTCATACCCAGTTTTGAGACAGAGAGAGAGTGCAGGCGCGCAGAGTCTAAAGCGAATCGAACCCTTATATACCATTTGTGCACCACTCGTGCACCAACATGCATTCGTATACGGTCCCAGCAATTATTACACTGTGCAGCCGGCACAATGTGTGGAGCTGCAATGTTTCTAAATTTGGGAGCAATGTACTTAACAAGCGACAGGTTTCCAACTTGTTGGGTGTCATCATACCAGTCGACACAAAAGACAGATCGTATCGTGTGTGTGTGTATGGTGTCGTATTACACGCAGCAGGACATGCGCGAGGTGGGAATTGGCAACGTCATCTCCTTTGGTACCGAGCAACATCACAAGAAGAGGGAAAACCAAGTCGGCATGTTGACTCTGCGGGTGGTGAAGCACAGCAGCACTCTTGAAGGCGCAGCGACAGCCGAGAACATGCTGATCAAGTGCTGCAACGTGGGCCCAATTTTGAGAGGCACCATTGCCAAAGAGCATTCGGTGGTTTCTCGCCACCAGGACGCGCTACATAAGCACATCAACGCGTATTTGTGTAGACACTACCAGGGAGCACCGGTAGGCGGGAGTTTGCCCGTCATGACGCGTCTCAGCGACTCGCTCTATGTCTTGGCGGTGCAAGTTGCAGCTGCGGATGAGCCCGCATTGTCCAGCAAGTTCTCGCCATGGGACGGCGGAAAGGGCGGGGCATCGACAAGGACAGTGACAACCAGCGCGGCCGCTGGCGGTGGCCGTGACGCCGGCGGAAGCGGCATAAATAGTAGGACTACCAACAGCAGTATCAGCAGCACTGTGCACATCAAATTCTGCCGTGTAGAGGACGTGCCGGTGATTATGCAAGCGTGTCGTGTTTTTTTCCGGCAAGTGGAGTCGTCGGGTGGACGCATGCAGGTGGAGTTCCCGCGTGGGGAGATGCCCATGTGGTGGCGTATTTTGCACGACGCGCCGTTTGACTTTAAAAAAACTCGCGACGAGTTCCGCAACGAAGAGGTGGTGGAACAGTTTCGCGAGCGCAGCGGGTGCCATTTTTCCACGTGTTTCACGTTGGACGTCGCCGATGTGCTCTTGTCCACTCGACTGCGAGCCGCCAATGCCAGCAGCGGGTGGATTCCGGTGGTGTATGTGGACGCAGCGAAACTGGTGCTTTGCGAGTCCCACGAGGTGCGTGCACGCGGAAGCATCCATGCTCCTGATGCCGATGGCGTGTCGCTTGCGTAAGGTGGCGGTTGTATGCATACGTGCAACGTCGGGAGGCGAAAGGGGTAGGGGGAGTGAAATAGATGTGCAATAAACAGAAAGCAAGCATCCGGGCTTGAGAATTTTTATTTGTTTTTGTGTGCTTGTATTTGTCGAAAAGACCCCAATGCGTCGAGGGGCGTGTGTTCCAACTCTGCACGATGTTTATGTGGCATTTGCTATATAAGTGCTGTGACCGAGAGTGCTCACAAAGAAGCCGACGATGGCTGATGCGAACGCTGAAGAGATTTGCGCAGAGGCCATGCAGCAGAAGAGCAAAATGGACCATTTCTGCAGTACGGTCCAGAAGCTCGAAGTCGAGCTCATAGAGGAGGAAAAGATAATTGATGACATGTACAGCAAAAAAAAAAGCGGCCAGGCTGGCGACATGCTTTCACAAGGATTGGAAGCACGCAGGACAATGGTTGTCAATTTGAACAAGGAGTTGTTGGCTTTGGTGGAATCACAGACTGCGATCACCATGAAAGCCGCAGCACACGCTGGCAAAATGTTGGGCGAAATCGAAGCAAATACGAAGGCGAATGCGGCTACAATGAAGACGAACAAGACTGCGTTGTTGTTTTTGAGGGCTTCAAACAAGGATGCGCTCGAAAAAATGAAGTCTGTTCACGATGATGCGTTGAAGGCCAAGGATGATGAACACCATAAGGCCAAGAGCAAGATCAATAAGGACCACGAGAACGTAAAGCTCGATATGACCAAGAAAATGAACGAGAAATCTGACGACCACATCGTTGCAATGTCGAAGCTGTCAAAGGACCACGAAGATAAAGCCAGCCGCATGGTGTCGGTGAATGCCAACTTCTTGGCCGAGGTGCAAAAGTTTGTCGACGTCATCAAGAGCCTATTGTCCTCGAGGGCACAGTACGATGGTGTTTTCACTCAAATCGAGACGGCGATGAAGCATATCACCCACCAGCTTCACGAATTTTCCGGACACGCAACCGTAGTCCCGCAAGCCATGTCGCTGGACCCTCCAGTCGGTGGTGCGAGAGCTGGGAAAGGGGGAAAGCACATGGGCCAATCGACGAGGTCTTGGTCGTAGTGAACCGCCTGTCAGAATCGTCACTCCATGCATGCTTCGACGACTTTTGTGCACCGTCTCCTCGTGCTCGTCAGCATGCGCTACGAAGTGCTACAGAGTGTCGCATGCACGGAGGCGTCCGCGTGTGTTTGTTGGACCATTTGCACCGCATAAACTGGTAGCCTGCTACCCCAGCTGCAATTCCGACGGCTTCAGCTCGGAAACAAAGACTTCTTGCAGCAAGGTGCTACGGAAGTAACATCGCCGCAGCATACTACGCCATGAGCGAGGATTACCTGCGAGATGTGATGCACGCTGAACATCCAGCAGGGCAGTCCAAGAAGAGGAAGGTCGACAGCAGTAAAAAGACCCTCGACTGCGACTGCTCGTCGCCGCATGCGTCGAGCTTGGCATTCGATACCCAGGGGTGTTTAAAGTGCCCAAAGACAGACTGTGCGTTTTACGTGCAGAACTTCATCGAAACCTTTCTACACTGCAACAACGTCGACATCTACCATATTGGCCAATCCTAGTTGCTGGCGTGGCGCGCCCGCCTCATGATGTGATGCTTTGAATTTTATTAAAAAACACGTGTGTAAAAGAGTTGCCCACTATGTGGCCGCGTGTCTGGTCTAAACAACGTGCAGTGTCATGGCCCGGTATATACACGGGGGTGTTGTTGGGCACCACCGCGGCACACACAAAATGCAGTATTTTTGCTTTGCAATGGTTGCGTCGGCCCTCGCTGTGCTCCCCTGTGCTGCACGGTACACGGGGTACACTGAATATCGACCAGTGCAAGATGTCTGCCGGCAAACCGACCAGCACCGTGGGTCCTTTGCCGTACGGGACACAATGGTTGCTGGTATCGCAGGAACCCAGACGACGATGTACTGTATGTCCAACACGACATTCGTTCCCTCGACCTATAATCAAGAACGAAAAGTGCGACTCGCTGCAACACAGTACAGTCTGTGGGCCGAGGTACAGCACACTCCAGTTGCGCCCGTAACACCGGGCATGTGTGAACAGAAACTCAAAAGTACCCTGTGTCCGCGGGAGCATGAAACCCCTCTCTTCATTGTCGATTTGCAAAGGGCGACTTTTTTCGAGTGTCGCTGTGAGGATGGCTTTTTCCGCACAACAGTTGAAGCAGCAGCATGTGTTGCCTGCACAGATGGGCACTTTTGTCCGATCCACGCGAATATGCAATTTGAATGCCCGCCCAACTCAAAACCAACTGTTGCGTCGGGTGTCTCGCACGACGGCGTGCGGCGCTTCCTTGCGCTGACAACCCCTGATGCCTACTGCGAAGCCTCAACAGGATACATACTGAAACACGTGCACCCCGACATCAATGCACTGCTGCAAGAGCAAAGGAGTATGACGGTGGTCAAATCACAATTTTACACGAGTGAGCGCTGCGCGGAGCCGTCGTGCTTCCAGAGAATTCTGTGCGACGTTACAGGACAGCTTCTTGGTTTCGCGAGCAAATGTGCGCCGGGTCAATTTTACGGCAACCCCACCTCAAACTCAGCAACGGTGATATCGGCTGAAACCAAATGTCAAACGTGTCCTGGCGACTCGTACTGCAACGAAGACCTAAGAACCGCGTGCCATCCGCAGCAGAGCACCTACGGCGACGGACATTCGAATCAAGACGCTTGCCGGTGTGCAGCTGGCTCGTACAAACACCCAGACGACCCTGCACTCTGCGTCAACATTAGCAGCTCGAATTTTTACAGTCGAGCGTGCGTGTCTGCGACAGACCAGACGTGCGGTATTTTGCTGCAGTGCCCGGGTGGGCACCGTTGTTCGCGTGGCATTGTGGTGTTACAGTGCAAGAGAGGCGAATTCCTTCACGGCATTTCCCACGAGTGTACGCCCTGTCCGCTGGGCTCCTACTGCGTTGGAGGTGGGGCCGTGCAGGCTTGTCCGCTCGGAGCGAGCACCTCTAACATTGGTGCCGTCGACGCTGACGAGTGCTTCTGTGTAGCCCCTCTGGCACGGATAAGATTGGGTGGTGCAGCGCAAGGGTTTGCATGCCAGATGCCGTCAGTGCGTGGCCCCGTGGGGGCAGAATTTGCCGGCGGACGCGGTGTCATTGTCCGAGAGGACCTTACGCTCTCTGGTGGTGTGCACATGACAGTGGATGCGATGTTTTCTGTGGTTCGAGCGCAGCACCGCCCGTTAGCAGACATTTTGGGCACCGTGCTTGTCTTTGACAGCGATCGTGTGAGTGTCGATGTGCATTTATTTGTGCGACTCGCAGGCCAGCACAATGCAGGCATTGTGACTTCATCGCTGCCGATTCTCGACACTACTGCCTCCGTCTCGATGCAGCCCCGCAGCACGGAAATGATTCTGGGGTGGGTGGATTTCGGCACCGCAGCAGCATCGTCGGCAGACACCGTGGCCACAGTGCCAGTATCAATCTATGTTATGTTCATCGACGTACCACACGGGCTGGTACTGCGAGGTCACTTTGAAACGTTGATGGACCGCAGCAAGCATAAGCTGTCCACGGTGGGACAAGTGTGGACACAGATGTGGCAATTTGTGTCGAGCAGCTACTATACAGTACTGGCCGTGCCGAGCTTCTTTTCTGTCGTGGCGTTCCAAGCAAGCGACGAGGAAGAGATTACCGCGCGGTTGGCGGAGATTGGCCAGAACATCAGTGTGCAACAGCCGTTCCACGATTTGATCAAACTCGACCTACTGTCGGCAAAAGTCACAACGTCACAGTTTCAGAGCAACAAGTCCACACTATTACAGCTCGTGCGCCCATCCACGCTGAAGCTAGACACAGAGCAGCAATACGTAGCGGTATGCGACCCTGCCGGCCCAGCAGATCAATCGGGTACCGAGTTCGGCATGGAGGTGGCGCGTGTCGACCTCTCTGATTGGCAGACGTCCCCGAATGCGACAGCCGCAACCACTGGCGCTACCATGTCAACAACTCCCTGCAATGGGGGCATCACGCACCACACTCCACACGGGGCGCAGCTGGTGTTGCTGACATCCACACAACGTGTTTCGTACCGTGATTTGTTCCAGGAGTCGTCATCCATGCTGTTTTTCGAGGATACGGACGGACACTCCTTTGGCATCATTGCCCTCGAGTATGTTCCGTGTGCCCACGGCGCATGGGCGCACGCCGATTCCTTTTTCCAATGTGTGTGCCGACCTGGGTACCGGGCACGAGTGCATGCGGGCCTGCTGCCATTTCGTGACGGCGCACATGCAGCACGTGGCGACGATTGTGTGCGGTGTGGCAATGCAGAGATATGCAGTGCGGTTACTGCTCCCGACTCCAATGCGTCCAAGTGTGCGCCTGGGTTCCGTTTAAGTAGCGGTGGTGGAGGATGCGAAATGTGTGGGCAGCACGAATTTTGCTACCACAGCCGAGGCCATGCATGCCCGCACAATCCGCTCACCTCGCACACGCTGGGTGCGGCGCATGTGTCTGACTGTGTCTGTAATCCGGGCTACTACTCTGAGTCTCACACCAACAAAGACGACACAGCTGCAAGCGCTACTGCTGCGATACAGGTATGCACGGGATGCCGCAGACCGTTCTATTGCACCCTGTCTCGTGTGAGGACGTGCCGCGAAAACACGAGTACGGTCGTAGATATGGCAAGAGATAGTGGCTTTTGCCGCTGCTGGCCGGGATTCTTCGAGCCCGTGCCTGTGGTTGCCAACGGTGTCGTATCACAAGACATGCAACCCACGTGCATCGAAGCCCCCTTGGGCTCCTTCACGGGCCCGAGCGGACTCGTCAAGTGTCCAGCTCGTCACACCACATTGCACACGCAAAGCATTTCCATCTCGCAGTGCGTATGTGACGGAGGGTACAAGACAGCGCGGAACCCGGGCCACAGCACGGCGTATGAGTGCGTGCCCTGTGTGATGGATGAGGTCTGTACTGTAGGGTCAGGTGGAGTGCCTGCGCTCTGTGATACGGCATCCAAACAAGTCGTGAACCATCGACACGACGCCTGCGTGTGCGAGGCCGGCTTTTACGACGAGATGGCGACCCAAGCGGGCGCCATGCAGTGTGTGGCTTGTCCTGCTGGGCATTACTGTCCGCAGGAAACCGTGGCCAAGGTGCAGCAGACTCTCTTGCAGTGTCCTCATCAGACCACCTCACACCCAGGCACACCCAGCCTCAGTGGTTGCTTTTGCAAACAGTCGGACCGCAACCTCATGACAAGCCCTGTCGCGCCATTTGCGCTACAATGTCTGTGCGCCAACACACACTACGAATCCATGGACAACATATGCACGGCGTGTCCCACCAACATGTTTGTGTCGCTTCAAACCATGTTTTCTCTGACGGTCTTGCTGGCGCGGGTGTCGGCGTGCGTTTGTGTTTCAGGATTTTACCGACAGCAGCAAGGAGGGAACGACATTAACGACCGAGGGTCGACTTGTTTAACTTGCCCCGTTGGACATTTCTGCCCCGCCGGACAAAATAGCAACGGCCCCCTCCCGTGTCCTGTCGGCACGTTCGGACCGTCTCTGGGGCAGAGAAGCGTGCGGGGATGCCTTGCGTGTCCCGCAGCAGCGGCGTCATTGTCGCTGTCCAACCGGTCAAATGGGTCCTCCGATGCGCGGCAGAGCCTGCAGGGCACGGTGGTCGACTGCTTCTCGGAATTCACGCCGGTGTTTTCGAGTCGCGAGTTGCACTTTGACGCGTGCAGCTTGGTGTTTGTGGTCTTTTCTAACAACATCAAGTCTGACGCCGTGTTGCAGGCGGTGATGCGTATATTCCAACACAAACTGGTGCAGTCGTCCCTCGATGTGGTGTCGTCTCAGAATCGGATCCAGTACAGCATCACCCTCAACCATGAGTTTTTCCTCGATATTCTGTCGCTTGTGTCGCACACGTACGACACCTGGTCGGCAATTCGCTCGCACTCGCAGCACAATCCCACCTTTTACGCGTCGATTGTGCGTTACATTTTTTGCGATACCATGCTACGCATTGCCGACGACTTGCACCCCAACAATGTAGATGTCGCTGTCTGCTACCTCGCAATGGACCGCTTGACCACCGTGGGTAAGTCCAGTGCATGCAGCATTGCCAGCACCCGTGCGCGCACTGCCTTGCTGCTGTGTTGCGTGTAGTGGGTACACGTGCTGACTTTGCGCACAACCCGGTATGCCGGTGCACAGAGGCCATTACCAACACCATCAACCTGAATTCGACGACGCTCATGCTGCTGCGAGCCCGCTTTGCACTCGAGATCGAACCCGTCTTTGCTGTGAACGCAGCGCTCATACGCACGCATGCCTCCGTCATGCAAGACGCCAGTATCCGCGTGTTTTATGCCTTGGTGGCAGAGGCAATGGGCAGTAGTGTGTACGCAGACTTTGCCAATCGGACGGTGTTGTACCCGATTCCGTCTAGCAACGGCGTCGCGGTTCTGTGGCTGTCGGGAGTCCAAGGGCATTCTTCGTCCTTTGGCAAAGTGCAACAAGACATCCGCAACATCAATCTCCGCGAGTCGCCGTATGTCCTCTCACTCGGCAACTGTCAAAGCTCTGCAAGGGCGTTGATAATGGGGGATTTCACGGTTCAGGCGTACCCAGTTCCACACGACCCGCTGCGATGCAGATACTGCATGCCAGGCATCGAATTCCGCAGTATTCTCACGCTGCAGTGCGAATCTTGCACTCCGGTGTCGACCTTGAATTGTGCACCCGGGGTCAGCCACAACGCCTGTACAGCAGAACGCGACGCACACTGCGTGTCTGCATCACAAACGGTTCCTGTGACGTTTTGCAACAACAATTTTGTGGATTTCGGCGAGCAGTGTGACGCAAGTGCGGCCAATACTGCCACCGCTGCTTGTTGCACAGACTCATCATGCATGCTTTTGGAAGGTTATTATGTTGACCCACCGTGCAGCACAATCTGCGGTGATGGTATAATGGCCGGAACTGAGGAGTGTGACGACATGGATGACCTCCGATGCGACATGACAGTCTGCACCATACGATCTGATGCGGCATAGCGGCTGCTGCGGCTACTGCTGCAGTGTGAGTATGCTTGAAATTGGCCCGAAATAGAATTTTCCGGGGAATGCATTTATTTTGCCTATAAAGTGCTCGAGTTTCCCAGAGAGCCAAAAACACAAGAAAACAGGCACGAAATCGTGTTTTGTCTTTACCGATATGCCTGTTCATGCTCATGAAGTCTACCACCGTCTTGGCTGGATCCGCCGCTACTCCAGAACACACGGCTTTTTTTACCTGCTGTGTACGGCGAACGGGCAGTCCGTGTGGGAACTTGACGCAACCGAGGAGATATTGTCTCGCAAGGAGATGATGCTGCCACCGTCAAAGCCGTTATGTTCCGTCGCCACCGCAGCCACCATCGCCGTTACAGCCACCGTCGCCACCGTCGCCGCCACCGCCGCCGTCGCCGCCACCGCCACCGTCGCCGCCACCGCCACCGTCGCCGCCGTCGCCGCCACTGCCGCCACCATCGACTCTGTCAACACCATCGACACCATCGCCACCGTCGACACCATCTCCACCGTCGACACCATCGCCACCATCTCCACCGTCGACACCATCGCCACCGTCGACACCATCGCCACCGTCGACACCATCGCCACCGTCGACACCATCGCCACCGTCGACACCGTCGACACCGTCGACACCGTCGACACCATCGACACCATCGACACCGTCACTTCCGTCGACAGCACCGCCAGTGTCGACAACATCTCCGCCGTCGCCGCTGTCGCCACTGTCGCTTCTGTTGCTAGTGATGTGACCACCGTTGCCAGTGATATCACCACCACCGCCGTCATGCCGTGTAAGGCTCTCAAGTCTGCCGCATGTACAGGCAAGCGGAAGTCATGTATCGATACAAATTGTGACATTGCCATGCATGTAGAACACACAAGTCGTTGCATCTCGGATGAACTGGACTCCATGCGCGGCGTTCTTGACATGATTTCTCGCGACGTATATGTGCATGCGGCTGATGCGGTTCACACCGATCGCAAAATACGGTGGAAGAGAACCACCAAGACCAGCTCTTTTCCTGTTACAGTGTCACCCACGGCCGCAGACGGTGAGATGTCAACCATGCCGACCATGGACCGTATTGTGCGCGACAAACGTACATCGAAGATCCCAGCTGCAGACGCATCTGCCATGCCGTACCGACTCGACTCTAGTATCCTTCAAGAACACAATGTCCGCATCAAGCAGACGGTGAAGACTCCACGTGCCGTGTCCCTCCATGGTGTGGATGCTTCCACTACCAACATGTCGAGTGGCTGCGAGCCAGATGTGACCAGCGAGCTGGGAGGTTTGTGGACATTGAGCGGACATGTGGCTGCCATTTCTGCTGCCAAAACGGCACTCAAGACATTTGGATTTGATGCGAGGGACGAGATATGCACTTCTTACAACGATCGCCAGGATGCACCTCTTGACCCGCAAGCCGACGACAGCTACGAGCAGGATCTCTACGAAGGGACAACCAGCCTCAACGGTGTCATAGGTGCAGATGAAGACAGTGTGTCGTCGTCGTCGTCCGAAGAAGACGACGACGACGATAAATCGTTTGAACCATTGGAGCCTCACGTCAGGAATCGTGCGCCAAAGAACAACATCCAAGATCTGCCTGCTGCACTTACACCCGAGCAACAAATTCAAAGGGCACGCAGGTTGTCTTGCTTGCAAAGGGAACTTGCGACCACAAAGACCTTTGTGCAGCAAATGGATTACAAGCCGTAGGTATCACCCGAATCCCACAGGATTGCGGTTGATTAGTGATACAAGTGTTTACACGCAAAATGCGAGCAGCGCTACAGCGTTTTTTATTTGGACAAATAAACAATCATAATTGCGACGTGAGAATTCCACATTATCGTGACGCTGCAGCACATCCCGAATACGGCAACAAACGCAGCCCTCTTCACCGCAATCGCATGGCACATAGTATAGCACATGACGACTTGTAAGGAGGGACCAGCGTGTCTGTATTGAAGCACGGCATGGTTTGTCCATCACACCAATGGGTTTTTCGCAAAGAAAAGTTTGAGTCGCTTCGCTTGTTTCGTGGCAAGAATTGTGTTAAGGATGCTCCAAAAAGTATCCACGCTAACCTGTGCCAGCAGGCTGGTCTGTCCCAATCGGGGATGTAACGCCATGACCAGGACGAGCAGCATAGGCGACGAGAGCTGCCACTCAAGCGACACGGCGAGACGACACAGGGTCTTCATATACTCGTCGGATGTCGTTTTCCTGGTGACTGTCACCATATTGCAACCGTAGAAGGTGGTCTGTAGCGAAATGCCGCGTGTCGAGCACAGGGCGTTGCATATTTCGGGATTGTTTGCAAACTTGGCCTTTGCAACCACCGCAAGACCACTCTTGTAAGAGGTCACATTGGCTGGCCCGCGCCACAGAAAGCACGCGATGCTGCGTGCGACTGTGTCGCCGGTGCTTTTCCAGCGATCCGCGGCGTAGCCGCGAATTTTCAGGCGGATTTTGTCGGCCTTCGGGTGATTGGAACACACGAAGCGCGCTATGAGGCCAATGTTGTGCATGCCCTTTGGCTCTGCCGTAATGTTGTCCACGGAGTAATATTCATGGATGCTTGACCAAGAAGCAAACACCCCCCCGGCCTCAAACTGTGCAAGAAAACAGAGTGCATCCTCCTGTGTCGGCATAAATTCCTGCTTCATATTGATGACTGTCACCACGCATCGGAGCACCCCAATGTGCGGATGGCGAATCATTCTGCGCACACACCACGCGTGCTCCAAACTGGCAAACTGCACGGTGCGTGTCTTCTGTGAACCGCCGACTATTTTCACCTGCAACGGCACCCTGCATGCGTACAGGTCGGACAGCACGCGCTCCGCGCCTTTCATGTTGTTGTCGTAGTTGTCCACGAGCAGCATCATGCTCGAGAGCGTACGCAGCGAAGAACCATTGCATACAAAGGTCAATATATAAGGGCCGGAAGCATGTCCGAAAATAGTCGATTCTCACTCGGTTTTCTCTTTCGGCTCGTCTGTGACACAAAATACGGCGGCGCTGCGTATTCTGACCATCCATATGGTCGCCATGACATGGAATGGCGTCGCCTGAGATGGCATTCCCTTCCCTGCAGCAATGCCCACCGCCATCTTTTTATACACAGAGCGTGCAGTGCCGCTGCCACTTTTGAATCGTGTAAAATATGCAGCAACTGAATTCTATGTTTACTGTACACCAGCTGGTACAAATATAACAGTAGACCGCTCGCATCCCCCCTGCCGTCATGCCGTTACGATCCACCAAAACGGCCACCGCGGTCTGCACAGTACAAACCGTACCGATACACGTATCAGATCCCACGCAGTGCAAACGAATCGATGCCACAAAGTGGGAGCGAAAGCGGCGCGGGGGAGGGAGTGTGGTGGATGGGGAGGCGGCAGGTGCACATACATCCTGTGTCGTCGGGGTCACTGCGCGGTGCACCCTGGTACCGATTGCCAGTCTGGACGTCGTTGTCGTGTCGCTGCATGCCATGGCGGTCGTGGTTGTATGAATGTGCATACATGTCTTGTGTGTGATATCGGGGGTCATACTGTTCCTGCAAGACTGCGTCTGCGTTATGTTGACACCATGTGACAAAATACGAGTCAATTGACGCCATTTCCATGCATTTTCTGAACAAGACCCATACAGACACGTGTACCGCTGAGATCAGGGCCGCATGTTATTGATGAATGTACACATTCAAGACTTGGTGGCGGTATTGTGTCACATATGCAAAACACAGAGCTCATGCATGGGTATTGAATGCAAACACCACCGTGTTCTTGTGTGCGCCGGGCAGTACTACGTGACGGAGACGACGGCGAACAATATCTTCTCTCACGGTATTGCGACGGCAAGTGCGTGTTGCTGTTTGTGGCGAATGCACACCTCGTGCTGTCAACTGCGTCCTCCACCACACGGACATTGTAAGCCACTTCACTCTTTTTGACTCTGTCGAAGGTGGACTGGAAGGTCACCACACTGCCGCGCGCAGTGCTGGTTTTGTGCGATAATTGGGAGACGTGCAGGAACACGTTGTCGGCCCCGCGGTCGTCGGGCTCGATGAAACCGTATCCTTTTTCGACAAACCACTGCACTATGCGACCTCTTCTGGTCTGTTGCACATCGGAGTGGCTGTGACTGGGTACATTGCCCCTGGCCGTATCAATTCATCAGTGGAGAGGGCCAGGCAATTCCAAATCGCGGTATCAGAACAAAAGCAAATCGCTTGCAACAACACTGGCCGACGTGGCATCATCCTACTCGAAAACCCACCTTTGTCACGCACGCGGAGCGCGTGTGTCTGTTTGTGGCAATGAAGTTGGAATTTGAATGGTGATGGGATTCACCTCGATTTCACAGCACGCACGACTTTCTGTATGCCATGGCGACTGTGCTGATCATGCCTGCGTTTTCCCGGTTTGCTGCAAGGTGTGGGAATTGTGTTGCAGGCGACGTTTGGATTTTTGTTACGGCGGGTAATGCATCCGTCCATGTGTTTGCCTTCACTGCGAAGATGGTCAATGGCTTTCTGCACGTCGCCAAAACGTGTGTGCTTGTATTCATCCGCTCCAAGCTCGGCGTCCGACGACACGCATTCTATGACTTCGAAACGCTCTGTGGCATCACCGGTAACGGCAGGGTCGACTGGCATGTGCATGACCAAACGACGGACGCAGCCAGGACCAACGACGTAGTGTTCGATTTCCACACACGCAAAGGGTGACGTTTGAGCTGCGTGGTTGCCATCGTACAATACACCGCTGTCTTCCTCACAGCGAACGGCTTGCAGATTTTGGGCGACCTCGGGCACTCGACCAACGTCGGCCTTGTCGGCGTTGGATGCATTCTCTGAATCACCCCCCTCCTCACCGCTTTCTGCACATTCTTGGTCGCAATCAGACGCATTTGAGTCTTCTTCACGGAAACGGGGCATAGTTTTGCTATCCGTTACTGCTCCAAGAAGCCGAGCATGCAACAAGACAGTATGTGTGATTTGCATTTTAACAGCTTGTGTTTTTGTGGGCTGTAAAATGACAGTTTTGCATCGGACATATGTATGTACACAAATTGAAGACTGTTATTGTGCACCACGCACCTATTGGACAGACGACAAAACGCGCTTTATGTTGCATAGCCGGCAAATACAACCCAACCGCGGCTGTGCAAACGGGGTATAATTTTCTATCGGTTGCTTTCACAAAACACGCAAAAAGACAGTGTACACGACTGCCATCGGCACAGTTTGTGTTGTTGTGGACGGTAGAAATAAACATTTCAATCAAAGTGTGTATATACACGTGTGGATGTGCGACACTGTGTCTTGCACGTGCTGTGTGCTGCTTCGACGGCCCTGAATCCATACCGCCCCCGTGGCGTCTTTATAAAAGGGAGTGTGTCCCGCCGTATACAGCCTGCGGCTGGTGCGCGCAATGGGTCAAGCACAGCTTGTTGTGTGTGTGCTGTTCTCGGTGCTATCTCTGGGGAGTTGCTTAAATTGTATGGCCGGCACATATACCACGGGTTTTGATTCGTGCACACCTTGTCCCCCTGCTTCCACGTCTCAAATGGGTAGCCTGGAAATCACTGCCTGTTTATGTAACGCTGGGTATACAAAAGAACATGGAGGTTGGTGTACACCGTGTGCCGTGGGCACTTATAAAGTTAAATCGGGGAATCTTCCTTGTACTCCTTGTCCCACAAACAGTTTCTCTGCAGCTGGCAGCTTCAGCATTTTTGCCTGTGCATGTAATGCTGGATACATGGGCAGGACTGGAAATTCTGAATGTACTCAGTGTCACGCTGGCACTTATAAAGCTGGGTTGGGGATTGATCCGTGTACACATTGTCCCTCTGCTTCAATGTCTCCAAGTGGCAGCATCGCAATCACTGCATGTGAATGTAACGCTGGGTATACAAGAGAAAATGAAGGTTTATGTGTACAATGTGACGCTGGTACTTATAAAGGTACCGTGTCTTGCACACACTGTCCCTCTGATTCAATCTCTCCAGCTGGCAGCAGCACAATCACAGCATGTGAATGTAACGCTGGGTACACAGGAGAAAATGGAGGCTCGTGTAAACAATGTGACGCTGACACTCATAAAAATACAATTGGGAATGCTTCTTGTACGCGTTGTCGCGCAAACTCTTTCTCTGCCGTTGGCAGCATCAACATCACTGCCTGTGAATGTGGTGTTGGATACACGGGCGAAAATGGAACGGAATGTCTCAAGTGTGCCGTTGGCGTTTATAAAGCGGGGTTGGGGTTTGATTCCTGTACAAAATGTCACAATGTTTCAATATATTCAGAGGGTAGCATCGCAAGCACTGCCTGTGAATGTAAACCTGGGTATACACGAGCAAATGGAGACTGGTGCAAACAGTGTGAAGTGGGAACTTATGAAGATACAGCGTCTTGCAGAAACTGTCCGACTGGCGCAACATCTCCGGCTGGTAGCACCACCATCATAGCCTGTGAATGCATAGCCGGATTCACAGGACAACATGGAGGGGCATGCACAAAGTGTGGCGCTGACACTCATAAAGCTGGATTGGGGAATGCTTCTTGTGAAAATTGCCCTTCAAACTACTTCTCTCTAGCTGGCAGCATCAGCGTGACTGCCTGTGGATGTAATATTGGATACACGGGCGGAAATGGAACTTCATGTGCCCAGTGTGACGCTGGCACTTACAAAGCTGTATTGGGGTTTGATTCGTGTACAGTTTGTCCCGCCGCTTCAATATCTGCAAATGGCAGCATCGCAATAGCTGCCTGTGAATGTAACGCTGGGTATACACGAGGAAATGAAATCTGGTGTGAACAGTGTGCCGCAGGCACTTATAAAGATACATTGGGACCTCAGAGCTGCTCTGATTGTCCGGCAAATTATGACTCTCTCACTGGCAGCACCCACAACACCTCGTGTTATTGTGCAGCTGGGTTTACGCTGGCAGATGGAAGTACGTGTACACAGTGCTGGTTGGGTGCATACAAAACAGAAATAGGGAATGGTCCCTGTACCCTCTGTCCACCCAATTCTACCTCTGCCGCTGGCAGCACCAGTAACGTAGCATGTCGTTGCGACCACGGATACACGGGGGCAAATGGGACTATGTGTTCAAAGTGCTCCAGTGGCACATACAAAACGGGGTCAGGGCCTGCTCCTTGTATAACTTGCCCGTCGAATTTGGTGAATGCACATGGCAATTGTGACTCCATGCCATGTTCCCCTGGACAATTTTTTCATTGCGTCGAGCCTAAGCTGGTTACAGGATTGGGACGATTGACAAATCGCCATTGTGCGGAGTTCGGTATGATCGGTTCGAATGGTTCTTGCGCACAAAATTCTCTGTGTGATTATTGCGCATGCACATGTAATAACGACACAAGTTGTCCTGCACGAAGACCCCTTATGGTCTGCAGCGCTTGTCCACATGGGCATCGTGGAGACGGTCTAACATGTACGCCATGCGCACCAGGTACAATCGCAACCGTCCCGGTATCAGGCGAGTGTGCGACCGCCAATGAATGTTTGCCTGCCATGAATGTCGTGAATTGTCTTCCCTCGAGCCCGGGGTGTGAGTGCACAACTGTCACGTCGGCAAATAGTATGTATGGATCACTTAGTAGCGGGCCTGCACCATACGCGAAGAATTTGCGATGTCGATATTTGCTCACTTCTAATGTAGTAGTCAGCATTCTTTTCAACTTTATCAAAACGGCAGACGAGCATGACGTTGTTACGGTTCACACATGCACGTCACCATTCTGCGATGACAATATTATTCTTTTCCGAGGGAGTGGCTCCCAGGGCGTATCACAGCAGAGCAGTTCACACACAAGGTATCCCTTCTTGCTATTGTCTTTCGACACGAATGATGATGAGAAGTCAGGCAATGGCTGGGAAGCGTGGTGGTGGACCGAGGCAGGACGGCACCAATGCGGTTGGCTGCCTACGAATTGCCGAGCAGGTCAATATAATTACGGGTTTTCGTGTCTACAATGTCCAGCACACTCATTTTCGGTCGCTGGCAGCACATCGATCGGCGACTGTGTTTGCAATGTCGGGTTTAGCGGTGGCCGCGGTATCACGTGCGAGATCTGCAAAGCAGGGTACACGTCGGACAATGGAACCTCGTGTCGGCAGTGCGCCGTCGACCATTACAAAGAGGAAACAGGGCCAGCTCCTTGCACGCCCTGCCCGCCAAACCATGTCTCTCGCGCTGCCAGCATCGTCAAAACCGCGTGTGAGTGCAGAGCAGGGTATACGGAAGAAGATGCAGGCATATGTTCTCCTTGCCCCGCTGGCACGTATAAAGCAGACACGGGGCCTGCACTTTGCATACCTTGTCTTCCGAACTCTACCTCCGAAGCTGGTAGCATCACGTGTCAGTGCAAACCCGGGTACACGGGGGCAGATGGAGACAAGTGTTCTCTGTGCTTAGTTCACACGTTCAAATCAGAATTGGGAGATACTCTATGCACTTTGTGTCCGTCAAACTCCAGCGCTGCGGCTGGCAGCATCATAAAGACTGCGTGTCGGTGTAACCCTGGGTATACGGGGTCGAATGGAAGTTACTGTTCACCATGTTTGGTTGCTACATTCAAATCAGAAATCGGACCTGCCAATTGCACACATTGCCCGTCAAACACCGTCTCTACTGCTGCCAGCATCCAAAAAACCGCGTGTCAATGTAAACTTGGGTACACGGGGCCAGACGCAGATACGTGTTCAGCGTGCTTAGTTGACACTTATAAAGCGGAAGCAGGGTCTGCCATGTGCACTGCCTGTCCATCGAACTCTACCTCCACAGTTGCCAGCACCATGAACACCTCATGTCGGTGCAACCCTGGGTATACGAGGGAAAATGCAACTTACTGTTCACCATGTTTGGTTAACACGTACAAATCGGAAAAGGGACCTGACAATTGCACACCTTGCCCGTCGAACACCGTCTCTACGGCTGCCAGCATCACAAAAACTGCGTGTCAGTGTAAACTTGGGTATACGGGGCCAGATGGAGATACATGTTCAGCGTGCTTAGCTGACACTTACAAAGCGGGATTAGGGTCTGCCATTTGCATTGCTTGTCCAGCAAACTCTACCTCCACAGCTGCCAGCATCATGAATACCTCATGTCAGTGTAACCCTGGGTATACGGGGGCAAATGGAAGTTACTGTTCACCATGTTTGGCTGATACGTACAAATCAGAATTGGGACCTGCCATGTGCATTGCTTGTCCATCGAACTCTACCTCCACAGTTGCCAGCACCATGAACACCTCATGTCGGTGCAACCCTGGGTATACGAGGGCAAATGCAACTTACTGTTCACCATGTTTGGTTAATACGTACAAATCGGAAAAGGGACCTGACAATTGCACACATTGCCCGTCGAACACCGTCTCTACTGCTGCCAGCTTCACAAAAACCGCGTGTCAGTGTAAACTTGGGTATACGGGGCCAGATGCAGATACATGTTCAGCGTGCTTGGCTCACACTTACAAAGCGGGATTAGGATCTGCCATTTGCATTGCTTGTCCAGCGAACTCTACTTCCACAGCTGCCAGCATCATGAACACCTCATGTCAGTGTAACCCTGGGTATACGGGGGCAAATGGAAGTTACTGTTCGCCATGTTTGGTCGATACGTACAAATCAGAATTGGGACCTGCCATTTGTACATCTTGCCCGTCCAACGCCTTCTCTGCTGCTGCAAGCATCATAAAAACCGCGTGTCAGTGTAACCCTGGGTATACAGGGGCAAATGGAAATACATGTACAGCGTGCTTAGCTGGCACATACCAAGCGGGAATAGGGTCTGCCATCTGCATTGCTTGTCCATTGAACTCTACCTCCACGGCTGCCAGCATTATGAACACCTCATGTCGGTGCAAACCTGGGTATGCAGGGCCAAATGCGAGTTACTGTGCCCCATGTGAGGTTGATACATACAGAACGGAATTCGGACCCTCTGTTTGCACATCTTGCCCACCAAACGCCGTGTCTGCTGCAGCCAGCACCACAAAAGCAGCGTGTCAGTGCAACCCTGGGTATACGGGGGCAAATGGAAGTTTCTGTTCGCCATGTTTGGTTGATACGTACAAATCAGAATTGGGACCTGGCATTTGTACATCTTGCCCGTCCAACGCCTTCTCTGCTGCTGCAAGCATCGTAAATACCGCGTGTCAGTGTAACCCTGGGTATACAGGGGCAAATGGAAATACATGTACGGCGTGCTTAGCTGGCACATACCAAGAGGGAATAGGATCTGCCATTTGCATTGCTTGTCCATTGAACTCTACCTCCACGGCTGCCAGCATTATGAACACCTCATGTCGGTGCAAACCTGGGTATGCAGGGCCAAATGCGAGTTACTGTTCCCCATGTGAGGTTGGTACGTATAGAACGGAATTCGGACCCTCTGTTTGCACATCTTGCCCGGCAAACGCTGTGTCTGCTTCTGCCAGCACCACAAAAGCAGCGTGTCAGTGTAATCCTGGGTATACGGGGGCAAATGGACATTCGTGTTCAGCGTGCTTAGCTGGCACGTACAAATCAGAATTGGGACCTGCCATTTGCATTGCTTGTCCATCCAACTCTACCTCCACATCTGGCAGCATAACAAAAACCGCGTGTCAGTGTATGCCTGGGTATACGGGGGAAAATGGAAATACATGTTCAGCATGCTTAGCTGGCACGTACAAAGCGGGGTTGGGGTCTGCCATTTGCAATGCTTGTGCATCGAACTCTACCTCCACAGCTGCCAGCATCATGAGCACCTCATGTCGGTGTAAGCCTGGGTATACGGGGCCAAATGCAAGTTACTGTTCACGATGTACGCTTGATATGTACAAATCAGAATTCGTGCCTGCCAATTGTGTACTGCCAATCCAACCGATTTTCGTGTATATATTCATATTCCGAATACCAATCACAGTAGCAGTATTCGAGTCCGAACGCATCAAGTTTATCCTGGCTCTTGCGATTGTCTATGATGTGCCGCCAGATAAAATTCTTGTGCGCCTGGTTACTGATGAGGTCATACCCGCTACAGGCAGTTCCAGTCGAAGATTGGCCGATTTTGCGTCACCAGCACCTCATATTACCGTGACATTGTCAATTTCGTTTGCTACACCTGCCTCCGAGCGCACGCCCGTGGACCTGGGCACCATCAACCGTGAACTCGGGCGATTGCAGCTCTTCACTGTGTCGAGTGTCACCAGCGTGTCAGCAGACGCTGGACAAAGTGCGGTGGTCGCTGGAAAACAGCGCATTTTGGGTATGCCGGTGCCATTTTTTTGGGGAGGGCTGGGTGTAGGGTCATTTGTCATAATTGTGGCCATGGGCACTGCAATAATTCCGTGTTGCTGTGGCAACTATTCCACGACACAATGACAGCAGCCACATAGACCAATGCGGCCACTCGAGGCCAATCCACAATTTGAGCACCATCGAATGCACTATGCGCAACCCATATCATACTCACCGGTTCGCATTCGATACGTTTAGCGCACGCCGGCATGCGGACGGTAGAAATAAACATTTCAATCAAAGTTTGTATATACACGCGTGGATGTGTGACACTGTGTCTTGCACGTGCTGTGTGCTGCTTCGACGGCCCTTAATCCAGACCGCCCCCGTGGCGTCTTTATAAAAGGGAGTGTGTCCCGCCGTATACAACCTGCGGCTGGTGCGCGTAATGGGCCAAGCGCAGCTTGCGGTGTGTGTGCTGCTATCAGTGCTGTCTCTGGCGGGGTGCTCTAATTGTGCAGTACGCCAATATCACGGTAAAGGTTTAAGTCTAACCATGAGTCTGACTACCTGTCAATCTGTGGCAAATGGCGTGTACCGCCCAGATGGTTACCAGACGAATGACCATCGTCCAGTGTATAAACTTCAATCTCCAATAAATGGAAATGATAGATTTTTAGTTTACTCGGCACAACATTGGAGATTTTTTTTAGGTGCAACTGCTGATGTCACACAACCGCAACTTGCAAATGTGATTTGGGATGGAGAACAAACCTCTAGTAATATTCCGGTCGTGTCTAGATGTGATCCAAGTTGGATAAGGGATGACGACGGATTGGATGTATCAACATTTGATGAATGCTTGTGGTGTCCTCACCACTCTACATCGCCTCCTCACAGTACCAGTTTCACAGCCTGTCGATGTAACGCCGGTTACGAAGGACCTGATGGAGGCCCATGCCGAGTGTGCAACGCTGGCACTTATAAACCTGAAGGGCAGAGAGGTGCTTGTACACCTTGTCCTTTCAACTATATTTCTGTTGAAGGCAGCATCAACGTCGATGCCTGTACATGTTCTGAAGCAACTACGGGCCAAAGTGGAGTTTCGTGTTCCCCTTGTGGAGCTGGCACTTATAAAGTTCAGAGTGGATTTCATGCGTGTACACTGTGTACCTCTAATTCAATATCTCCAGCTAGCAGCTTCAGAATCGATGACTGTCAATGTAATACTGGATACACGGGCTACAGTGGAGGTTCGTGTACGCAGTGTGGCAATGGCACTTATAAGCACTGGGTGGGTTCTGATCCGTGTGCACAGTGTACCTCTAATTCAATGTCTGCATTGGGCAGCATCGCAAGTACTGCTTGTAAATGTAATGCTGGATACATGGGCAATAATGGAGGTCCATGTTTCCAGTGCCCCTCTGCTTCAATATCTCCACCGGACAGCATCTCCATCGCTGCCTGTAAATGTAATGCTGGATACACAGGCAACAATGGAGATTCATGTACCCAGTGTCACAATGGCACTTATAAAGCTAACTTGGGTTCTGATTCCTGTACACATTGTCTCCCTACTTTCACATCTCCATTGGGCAGCATCGCAATCACTGACTGCAAATGTAACGCTGGGTATATGGTACACAATGCGACACTGTGTACACAATGTGGCGCTGGCACTTATAAAGCTACTGTGTCTTGCACAAACTGTCCCTCTGCTTCAATCTCTCCAGCTGGCAGCAGCATAATCACAGCATGTGAATGTAACGCTGGGTACACAGGAAACAATGGAGGCTCGTGTAAACAATGCGATGTCGGCACTCATAAAAATTCAATTGGGAATGCTCCTTGTACACGTTGTCCGCTTGACTACACCTCTCCACCTGGCAGCATCAATATCACTGAATGTGGATGTAATGCTGGATACACGGGCGGAAATGGAGCTTCATGTACTCCGTGTGACGCTACCTCTTATAAAGCTGGATTTGGTTTGCATTCGTGTACACTTTGTCCCTCTGGTTCAACATCTCCAAATGGCAGCATCGCACCCACTGCCTGTGAATGTAACGCTGGGTATACAGCGGGAAATGGAGGGGGATGTAAACAGTGTGACGAGAACACGTACAAAACAACATTGGGACCTCAAAGTTGCTCTAGTTGTCCGACAAATTCTGTCTCTGCCGCTGGCAGCATAGACAACACCTCGTGTCAGTGTGCAGCCGGGTCTACACGGGCAGACGGAAGGTTTACACTGGCAGATGCGCATACGTGTGCACAGTGCTGGCCTGGTCAATACAAAACAGAAATAGGACCCGATAATTGCACTTCTTGTCCGGCCGACTCTCACTCTGCACCTAATAGCACCAGCATCACAGCATGTCTTTGCGACCCCGTGTACACAGGGGCCAATGGAACACTGTGTTCAAGGTGCGACACCGGCGCCTACAAAGCGGGGCCAGGGTCAGCTCCATGTATAACTTGTCCATTGGACTCGTTGGATGCAGATGGTAATTGCGATTCCTTGCCATGTGCCAAAGGACAATATTTTCATTGCGTCGAGCCTAAGAATGTCGGAGGATGGCATAGATTTACGGGATTCCGTTGTTCATTGTTCACTACGACGATTTGGAGAGGTTATTGTGGAGAATATGGGCTTTGTGATGATTGCCCATGCTCGTGTAACAAAGACCCAAGTTGTCCTGCGCGAAGACCCCCTACGATGTGCATCACTTGCCCCGACGGGCATCATGGGGACGGCATTACATGCACGCCATGCGTACCAGGTACAATGTCAACCATTCCGGTATCAGACAAGTGTGTGCTCACCCCCGCATGTACCATGAATACTCTAAATTGTCTTGGCACGGGATGTGAGTGTAATGAAGTCGAGTCGGGAACTAGTTCATTTGGATCCATTCGTAACGCGGCTGTGCAGAATGTGGCATACCTGCGGGGTTTAAGATGTCGATATTTGTTCACTTCCAATGCTGTGGTCAATCTTAAATTCACCCATTTCAGCACAACACATGCAGACCCTGTTTTCGTTCGCAAATGCACTACAGCATTATGCGATGTCAATGTTGAATTGATAAAAGTGAGTGGCCACCTTCCATTGCAAATAAACGAGGTAACTTTCTCGTCCGACGCAACTTATCCCTTCTTGCTATTGTCTTGGGACACGGATGGTAGTGTGAAGATCGGGAATGGCTGGAGAGCGGATTGGTCGCTCAGTGGTGCAATTCCACACAAATGCGGTTGGCTTCCTACAAATTGTCTAGCAGGTCAATATAATAACAGGTATTCGTGTTTACAATGTACAGCACACTCATTTTCGCCCGCTCGCAGCACATCGAGCGCCGACTGTGTTTGCAACGTCGGGTTTAGCGGTGGCCGCGGTGGCACGTGTGACATCTGTAAAGCAGGGTACACGTCGGACAACGGAGGCGCGTGTCGGCAGTGCGCCGTCGACCATTACAAAGAGGAAACAGGGCCAGCTCCATGCACGCCCTGCCCGCCAAACAATGTCTCTCCAGCTGCCAGCATCGTTAAAACCGCGTGTCAGTGCAGAGCAGGGTATGGGGCAGAAAACGGAGAGGCGTGTTCACAGTGCAGCGGCAATCAATACAAAGCAGAAATTGGATCCTATTCTTGCTCTAATTGCCCGTTAAATTCGGTCTCTGACGCCGGCAGCACCCAACACACCGCATGTGTTTGCAACGGCGGGTCGCACTTACGCACCGCGACGAATTTCGCTCGTACGTGTGGGATCGCACAGAACGAGCCGTGCCCGGCTATAATGACACCACCATGGAACCCACAATCTGTTGATGAACGTGCGGAAAAGGCCAATGATGGAAAATCGGATTGGATTGGGACGTTCTCGGGCAGTACTGATTTGAGCGTTTTCCACTTTGACTTTCAACAGACGCGGAGCCTGGAGCGCATACGGGTTTACAATACAGAACCCTACTGTATCACCTCGACAAACTGGGCGCAGATTAGAGTTGGGTCGAATACGACATGGTCATCGAATGCTCAATGTGCAACTCTGAACGGATATTCTCCGGAAACTGTTACATGCAACATGACTGGTCGGTATATTTTCGTGGTACTGCGCAATAAGTACCTGTGTTTGGGCGAATTTGAAGCTTTTGGGTTGTGTGCAGGCTGCGCACCAAACTCCATCACACCCGTTTCCAGTTCGGCGATCAACGCATGTCAGTGCAACGCAGGGTACACGGGAGAAGATGGAGGCGTATGTTCTCCGTGCTCCGCTGGCACGTACAAAGCAGAGCCGGGGTCTGCTCTTTGCATACCTTGTCTTCTTCCAAACTCTACCTCGGAAGCTGGTAGCATCACGTGTCGGTGCAACGCCGGGTACACGGGGGCAGATGGAGACAAGTGTTCTGAATGCTTGATTGACACGTACAAATCAGAATTGGGAGCTGCTCCATGCACTTCTTGTACCTCAAACTCCGTCTCCGCTGCTGCCGGCACCATAAAAACCGCGTGCCGGTGTAACGCCGGATATACGCGCGCAAACACAGACGCGTGCTCGGGGTGTTTGGCTGGCACGTACAAATCAGAACTGGGACCTGCTCTTTGTGCTTCTTGCCCGTCAAACTCTACATCCACAACTGCCAGCAACAAAAAATCCGCGTGTCAGTGTAAACCTGGGTATACAGGGCCAGATGCAGATACGTGTTCAGCGTGCTTAGTTGACACCTATAAAGCAGAATTAGGGTCTGCCATGTGCATTGCTTGTCCATCGAACTCTACCTCCACAGCTGCCAGCATCACGTACACCTCATGTCAGTGTAACCCTGGGTATACGGGGGCAAATGGAAGTTACTGTTCACCATGTTTAGTGAATACGTACAAATCGGAATTAGGACATGCCAATTGCACATCTTGCCCATCAAACGCCGTCTCTGCTGCTGCCAGCATCACCAAAACAGCGTGTCAGTGTAACTCTGGGTATGCGGGGCCAGATGGAGATACATGCTCAGCGTGCTTAGCTGACACTTACAAAGCGGAATTGGGGTCTGCCATGTGCATTGCTTGTCCATCGAACTCTACCTCCACAGCTGCCAGCATCATGAACACCTCATGTCAGTGTAACCCTGGGTATACGGGGGCAAATGGAAGTTACTGTTCGCCATGTTTGGTTGGTACGTACAAATCAGAATTGGGACCTGCCATTTGTACATCTTGCCCGTCCAACGCCTTCTCTGCTGCTGCAAGCATCATAAAAACCGCGTGTCAGTGTTACCCTGGGTACACGGAGGAAAATGGAAATACATGTACAGCGTGCTTAGCTGGCACATACCAAGCGGGAATAGGGTCTGCCATTTGCATTGCTTGTCCATTGAACTCTACCTCCACGGCTGCCAGCATTATGAACACCTCATGTCGGTGCAAACCTGGGTATGCAGGGCCAAATGCGAGTTTCTGTTCCCCA
>Ga0105050_10002294_pt1 | contig 27603 bp, 20 predicted proteins | sample FRY01_FD_78088 | JGI IMG/M metagenome (GOLD analysis project Ga0105050, IMG submission 78088) | Freshwater microbial communities from Lake Fryxell liftoff mats and glacier meltwater in Antarctica - FRY-01 | ecosystem: Environmental > Aquatic > Freshwater > Ice > Glacier meltwater ...
AAAAACCAGTTCATTTGGTTTTTGTCAGCTAAATAATAAAAATGAAAGATTTTATGATTCTGTAATGCCTCGCTGGAGTGAAATCAATGCCATAAATGGTGGAAAAATCGTTCACTCTCCCTATGCTGAAGCGGCTAATTTCGGATTATTGACTGTTGACATCATTAACTATTATGTCATCAAAATTATCAACAATATTGGCGGGGCCGGAATTGCTGGCGTAAGCGATGATCTGTGGGTATCTCGCTGTTTTTTCTCATCGGCATATTCCGCGGTCAACCGCGACCCTGATATATTCCCGTCAAAAATTGAAACCCCTCCAACTTACACCGAGGAAAGAGTAGCTGGCCCGCCTTCCCCTGTAACCTACACCCCACTTAATGCTATTTCTTCGGCGGCTGTTGCTGCCGGGAAAAAACCATTAGTAATGCTGCAATTAATTAAAGACACGACAACTTTGCCATCTCAAATAACAACATACGATGGCGATAACGATGGCGATGTTGTTGGCTTTAGCGATCGAGATTTTGCAAAGTATTATTTTGGTTATAAACCAAGTTTTTATTTATCTTTTGATGACACGGACACGGACGTTACAAATTACAATTTTTATAGAACCATTGGTGCCAAAATTGAAGGTTGGAGATACGGAATTTACAATGCCATGCCATCTTTTTCAAAAGCTATTTTTAACAGAAATCGTTATGGTCATTTTAGGGACATGTTCGAACAAAGACTCCACACGAAATTTTATGATATAAATAAAAGAATTGCCTTAGATTCGCCGGTAATAATAACTTATGCCGGAGAAGCAGCAGCACCAACAGGTTATGATTTTGTTTGCTATCGCGAAGCGAGAGTTACCGAACCATATTCAGATAGAGAGAACCAAGATTAATGGGCATTTTAGACAAAAAAACTCGGATTATGGATACCATTCTTACTCTAGAAGGACGTAATCAAATTGCCCATGGAAAGCTAAAGGCTGCTTTTTACTCTTTCACTGATGGCGGAATTTTCTATCAAGGTGATATTGTGAGTGGTTCCGCGGACACCAATTCAATATTCATGCTGGAGGCTACCAATTTACCTCAAGACCAAATTACGTTCGAAGCAGATGACTCGGGACGGTTGGTGGCTTATCGCGGATCAAATACTATTGTCCGTAATGGGCAAATTATCAGTGGGTCTTCTATGAGTTCCACAGGGGAGATTCTAGTAAATGATGATTTTAATAGTGCGGCGGATATGTTGCTTTCGTCTTCGGTGGACAATTTTAATCGGCTGTGCCTCCTTGGAAGCCCTGATCCATTTGATAACTCTTTCCGGTTTTTGATCAACAAAAGCTCAATCAATTTCACGATTAGTGAACAATTGCCTATATCGCCTGCGCAAATTAAAACAATTAGCATTAACGATGCTGAAAGTTTATTTATGGACAAACGATTGTCTCATATTCCGAATTTTGCTTATCTTCCTCCTGTTAATAAACCGGCTTCACCAAGCGCCACCCCAACTTCGCTGGGAAATTTCCCGCGCCTTAATCAAGCCCCTATTTTAACTATCGAACAGCTAGACACAGAATTAGCGGTATTGAGGCGCAATGGCTATGAAGAGACCATTCAATTTACAGAAACTTCTTTACAAAATAACTTGGTTGGTCAATTTTTTGAACTTACTAATAATGGCCTGAGCAAACTCGATGTGATTGATTTTGGAAGTTTCTTAAAGACGGAAGATGAGTTTCCTTCAAAACATGTATTTTTTGTTGGCAAAGTATTTAATGATGATTACGGAACAGATACGTTTATCAATTTATTCATTCTTATTTTCGAAAGTTAACCATGAGAATCAACACCCCAACAGAGAGCGGAATTTTAAAATTGGACGAGGCCGATTTTGCTTCGTTAATTTCTATTGACGGATCGAAATATAAATATAAAGTTTCGTATCATGTAAATTTTTCTCGTGCTTTGCAATTAGAGTGTCAGACTGTAAAAATTGATTTGTTGTCCACGATAAATTCCGCCCTGGCTGCTCCTACGTTTTTGGGAGCTACTTTTGGCGGAGCGGTCAATAATATTCTTACTTCTACTGCTCGTGCTAAAGATGCTAGGCGTATTGCCGGGTCTGACGTAATCCAAAGCTACGTTTCTGACTTTACATCGCGCGTTAACAACGAATATTCTTCTAGAATTTCAAGCGGGATTTCTGTACAGAATTTTACTACAGAAATCGAACTAAGAAGCAGTAGCGATCCTTTAGTTCGTTCTTTGGCTTTGCCCATTTTACAACAACATAGTTTTAGAGAAGCTCAAACAACCCAACGCGATTCTACGCTCGACAAGCAAGCCTCTACCTCGTTGATATATGACCACGGAATAGATCCTTCCATCATTGGCAACCGCGCTAATTTCATCGTTCCGGCAAAAACAATGTTAGATGGCACTATTCCGCTACCTCGACCCTCTGCATTACCCGGAAATGCTAATACTTTGATTGACAGTTTAATTCCAATGACTGCCGCAGTTTATAATAATTTTGATTTAACGTCTAATCAGACAATTCCTGTTCTAGTCCAAACATCAACTTCTTTCGTGCGTGTTGATGCAGACGTTTTCCTTCCAATGGGCATAAGTTCTGTTTTTTATCTTCGATTTACGCTGTTGAATAAATTGGGTAATATTGTTGATTCAATTACAAAAATTGTAGACCACCCATATTTGGTGACTTTGTACAAACAACCAATCATTCCTCCTATGTTGAGTTGCAATGCACTTTTTTTAGGAAAAAATATTTTAGAGTTTTCTCAACAAGACACCAAAGCTAAATCCATTAAAATATATCGTAAAATCATTAATCGCAATATTGCCGATCAAGAAAATGATTTAATGAAATATGTTTTTTTAACTGAAATAGAGTGTACGGTTAGCGACGGGATTCTTCGCTATGAAGATGATGTAGCAAATTACAACCCTGTAATTTATCGCGCTATTTCTTCTGGGCAAGATAATGTAATGAGTTCTGAATTTAATAATTCAGTTACCACTGCCGTGTTTGTCAACTCCGTATTAAGTTCACACCCAAGGCAAAACCACTTTGCCTTAACCTGCTCGTTAACTGCCGATGGTGTTTCGTTGGAAGTTAGAGATGTTTCTTCAAATGTAATTGGCATTCAATTTTACCGACAAAATCTTTCTGCTTTTGAGAAAAACCCCGCAGTAGTGAGTGATGTTATCCTTACCATTGATAAGCACTCGGCCTTGATTGCTTATGTTGATAAAACAGCCGAAGTTAACAAAACATATCGGTACACCTGTAAACTACTTGATATATTTGGAAAAGAAGAGACGGCAAATTTGGCCATCATCGTTGAATTCAAAAAGAAGAATCAAGATAAAGTCGTGTTGACAACAGCTTCTGCGGCCGTGATTACGCCAACTGGTTTATATCAGGATATTTCTTTTAAGCTTACAACCTCAATTAACCAAACAGTTGTCGGATCAGTTCAGTCATCGCTCAAAAATCAAAGCGAAAATGCTGGTTATTTCAGCGAGGATTTCACCAGTGCAAGAAATACATTACAGACACTAATTGCTTATCACGTTGTTAGAAACAATTTGTCTACCGGCGAAATTTGTGATTTTGGAATTATAACTGACAGAGAATTTTCTGACATTAAACATGGTCAACTTGCTGCTGTTTTGCCCCCGCAGCAAGGTTGTGATTATCGCTACGAAGTCACAACCTTGCTGCGGGAGTCTGATACGATTTTGAATGTCGAGAAAATAATTAAAGTTCGTACTAGAGAATATACAACAAAACCATCACGATGGCAACATCCTGCAATTTTACAGCATGGTTCGTTATTCTCCAATGATTCGCTAGAGAGAACCTATGGCAAAACAGAATTTTTGTTCGGGGAGGTTGGTGATATCACGACGATAAAAGTATCACTTCCAAACACTTTGCCGTATATTACGGAAGTCAAAAGTCAAAAAATTAACACATCGACGATTTCCGTCAAGTGGAAAATATTGGGAGATACTAATAAAATTGATCATTTTATCGTCTTGCTGGAAATGATTGGAATGAGAACCATCGTAGGCAAAGCTCACGGAATTTCTGAAAACGGAGTATTTACATATATTGACGAATTAACCAATGGCGAAAGAGGAATGCTTCGCTATATTGTTTTACCTGTATATAATGACTACAGTCGTGGAGCACAAATTCGTTCTCATAATGATGTACTCATTTAAAGGAAAACATGGCAACTGGCCTCAATATCGGTAATAGAAGCGCAAGGATGGGGGGACTGAGTTCCCAAGCTCGTCCTTCGGCAGACACGAATTCGTCTCTCGCTAGAGACTCGCCTGCCGCTCAATCGACTGGTGAATCTACGGTGGTTTTTGTTGCACCGCCAATTATCCAGTTACCGCCAGCCAATAACAGGCGTTATACAGAAGACACTTTACAAATAAGTAATTTCTCCGCCCTCAACTCCAGCTACATGGACCAAGCCGGAATTTCTACCATACGACCAGAAATCGTTGCAATCGTTGATTTCGAGCCCATCTACCAAGTCCAAACTGTAAATCCTACAATAGTTGGAAAGCTTTTAGATATTCAGTTACAAGCTCGCGCACTCAAAGAAGAGAATCTTTCAACTATCCTTCAAAGGATCAGAGGGAACCCCGCTGCGAGAGAAGCATTCCAAAGCTTGGAGGCGAATTTTACAAACGAACTTCCAGCTACACAATCGCGACTTAATCTTATTTTTCAAGCAATCGCAGAACTTGCGAATGCCAGAAGTGCTTTTGATATCAAAGATACTGCAATCGCGACCAATCGATTTTTGTCTGTCGCTGATTTATTCATGAACAAATTGAATTTTTCTCGTCAAGGATTTAGAAATTTCCCTGACACTAAAATTTTAGAACAATTACTTCATGAATTATTTATAGCAACTGCACATTATCCAACATCTTTGGTCGGTAATTTACAATATGCATATCAAAATGATTTGAGTCCTACGGTTTTAAATAAAGTCGCGAATGACCTTACGAGCTTTTCGGTGAACGTTAAAGTCTTTCGTTCGGAATTGGTGCCTTTTAACGCAGCGAACCCTGTTAAATTTGACACGTTAATGGATACGCTTCCGCGTGATCCTGATGAGAAAATCAAATTTCTAACTCTTCTTTTGTCTAAAGAACTGAGAGTTTCTAAGGGACTTGGTACGCCTGCCATTGCCGCGAGATTGGCAACTCAATTTGATTGTGGTGACATGGGTGATCCATTTAACAACATCGTTGGTTTGCCTGGGGCGACAATTTTCGACGTTCCTTCGGGTGCGAAATCTTTTTCGTCTGTTTTCATTGCTAACACTGCGGACAACAATCGATTCATCCTTCCTTTTGAGGCCAAGTATATTGATGACCCTGTTTCGCACCGCCAATTTATTCCTGGGCCTTCTTATTTTGTGGATTCGTTGACGAATAATATTTCAGCGCTCGGAGTCAACAACAGCCCTCTAGTAGCTTACATCAGTGCTTTTTCAAACAAATTTAATGCAGTTCAACAGTCATACAATGATCTGCTAAATCTTAATGTAGATAGAAATTTGTTATTTGGAGATGACATATTCTCAAGATTGCTGCTAGCATTCTATTCCTCGTCTAGCGGTCTAACCACCGACACGCCTTCTTTTGATTTGGATCAAGCTGTTATTGGCACGATTCTGAAAACAGCTAGCACTGATCGAGAATTAAAACTGCTTTTATTACAATTTTTTATTTTGATTCTTGGCTGTGATGATTCAACTTCAGCACAACGATCACTATATGATCACATGGCTGCTAATGAGATTACTTTTTTGAGCAATCTGACGACGGTGCCAACCCGTCCTGATGTCCCAGGTAGCACGCTGATGGCTCCTTTGCGCGCCACTGCTTTGGCTTCTTTGGCTTTTGAATTAGCCAGCAAAATCGAAGACAGGCTTTTCGCGCTGTATGGGCTCCCGGCATTGCAATCTAATATTGGTTTAGTCCAACTTCTCCCTGGCTTGAATTCCCAACCTGATAATAGCAGTGTAATTGGGACAAGTAGGTCGATTGAAAATATCCAAAATCATTTATTGGGAACTAACGGATTCAACATCACCAGAGGCAACGTAAGAGATATCCTTGCTCGTTCGGTATTTGATGGATCAGATTCTTCTACCAATGTTCTTCGCTCGATGGTTCATTTCATCTCAGATTTAACTAACAATGCTGGAGATGGAGCTTATGTACCCGATGGAACGTACCGAACAAGATTCAATTTTTTAAGCACAAGTAGTGTATGTTTGGTCGTTCTGGAAATATTTGCTAGCTTTGCTAGCAAATATTTCTTGGCAGATTTTAATCCAAGCACTTATCCAAATACTTTACGTTTGACACTACAAACAACCCGCCAAACACGCATGAGGGGCGTTTATTGGTCTGTCGGTGAAATGGAGAGTAGCACATTCAATAGCGGAATACCAGCATCGTCACGGCCCATTGGGAACATTATGGCTAATTTTGACGAGAGAGCAGTAGGCGCCGCTCTTGATACTAATCCTTTGCCCATTTTACAGCAATCGTTAAATTTAGTAAAAAGTGCAATTAAAGACGAGAACCAATTTATTAAAAACGTTTTATATGTGTTTCAAGCGATCAATACTCGTTTGATTCAAACACGCGACCAAATTTTGAATTTTTTCAATGCAAACAACATTTTTTTGCAAGCCATTTTTGCCGGGAATGTTATCAACAGTGAGCCGCAAGTAAGACTTGCGGCGTATTTATTTGATCAGTTTAATCAACGACTCACGCAGAATAGGGCTAGCAGCCATTATTCGCCGTTCCTTGATAATTTTTCGGGCTTATCATCTGGCGTTCAAAGTACCCTCAAAACGTTGTTGCAACAACCAACGTATAGAGAAAAAGATACTAACAGTGCGATCAAGCTTTTCACCGTTGGCATCCCGAATGGTTTCAGCAAGAATTTGCATCAAAGAATTGATTTAGGCGACGTAAATTACCACTCTTTTACTGAGCAGGCATCGACTTTGATTAAAATCAATTTGTATAAACGTAGTCTGGATTACCCAGATCTTTCTTTCAAGCCGAAAGAGTATATTTTTGACTTAGCTTTATTCGTTAAAAATATACCAATAGCACCAAACGATTTTTCTTCCTTTGTTTACGACAACGTTCTTTTTTCAGATTTTTCCCTTTTGGGTGACATCAAAAGCGCAACGGCGCGCATTTTGTTAAGAAATAGGAAATACTCTTTTTTAACGGAAGCACAGAAAAATTCTCTTGCTCGTAACCATTTAGAAAATGATGTTTTGAATTTTTACACCCAAATTCTAACGGGTATTGATATGTCAGAAAGTACATTTCTTACAGCCGATCCGCCACTGGAGATAGACGCTCAGTTTCAGCGTAATCTACAGCAATTTGTTAAAACATTTATTCAAAACTTCTCAACACAAACTTTGACTACCAATATTTTGCGCACACGAAATGCGGAAATTGGACGGTTGTTGTCGCAGTTGGATGCAAATTCCCTAACGGAGAATTCACTGAGAGTGCAACCGGGGGCGCAGGGAACTGTAGAAGTAACACCTGAGTTGTTGGAATTCTTGCAATTATTTACTGGGAAGAGTTTTTTGGCTGGACATAAAACTACAAGTCAGCGTTGGCTCACGCCAAAATTATTCGACAGAGTATTTACGTTTAGCGCTGATATAGACGAGTTTGAGGTTGATTATACATTGACAACTTCTTCTCAAAGCGGTCGTCAATTATTCGCAAGAACGGATTTTTTGCAAAAAATTGTCTATTTATCCAACGGAACATATATTATGAAACGGAAACGTTCGAACGAAGTTCGTTTTGATGACTATTTTGTTGCGGTTGAGTTGATGGCCCCAGGAAGTTTCACATGAATATCACATCATTATTTTCTAGCCGGGTGGTAAATATTGACGTTCCAGAAGTCACCCAAATTCGAGCCAGCTTTGTTTATAATTTTTTCATGAAAAACGAAAGAGAAAATGAAAACGGAGAAGTTCGTCATGATATTTTAACCAGATCACCCGACGCTTTTGATCCTATCACAATTGATAGACTTTCAAAATTTATTCCTAGATTTGTTCGCATCGAATTTGTGCCTGTTCCAAGTGGTTTATTAGGCACGAATTCGCATAAAAATGACATAAAAATCAAAGATTTTTTGAACGTTCTACAAGATGAACAAAAAATTTCTGGTCGTGATTTTACCAGAATTAATTTTCAAGAGAGTAATTTAAACGGAAAACTTTTCTTTTTGGCTCGGAAAGTTTTGGAGAAAAAAATCGACCAACAAAATGCTGCACTAGGAACTCAAATTACTGCTGCCCAAAACAACCTTTCTGCGGAAATAACGCAACTCTCCCCTATTGATCAAGCGAGATTACTTAACAGTTTAACATCTACTGATGTTTCGAATCAATTTATTGTAAGAAGCCTCAACAACATTCAAGCACTTGGCTCGCGTTTTATTGACGAGAACACTAAAGAGGAAATCGTTGAAGACCAACTTGAAGAGCTAAGGAAAGTTTCGTTGACAACTCGTTTAAACAATAAAGTCGTCGCGCAATTAGCGCGCAGTTCGGCGACCGATTCTCTGGGTTCCTACGAGGCTGAACTGACCACTGTCTTGCCGACTTTGGACTCTGTTCAGGCGAACACACGCGCGGGCTCCAATGGCTCTGCAAACGTCATTAGAGCAGCGGATTACGAGACCGAAATCGAGTATATCCAAACGGATTCAGTGGACGCAAATGGTTTCACTCCGAGTTTATATGTAAGGGGCTATATTATTGACAAATATGAAGTTCAAGAGAACGGAGTTTATGTCCCCAAGGGGCAAATTGTCATTGAAAATTCCGATGTTGGCACAACAGTTGATTTACAGATCAAATATGGCGCCACATACGTTTACACAATTCGTAGTATTGCATTGATCAACATAGAAGCGTTCAGCGATACAAATGTTCAGAGTATTATCGCGTTGGTATCTTCGAAGCCAAGCCAGCAAACAATCGTTCATTGCGTTGAAGCAGTACCACCGCCACCACCAGCAGATTTTGACGTTGTTTGGGATTATCAAAAACGAGTTCCTTGTGTTTTATGGTCATTTCCGATCAATACCCAAAGAGACGTGAAAAAATTCCAAATTTTCAAAAGATTAACAATTAATAGCCCTTTTGAGCTTGTTAAAATGTATGATTTTGATGATTCAATAATCAAAAGTCAAAATTTTGAAACCCCTGATAGATCTTTAATAGAAATTTTAGAGCAACCAATTACATTTTACTACGACTATGATTTTAACAAAGAAGGTTCATGCATCTATTCAGTATGTTGCGTTGATGCTCACGGCTTCTCGTCTAATTACTCAGTGCAATTCAGAATTCATTATGACGCATTTTCTAACAAACTTACAAAAGAACTTGTTTCAACCGAAGGAACGCCAAAAGCATATCCCAACATGTTTTTAAACCAAGATACTTTTGTTGACACCATAAAATCTTCAGGTGCGGGGCAATTGAAAGTTATTTTTAATCCCGAGTATTTAAAAGTTGAGAATAGCCTTGGAGAAGATATGAGGCTTCTCGCCACTAATCGATCTTCTGGGGGGAAATATCGCCTTCAGTTTATCAATATGGACCTTCAGCAGCAAGTGTCCACAGACATCAATTTGATCGATCGTCGCTCAAGCTAAAATGAAAAATTGAGTTATGAGTAGTTACTGATGTACTTTTAAAAAAGTAATACTAAAATAACCAACATTATTGAAGGATGGTAAAGGTTTATGGGTTTTTTAATTTCGGATAGTTCCAATATTATTTTAGATGCCGTTCTAACAGACACAGGAAGACAGTTCTTGGCACGAAATGATGGCAGTTTTAGCATTACAAAATTTGCTTTAGGCGACGACGAAGTTGATTATTCAATCATTCAAAAGTTTGGTCGTACTGTTGGTGCAGAAAAAATAGAAAAGAACACACCAGTTTTTGAAGGGTTGGCCAACCAGGGTCTAGCTCAAAAATTCAAACTGATCAGTGTTTCCAATCCATTACTCCTCACAATGCCGACGTTAACTCTTACCGGGCAAGAGGGAAGTGACACTGCTGCTTCTATTAATCTTGGGAGTATCACAGCCCGCAGAAAAACCCTGACTGTCTCACAGACTCTTCTTGAAGGATCTGTAGAAGTAGATCTCCGCGACCAATCTTTTATTGTTCAATTAAATGACATGTTTTTACAAGTCTCTGGTTCTCGTAGTGCAAGCACTGATGGTCAACAAAGAGCAACTTACACATTAATGAGAGACGCTAACACCACGGGGCAATTTGGTTCTAAACTCACTTTGGGGCTGGAAGTGAAATCGGTCACTGACACACAATTTGCTATTTATGGCGCCGCCCAGAATAAGCAACTAATCAAAACTTATGTAAAAGTAACTGGAATTAACTCCGGCGCTGTTCTTGAGTTCGAAATTAAAATTACTAAAGGCGCATAAGGAAATTTAAGACATGTCAACATATAAACAATTATCTGCTTCAGACAATCGTACTGCGCGCTCTGTTTTAAATCAGTTAGTAGATTTCCCGCAATCAATCATCAGCGGAACGGTAACTCGTAGAAAATATCAAGTTTTCGTAACGGGCGGCGTTGGTGCTGGAGTAACTTCGTCTCTTTACCAAACGATTTATGACCAAGACTACAGTCTTCAAACGGCTAACGCTCTTTTTGATATGACATTTGGATTACACAAAAATTCTCTAGCTGTTAGCGGATCAACTGCAAGCATAGATACTAGTGGAAAATATTTGTTTTTCTCGCAATCTGTCCAGATGAGAGAAAAAATGGACATTTATAAAACTTTCGCACAACGCCTTTTAGGCGATGCTGAGTCGCAATTTGTGGCTACAACCTCCACTACAACAACCACAATTAACGAAGCTCTATTTATTAACTTTAAACGCTTGTTTCATCGCGATCAAATTAAAAGAGAATCTTTTGCCATGAAGTTCTTTCCGACTGGAAGCGAGAACTTCTCTGGTTCAGGTGGGTCGCTTGCGCGCTCTGGTACAGTGTTAAGCCCTTCAATTTTCACCGATGTAGGAGCCGCTAGCAATAAAGAAATTTCGTTTGGTGGCCAAATTGGTACTATTGTCGATTCTTCAAATACAAATCGCCCTGTTGGTTTAATGTTTTATGATCAAGGCGTCGCTGTTTTAGACATGCGTTCTTGTATTGATTTCAAACAAGGGCAAAATGGAATCGTAAGTGCAATGAGAGTAGCCACCCCCGCAACTCGAAATGGCTCTGCTTGGACAGGCGTTTCAACCACATTCCCAATCGCAGGCTCGCAAGAGTATTTCGAAGCTACGGGCACCGTAGCTGCTACTGAAAATGGCGGGGTTTTGTATCCATTCTCTAGATTCTTGGTTTCTGGATCGATTGATGATATTGTTGATCACATTGCTGTAAGCCGCTTCGGCGGTTCAGATCAAGCCAATGACGCAACAATCGTTTTTCAAAATGCAACCAACATCAACTCAACATTGATTTTATGCCGCGCGGCGGCTGATGAGTTCAACTACTCTTCGAACCCAACCTTCGTCGATGACGACAATAGAATTGTCGTCATCGACGAAGGCCAAGAAGAGTCTCAGCAATCCTTGACTTTTATCACGTCTGTCGGTCTTTACGATGCCAATAATAATTTACTTGCGGTTGCCAAGCTATCTCGGCCAGTTCAGAAAGATAGCACGAGAGATCTTCAGCTACAAGTTAGATTAGATTGGTAAGTTTAAATCTAATCTACTAGATTGATTCTATTGCTTTTGAAGGTTTTATGAAGAAAAAAACAGAAGTAATCAAAAAAAAAGATCCGTCAGAAATACGAAAAATCAAGAAAGTTATTGATCAAATCAGTGATTATGATCAATTTCTTGTTTTGGGAATGTTTCATTTGACGAAAATAGAAAATAAAATGAAGCACCTTGAAGAAATTCAGCCTTCATTGGTTTCTTTCTCAAAAGAAGTCCTTGAAAAACACATGAAGTACACCAAGCAACTTCAAGCAGCTTTACAAAAAATGGATTCTGAATTAACAAAGTTGGCTAAAAATTAATGACAATACAAGTTATTAGTCCCGATGAGATGGAATTCTTCACTTTAGAAACTCATCCTACCCGAAACTATATTTCAAGTTCCACCGGAGGAATCGAAGGTGAATTGTACCTGTTCGCCCGTCGCTCCGACACTGAAAAAGACATATCCCCCATTCCAGCTTTTATTGATAGAACTTACGGAGATTACAATCTAGATTCTTTTTTAAATATTGGGCATCTGAATGGCTCTACCACGCCATTCAACAACTATTCAGTGATGAATGATTATCTAGAGGCTTCGGGGCGACAATCGATTTCGGCGAGAAATTCACAAACATTAGAAATTATCCGGTTTGAGCCGCCTTTCAGGCTCAACTCCAACACTCTTCGGAAATTGGTTACTGTTGACACTCTTATGCCGTATTACAGGACTGAGTACCCAACTGCTCAATTCGGGTACAACAATTACCATTCATTGAATTTTTTTACTGCATCGGCGCTCCCAGAAGAAGCAGCGCTTTTATACCCAAATTCAGCAAGTTCTGTATATCCACTGGGTTGTTATGCGGTTACTACATCATTTAGTTTTGATTTTTGGATTAATCCTCGCCAAACTACCGATGCCGAAGGAGATAATTTTAAAGCCGGAACGTTATTCCATTTATCATCAACCTACGCTGTATCCTTGATTACTGGCTCTTCAAAAGATGCCAATGGATTTCCTGATGGTTTTAGGTTGCTACTACAACTAAGTCATAGCGCCGATATTAGTCCGAGCGTCGCTATACCCGGCACGAATCTGAATGATTTGGTGTTTTTGTCTGATGACAATAGTTTAACAAAAAATGCGTGGCATCATGTCTCTATTCGTTGGGATGGAGCAAAAAATAACAAAACTGGCTCCATGCTCGTCGATGAAGTTGAGTGTGGTCCTTTCGTAATTCCTTTCGAAACTGTTTACCCGTATGGATTGTCATATCCCGATGAACAACCCACTGTATTAGTGGTTGGAAATTACTACGAAGGTCTAAATACTGGTGTTTCTGCGCAGCGTTTGTTTTTATCGACCGATCCTGCCGCTAGAGATGGTTTCGTTAACATGGCGCCTGGGATTACTGGCGAAGAATTTCCTGCTGGGCATCAAATGAGGCATCCATTGAATGCCGAAGTCCACGAACTAAAGATTTTCGATAAATACATCGACGACATTGCTCGCTTATCTTTTGCGTCAAGCAGCGTAGACAATTCTACATCCGAAGGGCTGATTTTCTATTTACCTCCTTTCTTCTCAGAGACATCTCCTATTAGAACATGGGATGCTTCTTCTTCTCAAGGTGGTATTTTACTCACACCTTTTTGTGCGGTAGATGGAAGAACGGCCGAACCATTCAATAAATTATTTTCTTTCGGTGTTGGTGGGCACCAAATCAATCTTGAGAATTTCACAACTGATTTAGCGCAAGGATTTTCTCCGCGTCATTGGTGTTTGACTGGGTCGGTTATCTCGATTGACGCAGCCACTCCAACTACTGCAAATGATTATCTCTACGCCACTGGCTCTAGCGTGAAAAGAAATTTGCTGATTGCGCCGTGTGATAATGGATTGGTATTTCCAAATTACGATTTATTGCCGCACTCAAATCACATAAGATTTAAAAATGATCTTGGCACTTTAGACCCGTCATGGATATCTCTGAGAGAACTAGTAGCCGATAGCACTTTTCACCCCGCTGCGACAGAAGAAGACGGAGCAATTTTGTCTGGCGTCGTAGCAGCCACCCCAGATGATTTAAGACACGTTTCTGAAAATTCTCAGACTCTCACGATTTTTCAAAGAACTCGTGATAACACTTCTAATCAAATAGTTTTTTTCGATATCAGCAACATGTTTTATGGAAACCAAATTAAACCGGGCACTTTTACACTAAGAGATCTCTCTATCAGCGGGTCCGAAGGCAAAATGAACATCCTTATCAAAGATGATGGACGTGGTAATCTTTATCGAGCCGATGCATCAACATTTTGTGCTTCTTGGAATTCGATCGGGAATATTTTTTATAATGAAGGAATAGTGGTAATTAAAACTCCGCATTTGCCTTTTTTCGGGAAGGATCAATTTGAGATTAACTTCCAGGGTGTACAAAATATTCACACGCTGAAGTTCAATCTTTTGGCTAGGTCAAAAGCCCTCATTGCTTCTCATAATGCTACTTACGATTCGTCATTGTCGGCTTCTTTCAGCCCCAGCAACCCGGATCAAAGATATGTGTACATTACAGGCATCAATATCCACGATGAGAATCTAAACGTCATCACGCGAACTAACCTCGCTCAACCTCTCCTCAAAAGATTTGGTGATAAAATGATGTTCCACGTCAAACTCAATTACTGAACTTTCTCTAATTAGAGGTATGGCTACTCGCAAAAAAACTACTATCACCGCTAAACCAAAAAAAAGACGCAGAAAAGGTAGGTATATTACTGGTGAACACATTAGCCCTAAATGCGCAGGGACGATAAAATATCGTTCTGGTTGGGAGCTTTCTGTTCTTAAGTCATTGGATTACGATGCAAGTGTGACTTCATATCTTTACGAAGCTTTTCACATCCCATATTTAGCAAATATCAGAACTGGTAAAATTAGAAAATATATTCCTGATTTTTATATCACATATGCTAATGGCCAGAAAAAAGTAGTTGAAGTAAAGCGAAAAGACAAAGTAACGGAACTGAAGACGGCCAAAAAATTACTAGCTGGCAAAGCTTGGTGCGACAAAAACAACATCATTTTTGAAGTTTGGACAGATGCCACAATTGCCAGAATTCGCAAAGAGCTTGAAACTAAAGGCATCTTATGAAAACACAATTAAAATCTTACATATCTTTAGTTATAGAAAATCGATTAAACAAAGATAGTAGCGATAATTTTCGGCAGGTAAAATGGTTTGAAAATCTTGGAAAATACATCAAAGACGCGCCTCCTTATTATTACGTTCATTTTAGTGATTTAAACAAAGTTGGCATTAATCCTCGCTACAATCACTCTACACCTTTCGGAATTTATGCTTGGGTATTGAACTCAAAATTTTTTGAAATTTTGCAATCGAACCCACAGAGATTTTTTGCCACGGATCGTCCTTGCGTACACATATTAGAGTCTAGCGTCGGAGACGAAGAGACTTTGTTTTTGGATCAAGTAGGCCCTGCTGAGATAAAGTTTTTGGTGGAATGGTTAAGAACAGAGGGAATGCAATATATTCCCAATTTTCCACCTTCTCTTGCTGGATTAGCTAACAAACCAGAGGAGCTTCTTCGAAGAATTGTAGTGCTAGCCAGAGAGGAAACGGCCAGATTAGCCACTTCCTACCCTTCTGGAAAACTTTATTGGGAAATTCTAGAGGTGTTTTGTAATAAAGATTACAAATTATGGCGCAAAATATTGATGCAACTAGGCTACCAAGGGGTTGTAGATATTTCTCCTGAGCACGGGATCATTTATCCTTCAGAGCCCATGCAGGCTGTTTATTTTTCCAAAAGTTTTCTAACACAAATTACCACGTTGCAAAATCCGTCTTCAAACGAGATGTGCGGCAAAGGAGAAGACCCGGTTGTTTCCACGATTGCCCATTTAGCACCGGAAGCTGGCGCCACGTTGGAACCAAAATTCATAGAAAAATATTGGCCTAAAATTATGGGCTCTAGTGAAAAAACAAAACAACACGTTTTAATTAGTTTATTGAAAACTGGTCGTTCTGAGTTTGAATCCAAAATTAGAGAACTACTCAAAAACGAACCCATGCTTTTGTATGTCCTGGCTGGGGTCATGCTTGGGCCTCAAAACAAATTAAACTCGCCAGAGTTTGTTGAGAAATTCTGGAATACCTACAAAGATTTAATGAAATCTCGTCTTTTGGCAACTCAGCGGCAGATTCTACAAAATCATTTTAAAATCTCGGCTTGATGATGCTACACCATTTGAATGACTGTCCAATTAACGCCGAAATCTAACATCAAAGGACCAATTTGTAGCGACTACAAAGATATTAACAAAGTCGTTGCTTTCGAAAAAGCCGCGAGAGCGTATCGGGCAAAGACTGAGCACTTCCAAATAAGCCATATTACTCAAAGCGTTTTTGGAACTTATGAGGTTATTTCGGGCATATCGTCTGGTCTGTATTTCGTTGACATTTTCAACAATAAAAAAAACCACGATACTTGCACTTGCAAGGATTTTTCTCAAAACCTACTCGGAACTTGTAAGCATTTGGAGGCAGTTTATTTGGCACTAAATGAATTAAAACTATTAGTTGCATACAAAAACACACAGCCTATTGCAGATTATATCACAATTATTGATGGCAAAAATGTATTAATTGGAAAACATCAAAGCGTTAAAATTCAAAACGGAGAAATCGTTAAATACGATGAAAAAACTCTTAGGGCGTCAAGTGCTTCTGCGAGTTTATTAGAGAAAACCAAGGAAAGAAATGCTAATTTAGCTCGCAAAGCAAAAATAGAACGTTTGATAGCTGGCGATAAAATTAAAATTGATGTTTTGACAAAGCCGTTGTTTCCTTATCAGCAAGATGCAGTAAAATATATGACGGCTTCTGGCAGATCCTTGTTGGCTTTGCGCATGGGCGGCGGAAAGACCGCGAGCGTTCTTGCGGTATGCGAAATTCTAAAAACGACCGATAAAATCTTTCGTGTTTTATTGGTTGTTCCTGCTTCTCTTAAGCAGCAATGGGCAAACGAGATCAAAATATTTGTCGGCAGTAAATCTGAAATTGTGCATAAAGCCGAAGAACTTAAGCCCTTCAGCTCCAAGCCAACAAAAGATATCCAATACAAAATAGTAAATTACGAACTTTTACTACGCAACCCAGACTTAGCTTACAACATTAACACAGATATTGTTATTTTGGACGAAGCTCAAAAAATAAAGAACTTCCGCTCAAAAACCGGCGAGATAATTCGTCGAATACCAAATAAATTCTTCTTTGCTTTGACAGGAACGCCAATTGAAAATCGTTTAGATGATCTTTATTCTATTATGCAACTAATTGACGAAGATGTTTTCGGTCCTTTGTGGAAATTCAATTTTGATTTCCATTCTCAAACGGAAACTGGAAGAATTGATGGCTGCAAGCACTTGGATCTACTTAGAGAGCGGATTAAACCCGTCGTTTTTTCCAAGAATAGAGCGGAAATTTTAAGCCAACTTCCACCTTTAACAGAAGAGACGATTTATGTTCCTATGTCAGAGGCGCAGAGCGAAAGAGAAGAATTTTATCGAAAAGAGGCGGCGAAATTATTCGCAAAGGCTAGCGGCAAGGGTTTAACTCGTGGCGAACAACAAATCCTCGCGGGTTATCTGCTAAAAGCCCGCCAAGCTTGCAACTCGTTAATGCTTTGTGAACCGGATAATCCAGATGCCACTAGTGATTCACCAAAATTGGACGAACTTCAAACGATTGTATCTGACGTGTGCATCACAGAAGGCAAGAAGCTTGTCGTTTTTTCGGAGTGGATAGAACAGCTTAACATCATCGCTGCTATGTTAAAAAACATTGGCATTGATTATGTGATGCTTCACGGAGGCATTCCTACCAAGAAAAGACCAGATATCATTGAGTCATTCAAAACCCAAAATCACAAAATGGTTTTTCTCTCAACGGATGCCGGGGGCATTGGGCTGAATTTGCAATTCGCAAGTTATGTGGTCCACTTCGATCTTCCATGGAATCCTGCCAAGCTCGACCAACGCACTGCTAGAACCCATCGCATCGGACAAAAGAATAATGTCTACGTTTATTATTTGTGCGCCGAGGAAGGCATCGAGAGGGGCATTAAAGATGTACTTGTTTCAAAACGTGAGGTTCGTACTGCAACTCTAGAGGCTGATAGCAAAATTCAAGAAGTTGAACTTCAAAGTTTTGTAGATTATTTGAAAGACAACACGGATATGTTTGCCATTCCAGCCATTGAACCAACCAAGGCCACGATAGAACCCGAAGAGGTAAAAGTTACGCCGAAAGTTCGACAAATTATTCAAAAAATGAAAAAATTCAAAGTGCATCTTGATGAAAACAAATCAAAAGAAGCAATTCAGGAAGCTTTCGATATCATTTTGATGCTAATTTCATTTCTACAAAGTATGGATGCCTCTGACTACGATAGCGTTATTAAATTAATAACACGCAAACTCATGTCTAGTAATAATGTATATGTGAACGCTCACGGGGTTTTAGTTTCTCTTAGGCATTTCATGCAGCAAAAAAATGCTGCATCGGTTGGGCAAATATACCTCCGAACAACTCTTCTAAGAGCACGCAGCACTATCGATTCTCTTTTGGGTCTGTTAAAATAACTTGGTTGTAAATTAGCTATATGTAGCAAAGGATTAAAATGATAGATTGTGCGCTGGCTGCGGATATTTCCACAACACACGTTGGATATTGCCTACAAAACAAAGACACCGGAGAGACTCTTGCGATGTCTTCCATAAATCTCCCAAGTAAAGACTATACTGATATTTGGGAAAAAGTGGATGATGTTAAAATAAAAATGACCGAGCTTGCTTTGTTCTGGAAAATGGCCGGTTGGAATGTCGCATCCATTTATGTCGAAGAATCATTGAAAAATTTCAAGGCGGGCGCTAGCTCTGCTGATGTTATTGTGAAGTTGGCACAATTCAACGCGATGGTATCGTTTTTAATAAGAAATTTGTTTGGAATCAATCCTGTATTTCTCAATGTCAACACAGCAAGATCTAGGATTGGAATCAAAGTTTTGAAGAAAAAAGGCGTGAAAAACGACACCAAAAAACAAGTATTGGAGCAAGTGGCTGCCAAAGTTCAATGGAGTTGGCCGACCAAGGTATTAAAAAGCGGCCCCAACAAAGGTACGACAGCTTTTGAGGAAGAGGCTTATGACATGGCAGATTCCTGGGTTATCTGTAAGGCTGGATGTACTATTTATAGAGCATGAGCCAAAATCAATTACAAAAATTTATTCTCCAAGAACTCAATCGCCATAAACGCGAAGGAGTTGTTTTGGAAGATCCAATAAAGTATATTGAAAAATTCATAGGCCCGGACTATTTTTTACATTTCACAAACATCAACAAACTAGGGATTAACCCTCAATATCAGCATCACACGCCAGCGGGGATATACAGCTACCCTTTAGAGCAAAAAATATTTAATGAACTCGCGGAAGACAGAATTGATTATGCGAGTGATTATAAGTACCTTATTTTATTTCGCAAAATAACTGATGATAAAATTTATGATTTTGAAATAGACGATATCACAGATGACGAACTTGAAAGAAAAATAATGGTCGCGCGTAATTTAATCAATTTTCATTATTTGGACGAAGGAGGCCGAAATGCGGTGACTAATTTGCAAACGTTTTTTCAATTAGTTCAAAACAGTTCTTTACGACCTTTACAAAAAAGAAAAATTTTTTTAGCTTGCGAAATTGATGGTTTAATCGATCGAGGTGAATCGTTTATAACAAATGACATCGCTGCCCAAGCGGTTTTTTTCAACATTTCAAAAATAGAAATTCAGCAAGTGATGAAAAATCCTTTATTAAAAGAAAAATTGTACCAAGCAATCGCCGACAACAGCGCACTCAGTTCAAATACAAGAAAAAATCTTCCGCAAAACATTAATGACAAAATTATTAACGATCCTTTTGCTGATGATTATCAGAAAGAAGCAAATTTCCGTTATGCTTCGGAACATGCTTTGGTTAAATTTATTCATTTTGAACCAAAAAATCATCTCTCAGGGGGTTTAAAATTAAAAGCTTTTGAACAACTTACATTAAGATTTCCTGAGAAAGCTATTCCCTATTTTTACCGCAGCAATCGAGAGTTTCGAATGACTCTTTATCGAAGAATTGATATTAAAATTCTTAATAAAGAGTTCAGTAAAATCATAGCTTTCGAAGATCTTAACTTGCTTTTAGTAGAGGCAGTCAATAGGGTTGACAGTCAACTGCTGGATGAATTAGTGCCTCTGTTTCCAGAGTTAAAAGATAGAAACAGGTGGCAAGATTTATATTTTGCCCTAGAGGATAGAAAAGAAGGTGATGGTATTTTCATGGCAGAATTGCAAAAATTTAGATGATTTTCAGGAGTGTCAAGCATGAGCCAAAATCAATTACAAAAATTTATTCTCCAAGAACTCAATCGCTATAAACGCGAAGGAGTTGTTTTGGAAGATCCTTTTGAACAGATCAAAAAATGGATTAGCCCCACAACGTTTCTCCATTTCACAAACATCAACAAACTTGGGGTTAACCCACAGTACCATTGGAGTATTACTCCTGCCGGTGTTTATAGTTATCCGCTAAATGAGTCCGGTTACGAAGCTTTAATGAATGATGACTTCTCTTTCGGAAGCGATTTTAAATACCTAATTCTTTTTTCAATAACAGAAACAAATCAAATTTTTGATCTGTCAGAAGATATTTCAGACGAAGATTACGCAGCGAAAATTGATATCGTCCGTCAATTTCCCAATTTTATATTTAAAAATAATGATGTTTCGGGATACCCGAATACAAACATAAAAAAACTATATATTTTTGTCAACTCAAGTACATTGACTCCTTTCCAAAAAAGAAAAGCGTTTATGGCATGTGGCATTAATGGGTTTATAGACAGGGGCGAGTCGTTTATAACGAATGATATTGAAGCCCAAGCGGTTTTTTTCAATCCAAAAATTATTTCTCAGCAACTCGTCATAAAAAATCCGTTGCTAAAAACAAAATTACACGATATTGTGGTGGGTGCTAGCCAAACATTGAGTAATACTGGGTTTGAAAACACTCCTCAGAATGTTGTTGATAAACTCCTGGCTGATCCTTATTCAAATGACAGAATGAAATCATATGCCATATCCCACGCTTCGTTTCAGGCAATAAACAAATTTATAACTCCGCAAATTGATTCCACATTTCGTAGGTCAGCCCTTTCTGCCATTGGCGAGAAATACCCCGAAAAAATTATTCTTTTTTTTGATTCACAAGATCTTAAAATAAGATGTGATGCATACAGATATGCCAAACAATCAATTGTTCATAAAAATTTAACTCATCTCCTTGCTAAAGAAAAACACATTGATGGATTTATTGTTTTAGCTGACCGAGCTTCGCAAGCCTTGGCTGAAAAATTTTTGCCTTATTTGGAACAATTTAAGCACGACTCAAAGTTTGAGACTCTCTACTTCTTGCTGAGACACAGAGACGAAAACGGAAACAAAAGCGGAACCTTCCAGACAGAACTTGAAAAATACCATAAATACATATAAGCTTTGGTTTAATTTATGCTACTTAAGGCGATGGACAACCGAAGAAAGAGACTATACCTTGTTGGCTGTTCGTCAACAAAGAACAGGAAATATTGAAGTCGTATGAGGCGTTTTTATTTTAATCGAACCGAAGATGCTAGTGGTGTGTCCGGTACAGGACGTGTCGCAGAAGGCGTTGAGTTTGATACCGGGGTTGTAGCTTTGATTTGGCTGACTCCGTTTGGAAGTATGTGTTTCTATCCTAATATTTGTGCTTTGGAGCACGTTCACAGCCACGGCGGCAAGACAAAGATTGAATATGTTGACTCTAAAGATGTTTAATCTTTTCTGATCTTTCCCTCCTATGCTCTAGTCGCCCCATGGCGACACTCTACACCGATAGCCAAATCCTTAGTTTTCTAGTTGAAAAAAGAAAATAATGGGATCATTTTATACAGATGGCAGTTTAATTGATTTTTTGGATAACGTTTTTGGTGGAGGAAGTGTTACAGGCGGCACAAATAACCTTAATTACAATACTGTATGCCCTTTTTGTAAGGAAGAAAATAAAAAACTCGGCAAAGCTACTATTAAAGAAAAATTAGCGATAAAAATCCCAGAGGGATTTGTTAAGTGTTGGGTTTGCGGTGAAAAAGGAAGAAATTTACTTCCAATTTTGCGCAGGTTTTATCCGCACGCAGTCAACGAGTTTCGTTTAAGGTTTTACAAAGAAATTGATGGCAGTAATTTTGGGGACAATAAAGACACAACCATAAAACCCAAAGAGGCCCTAAAGCTTCCAGATGATTTTCACTTACTAGCGGAGCACATAGAGAATCCACGCCCGGAAATACAAGAGGCTTTGCGCTACCTCGAATCTCGCGGAGCAACTTATCGAGATTTGTGGTATTATAAATTCGGAGTAGCGCCAAGTGACGAAAACCAACAACGAAGAATTATTATTCCATCGTTTGATGAAATAGGCAATTTAAACTATTACACAGGTCGTTCGTATAGCCATTTTTACAAAAAAAAATACATTGACTGCGATGAGGGCAAAGAGTCGTTTTTCTCTAAATTGAATATTGTTTTCAATGAGAGCAAAATTGATTGGTCTAAAGAGTTGACCATAACAGAAGGTCCATTTGATTTGATAAAATGCGATGACAACGTGACTTGTATTTTGGGTTCCAATTTCTCCCAAGACTCAAAGCTGTATTCCAAAATCATGTATCATGGAACACCAATATTATTGGCGCTGGATAATGACATGGAGCATAAAACGAATAAGCTGGGCAGGATGTTTAGTTATTGCAACATTCCTACAAGGATTCTGAACATCCCGAAACAGTTCAAAGATGTTGGTGAAATGTCAAAAAAAGAATTTCTTTCTGCAAAGAAAAAAGCTTTACTCTGGTCTCCAGAGTGGTCTTTGCTGGCCAAGATAAATTCCATGTTCTAAAACCATGCACAAATCACTGTATTCCAAGTATTTTCATTTCAACACAAAGAAAATACTTGGTGACATAAATGAAAATTGCACACTTAGCAGACATTCACATTCGCGGCATTTCTCGCCATAAAGAATATCGCGAGTCTTTTGAAGAGACGTTTCAAATTCTCCGCACAGAACAACCTGACTTCATCTTTCTTGGAGGGGATATTTGGCACACGAAAACCCAGGGCATCACGCCAGAAGGAATTGAGCTACTTGTTTGGTTGTTTGATGGTTTAGCCCAAATAGCCCCTCTTCATATGATTCTTGGCAATCATGATGCCAATTTGACAAATTCCGATCGCCAAGATGTCATATCGCCAATTCTAACTGCGATGAACAACAAAAAAATCTGTCTTTACAAAAAAAGTGGTGTTTATCCACTAGAAAATAAGATAAATCTTTGCGTCTTCTCTTGCACCGACGAAGAAGGTTGGAAAACAGTGTCTCCTATCCCTGGCAGTCTAAACATCGCGGCCTTCCATGGCAGCGTACTTGGCTGCAAATACGAAAATGAGTGGGCCAGCCCACACGGCGATGTTTCTATGGATTTTTTTAATGGTTACGATTTTGCACTTTTGGGTGATATCCATAAAATGCAATCTCTTGCAATGAGAAAAAATGCCAACCACAAGCAAGCGCCTTGGATTGCTTACCCAGGATCTCTAATCCAACAAAATTACGCAGAGGCAGTTAAAAAAGGCTTCCTGATTTGGGACATCAAAACTCGCGATGATTTTGATGTGAAATTTCACGCACTTGAGAACCGCTATCCTTTCGTAACAATCGATTGGAAGGGCGATGTTCGGGACACTCTTGCCCAGATTGAACACATCCACCCAGGTTCTAGATTTAGAATTCTGGCCAAAGAGTCCATTTCCCAATTAGAAATTGCTCATTTGCACAATGAACTTAAAACAGTTCATGGTGTTGAAGAAGTGAGGATCAAATTTGATCTCAAGGCCCATAACACGGATATTCTTTCTGTCGGCGCTGACGGCGCCGTGATTACTAAATCAAACATCAAAAACGATATTGACGGAATTATAAAACTGTTCGCAGAGTTCAAAGAGAAAAACAAAGACTCTCTAGAAGCCTATTCAGAGCTCTCTGATAGCGAAGACGTTAAACCCTTGGTCGATTCATACTTACAGCGCTATAACGCCCAGGAGGGCGAAGCAGAGTCAACTCTTCGTAACGTTTTTTGGAAACTCAAAGCATTGAGGTTTGATAATGTCTTTCGTTACAATGAAAACAACATCATCAATTTCGAAAATCTATCTGGCGTGGTTGGCTTGTTTGCCAATAACAGGATGGGTAAATCAAGCATTGTTGGCGCAATAATGTACGGGCTTTATAATTCTACCGACCGTGGACCTATGAAGAATGCTCACGTTGTTAATCGACAAAAGAAAAGCTGTAAAGTCTCGATTGATTTCAGCGTGGCAGGGGCGGATTATCGTATTGAAAGACAAACTGTTAAGCAGACCCCAGGTGGCAAACGGAGTAAAGCTGCGATGCAAAAAGCCGCTCTGGAGGAGGATAAGTCAGTCACGCATCTTAATTTGTTCAAACTAGAGCCATCAATCGACCCAGAGAAGCCCCCGGAGTATTTTGAGCTTAATGGCGAGCAGCGCGGGGACACTGAAAAAGAAATTCGCAAACTCATTGGCACCGCTGACGATTTTATGATGACGGCACTATCGAGCCAAGGCGGCCTTAATCGATTTATTCAAGAAGGATCAACCGCGCGGCGTCAAATTCTTTCGCGTTTTCTAGAATTAGATATTTTTGAAAAACTTCACAGTTATGCAAAAGAAGATTGCCAAATTCTTAATTCCAAATTGAAGAAATATTCTCAGTTTGATTGGCAAACTGTGTTGTCTTCTAAATGTGTTTCAAAAATTGAGTTTGAAACCGAGATTGAAAGCTTGGAAATAAGCCTATTTAATTTTAGAAAAGAAGTCGAAGAGCTAAAAATCGCTTTTGCTATTATTGCACACAACACTCATTCTCTTGTTACAGAAGAGCAATTATCTCGCCAAAAACGAAGCGTGGATAGAATTTTGCAAGAGATTAAGTTGACCCAAGAAAATATTGGCAAAGTTGAAGATTTCATTAAAAAGCAAACTCTTATTTTGGAAAACTTCAAAAAAAGCAAGCAAGAGAAGCCCATCGAAGAATACAAAAAGCGTTTAGCCAGCCAACAAAAACTACATATGGTTTTAGTCACATTAAAACATCAGTATGAGTCGGAGTTGGCGACCCTCAACAACCAAGAAAAAACTGTTTATAAATTAACACTCGTTCCTTGTGGAGACTCGTTTCCTACCTGCCGGTATATCAGCGACGCTCACCGCGATAAAAATTTATTACCTGGGCAAAAAGAGAAAATTCAAAAAATTCTTTCCGAACTCAACACAGCACGCCAAGAATTTGATATTGTGAAACAAGATAATCTTGAGGAGAAAATTGAAAAATACGAAGCTCTACTTCATAAAGAGATTGTGCTAGAAGGCGAGATCTCTACAAAGAAAAATGATTTAAACCACTTGAGTCGCAACGCGGAAGGTTTACAAAAAGATTTAGCGCGCGAGCAATTTGTATTCGATGAGTTAGAGGCCCGTTACAATGGCACGAGTGATGATTTGGAGGTACAAAAAGGCAGAAAGCTTTCTGAGTCGCTCACAGAATACCAGAACAAAATTAATGAGCACGACAAACGCCGGTTGCTGGCGGCTCACAAAATTGGCGTTCTGACGACTGAAATTGAAAATATCGAACAAGAGCAAGAAGAATACAAAAGCCTGCTTAGGCAATTGCGACTTTACGAGTTGATCTTAACAGTTTTTTCTAAAACTGGAATACCTGCCATGATCCTTAAGTCACAGCTTCCCGCGATCAATGCAGAATTAGAAAAAATCCTGTCCGGTGTTGTAGATTTTAAAGTTATTTTAGACGCCGATGCATCTTCTAACAATCTCGATGTTTACATCGAGGATTCTAATTCCAAGAGAATCATCGAACTTGCTAGTGGCATGGAAAAGACAATGAGCTCTTTGGCACTTCGTGTGGCTTTGTTGAATTTATCAACACTTCCAAAGCCAGATATTTTCATTACCGACGAAAGTTTTGATGGCTTGGACGCATTTAGTCTGCCAAAATGCGTCGAGTTAATCCAATCACTAAAGAATCATTTCAAAACAATTCTGTTGATTTCGCATTTGGATCAAATAAAAGAGTCTGTTGATACTATTCTCGATATTCAAAGCACAGAAACAGAATCACACATTGAAATAATTTAACATGGGCATAACTTACATGGTCGCTGCTGATTTTTTGGAGAATGTTAAATTTGGAGATCTACTCAAAGTTGATTATCCAATGATTGTTAATCAAGTAAATCATCCAGATGATACTATGAAGATAAGCATTTACGGCACGCCAAAACCAAATGACAGGTCAAAATTACTTACCAAGGTATTCTGCGGGAAGTGTTTTGCTTTATATCTTGGAGAATTTTCAAAATCAAAAAAAAACCAGATAAAATCAAGAGCAAAGGTGATTGTTACTAACGAGCTAGGCGAACTTGTTACAGGCTGGGTTGAGATCGTTACTTTACAGAAAGTTGAATTATAATGCCAGAAACGTGGCAAACTCTTGATGCAAATCGAGAAATAAAAATTCTGCATGAAGGAAAATTGGTGGTAATTAAACTAAAAGGAATCATAGTTCCTTTGTTTTGCGGTGTTTGCAATACTCCAATGCGAACTTTGGAAGATGGCTTATCTTTTAGAAAACACGAATGCTGTCATTGGTGCGCTTTAGAATGGGCCGACTCGGAATTTTATGATTGGGAAAACGGATGGCGCCCAACGAAAGAAAAAATACAAGAAGTTCTTGAAACACGCAAATCTACAATTCTGAAACCCATCCTATTTACATAACAGGAAACCCCTATGACAAAACCAAAAAATGAAGAGACTCTCGCTCCTACTGATGAAGAATTCGATGAGAGAGAAATTAAGGATTATGAACGCTACAAAACCCTATCAGATATTATTGATAGTTCTTTTGGTACACCGTCACGGAAAAATTCCGGTTATTCAGTAAAAATGAAGATCGTTGGTGACGCTATCATGCAAGTAGCTTATACCAGCGTGGGCAATTTCATCGGCGTAAGTCCGAACGCCGTCAAAGGCAAATTCCACAAAGAAGGCTTAGAAGCAATCAAAAATGCCCTTGATGTTGTTAAAGAAGACTATTTAGATGCAACAGACAAAGAGATTTCTTTCAAAATAGACAGCGAAAAAGAAGACATTGAGCTACTTCAAGGGTCTTACGGAAATCCAAAACGTACCTGCATTTATCGTTTAACTTGTATGGTAAAAATGAAATAATGATTTTATGGCTAGCTCTCCTACACGACAACAAATATTAGAAGAAATTATTAAATGTGGCAAAAATCCAATCCACTTTATTCAAAATTACGTTTACATCCAACATCCTACTCGCGGCAAAATCAAATTTGATACTTACAAATATCAAGATGATTGCATTGCTGATTTTATCGCTTATCGTTTTAACATCGTTCTAAAAGCTCG